>MDTG01409474.1_pt1 | contig 12293 bp, 10 predicted proteins | sample 811421 | NCBI WGS metagenome assembly MDTG01 (sample SAMN05326645, study PRJNA326480) | marine metagenome | isolation source: seawater | place: Pacific Ocean: South East | collected 2011
ATATTTATCCCAATAAAATAAGTAAAACAGAGATAGATTTTAATTTAAAATCATGTAATAAATTTTTAGGTACTGAAATTAATAAAAATGAAGTCTTGAAAATTTTCAAATCATTAAATTTTGAAATTTTAAAAACTAAAGATTTATTGAGATGTAAAATTCCATTTTATAGAAATGATTTAACAAGAACTATTGATTTGTATGAAGAAGTTGCCAGAACCTATGGATATGATAATATTCCTTCAATGCAATCTTGTTCAATGCCCTATAGTGTACTAATTAAAGATAGTATGAATCTTGAAAATTTATTAAGACAATTTCTGGTTTCTAATGGTTGCAACGAGCATTATTCAAATAGCCTTGTTAATATTGATTACACTAAGTTAAATAATAATACTCCTATTGAACTTTCTAACCCACTTAGCCAAGAAATGTCATTTATGAGAAACTCAATAATTCCAGGATTATTAGATGCATTATCTTATAATGAAAGAAGAAAGCAGAAGAATGTCAGTTTATTTGAAATAGGTTCTATTCAATATTTAGAATCAAATAAGAACAATTTTGTTGAAAATAGAATTTTGGGAATTAGTTGGTTAGCTAATGATATTAAGTTTTGGCAAAAAACAATAACATTTGATTTTTATAAAATTAAAGGTTTCATTTTAGAAGTACTAAAAAGTATGAATTTCTCAAATATAAAATTAATTCCATCTGAGTCTTCTTTCGCTGATTTCTCAATGAAAATAATTATTGATGATAATCATGAAGTTGGAAATATTTATGAACTTAATTCAATAATAAAAAAGAAATACAGATTGAAGTCTGATATATTTGTTGCTGAAGTTAATATTGATAGATTAAATGAATTGCAGAATAAATATGATTTTAAATATGTAAAACCGAGTCAATTTCCTTCTGTGATTCGTGACATATCTATATTAGTTGATTCTAAAATTCAAAATTTAGATATAGAAAAAAGTATATATAAAAAAGGAACTAATCTTTTGAAAAATGTAGTTTTATTTGATTATTATAAAGATAAAAATTTAGATAGCAATAAGATAAGTTTATCATATTCATTAAAATTTCAATCTAATACAAGAACTTTAAAGGATAAAGAAGTTGATATTTTGGTTGAAAATATTATTTCTTTTTTAAAGAAAAAATATGAGGCTAAACAAAGATAGGAAAGGTTTAATTGAAATCAAAAATTAAAAAAATTACTGTTTTGGGACAAGATTATTTAGTTAAAACTAACTCTTCTAGCAATATGGATAAAATTGTTGATTATGTTAATGAGAAGATGTCTGAAGCCACTAATAGTGGCATGGATATTAACTCGCAACAATTAAAAATTGCAGTCTTTGCTTGTTTGGAAATTGCAGGAGAATTGTTTGAGTATAAAAAAAGCAAATTAAAAACATTAAATAAATTAGAATCCCATACTCAGCTAATTATTGAAGAAATAGATAAGAAGCTAAATAAAAATGATTGATACTGTTAAGCTTGATGGTAAATTAGTCTCTATATCAATTAAGGAGAAATTAAAACAAGAAATTTATAATCTTAAGAAAAATAATATAACTCCTAAATTAGCTGCTATAATTATAGGTGATGATCCTGCCTCAAAAATTTATGTTAATACTAAGCATAAAACTTTCAAAAAATTTGGATGTGAAAGCCAAGTAAATAAGTTCAAGGATAATATTAAACAAAATGAATTAATTGATTTTATACAGAAGTTGAATAATGATTCTTCTATTCATGGAATTCTAGTTCAATTACCTTTGCCTAGCCATCTTAATTCAGATGAAATATTAAACTCTATTAATCCTATTAAAGATGTTGATGGTTTTCATCCAATGAATTTAGGCTTGCTTTTAAAAGGTAATCCGTCTTTCATACCATGTACTCCTTATGGTTGTTTAGAAATATTAAAATATTACAACATTGATGTCAAATCAAAAAGTATTGTTATTATTGGAAGAAGTAATATTGTAGGTAAACCTTTAATGAATTTACTTTCTGGAAGTTATGGCAATGCAACAGTGACACTTTGCCATTCATATACAAGAAATCTAAAGGATTATACATTAAAAGCTGATATAATAATAGCTGCAGTTGGTAAGGCTGATTTAGTTACTAGAGATATGATTAAGGAAAATTCAATAATATTAGATGTTGGAATAAATAGAATTTCAGATCAAAAATCAGATAAAGGTTATAGAATTGTTGGAGATGTTGATTACGAAGGTTTGAGAGGTAAAGCTAAAGCTATAACTCCAGTTCCTGGAGGTGTTGGTCCAATGACAATTACAATGCTTTTATCAAATACAATTAAGGCTGCAAAAATTATTTAAAATAACTTATGCTTATAGTTGGAATTTCTTCATTTGGAAAAGTGAAATTATTGTTTAATACTAATCCAGCCTTTTTAGCACAATATAAAAAGAAATCATATTCTACTAAGTATTGATCTGAGAATCCATGTGTTGCATCATATGCACATGATAGATTCTTGCCTCTAAATTTATTTGACATGTCTGGATGAATAGTATGCAATTCAAGAAGAATTATACCATATTTACTTATATATGGCTTCCAAGATAAAAAATGCTCAATTAAATTATTGCCTAATTTATTTGAAGATATATAAGCTCCTTTATAACAAAAGCCTCCATATGATTTTTTTGATAAACTTATATTATTTTTAGGGTTGGAATAAATTCTATTATGGTCTAAAAATGTTCTAGCATTTAGTAAATCATTTAGGTTTAAATTATAGTTGATTTTTAAATTATTATTAATACTACTAGGATTAGAGATGTTTCCTTCTATAATAATATAATCCAAATTTCTTTTTTTCAACCTATTTTCACTTGCCTTTATAGCGGCTTTATTTAGATCGACACCAACTAGCTTTAAAGGAAATTGTTTTATAAAATCTTTTCTTATAGTATTATTAATTATTAAATCATATACATGTTCTAAAAATGCACCATCACCGCAGCCAATATCAATAATTCCTTTAGGTTGGTTTTCTATTTTTTGATTGAAGACTTTTACTATTATTTCATCTATTTTATTAAAATAAAATTTGTGGGCACCACCGCTTCCCCAAACATTCATGCTTCTATCAACATGAATTTCATCTTGTGATTTATCTCTTTCCCAAATAAAAAAATTATTATTAAATATAAGATCATCTAATCTGGTAAAAATTTCTAAGTATGATACAGTAACTCCATAAGATGTAGTTCTGTTAAAAAAGAAATCTCCTTTTGTAGTATTTATTAAGCTATCTTTTTTAATAAATCCATTAATTATAAAAATATCAGTTATAATTTTTTTTAAATTATTTAGACTTTCAAAATTGATTTTATTATTTTTAATTACTTTGTTAAAACCTAAGAATGATAAAATAGGACCTATTAGTATACCCTCAAAATAATAGTAAATAAATTTATGCTTAAATCTATTTAAATCAAGTTTATTTTTTAATGAGATTAAATGTATATTGCATTTATCGAGTAAATAAATTAATTTTTTAGAGCTTGTATTATTTTTTAAAATTAAATTTAAATTTTTATACTCATTGATAAGGTTGGAAAAATCATCAAAAACTTCTTTTTCATTATTAAGGACATTATAGTATTCTTTGTCTAAGGAATATTTTTTATTATTTTTATTAAATTCTATAAATCCAGCTGACCATAATGTCCTTAAACAAATATTTGTATAAGCTTTGTTTGAATTAAATTTTTTACAAATTTCATCAATATCTAATTGCTGATTATTTATACTTTTTAAGAAATTATTTTTCATTAGAAAAATAGATATCGATATAAGAGGAATACCATCTAAATGTAGGAATAAAATCTCTCTGAGCTTACTACTTTTTGCCATATTTTATATATTTTTATTTTTAACAAAACGCTAATTAAGTTTACACTTATTTAAATTATTTTTAAATTAAATAATTAGTAAATTACAAATGTTATTATGGCATTAGTTCCAGAACATATAAAAAAATTAAGTCCCTACATTGCAGGTAAAACAATTGAATCTGTAAAAGAGAAATATGGCTTAGAAAAAATTATTAAGCTTGCTTCAAATGAAAACCCAATAGGTCCATCACCAAAATCTTTAAAATATGTATCTGAATTATTAACAGAAAATCATAGATATCCAGATCCTTCAGGATATAAACTGAAGTTATCATTAGCTGGAAAATTTAACTTAAAAATTGATAATATAATTTTAGGTAATGGTAGCGAGGGTATAATGTCTACTATTTTGAGAACATTTTTAAAAGATAATGATGAAATTATTTCTGCTAAAAATTCTTTTATTGGCTTTAAGGTTTTAGCGAATGCAAGTGGAAAAAAAATAAATTGGGTTAATATGAAAAATTATCATTATGATTTAGAAGGCATTACTAAACAGATTAATGAAAATACAAAAATAATTTATTTAGCAAATCCTGATAATCCAACAGGTACCTATTTCACGATTGATCAATTTGATAAATTTATGAAGAATGTGCCTGCTAGAGTTTTGATAATTCTTGATGAGGCATATTTCGAATATGCGCAATTTATTAAGGATTATCCAGATTCAATGTTTTATAGATATGATAATGTTATAACTTTAAGAACATTTTCAAAAATTTATGGATTAGCAGGTTTTAGAGTTGGTTATGGTTTTGCTCATGAAAATTTAATAAAGAATTTGTTAAAAGTTAAATTGCCATTTGAACCATCTATTTCTGGTCAAGCTGCAGCATTGGGTGCACTTAATGATGAAAATCATTTAAATAAATCTATTAAAGTTAATAGAGTTGGATTTAAGAAAATAACTAATGCTTTGAATGAATTTAAAATAAATTATATAAATACTGTAACAAATTTTATTACATTTTATTTTGAAAGTAAGGAAAAAGCATTTGAATGTAGCAATTTTTTACTTGAAAGAGGCATTATTGTTAGAAATTTATCTAGCTTTGGACTATCTGAGTGTATAAGAGTTACTATTGGAACAGATGAAGAAAACTTATTTTTTATTGATTGTATGAAGAAATTTATAGGAAAAGATTAATGGCATATTTTACAGATGAATTTAAGGGAAAAAAATATTTTGAAAAAATTGAATTTGATCACTTGGAGTTCTTTTCTGGTAATGCAAAGCAATCTGCTTATTTTTATAAAAAAGCATTTGGATTCGATATTGTATCATATAAAGGTCCAGAAACAACAAAAACTAATACAGTTTCATATGTACTTAAAAAAAATAAAGTTTATTTTGTAATTACATCAGCTTTGGTTAAAGATCATTATATTAATGACTGGATAGCAAAACATGGTGATGGGGTTTTTAATGTAGCTTTTAGAGTTAATTCTGTTAAAAAATCTTTAAATGGATGTCTTGATCGAGGGGCTGAATTGTATTCTAAGTATTTTTGTTCAGAAAATAATGGTTTTTATGAAGAAGCATCAATAAAAAGTTATGGTGATTGTATTCATTCATTTATAAATAGAAGTAAATACAATGGTTCTTGGGCTCCTGGTTTTGATTCTTTTAATGAAATTACAGATAATAAGGATTCTAAAATTATTTTAATTGATCATGTTGTTGCTAACGTCGAACTAGATAAGATGGATTACTGGAAAAATTATTATGAAAAAATTTTTGGATTTACTGCCTTTGTTAGATTTGATGAAGATGATATTTCCACAAAATATTCTTCTCTTAAAAGTGTTGTTTTAAGATCAGAAAATTGGAAAGTTAAATTACCAATAAATGAGCCTGCAGAAGGTTTGAAAAAATCTCAAATTGAAGAATATCTAGAATTTAATTCTGGACCAGGCGTGCAACATATTGCATTGTTATCTAGTAATATCATAGATACTATTTTTACACTAAGAGAAAATGGTGTTGAATTTTTACAGTTACCATCAACATATTATGAATTGTTAAAAAAGAAAAAACTTACACTTTCAGAAAATATTAATAAATTACAAGAATTGGGTATATTAGTTGATAATGATGATGAAGGTTATCTTTTACAATTATTTACTAAGCCAGTTCAAGATAGACCTACTTTATTTATAGAAATTATTCAAAGAAAGGGATCTAGAGGCTTTGGACAAGGAAATTTTCAATCTTTGTTTGAATCAATAGAATTAGAACAACAAAAAAGAGGAAATCTTTAAATTTAAGGAGTAATTATGCCATTTTATCAGACAAAAGGTGAGGTTCCTAAAAAAAGACATACAATATTTAAGAATCCTGTAGGAGGTATATATTATGAAGAATTAGTCAGTAGAGAGGGTTTTTCATACATTTACTCAAATTTATATCATTTAAATATGCCAACTCAAGTAATGAATTTAGGTGAGTTTGAAAAAAATAAAAATAAATATACTTTTACTAAAGATGATCATAAGCCTTACCATTTTAAATGGAAAAATTCAAATAAAGTTTTATTATATAATAAAGATGTATCTATTTCAACTTTTCACTTAGATCAAAAACACACAAATGAAGAGATAGAAAAAAATATTTTTTTTAGAAATGGGGATTCTGATGCATTGATATATATTCAAACAGGGAATGGTATTGTTAAAACAAATTATGGAGATTTAAGTTTTAAGGAAGGTGATTATATTATTATACCAAGAGGTGTCATATTCCAATATTATTTAAGTACAGAAAATGTAACTGGTTTGGCTATTGAATCAAAATCTCCTATTGAAACTCCTTCAAAATATAGAAATAGGGTGGGGCAGCTTTTAGAGCATTCACCTTTTTGTGAAAGAGATATCAGAGTACCGATATTACAAAAACCTATTAATGAAAAGGGTGAATTTACAATTAGAGTAAGTCTGAATTCAGGTATCAAAAATTTTATTTACAATAAGCATCCTTTTGATGTTATCGGCTGGGATGGATATTACTTTCCTTGGATATTAAATATTAATGATTTTGAACCAATAACAGGAAGTATTCATCAGCCGCCTCCAGTACATCAAACTTTTCAATCTAAAGGATTCGTAGTTTGTTCTTTTGTTTCAAGATTATTTGATTATCATCCAAATGCAATACCCGCTCCATATCCACATTCAAATGTTGATTCTGATGAAGTAATATTTTATTCTAGGGGTAATTTTATGTCAAGAAAAGGAGTTAGTGATGGTTCAATTACATACCATCCCATGGGATTGCCTCATGGACCACAACCTGGTAAATATGAGGAATCTATTGGCAAAAAGAGTACTAATGAACTTGCTGTAATGGTTGATACATTTGAACCTTTATTTGTAAGTAAAGATGCAGAAAGTTCTATAGATGAAAATTATCCATTTAGTTGGTTGAAAAAAGATAAATGAGTTTTAAAGAATACATTTCAAAAGAATTAGATATAAAGTCTGTTTATCACCTTCTTATTTCAGGTATTTCTCCTAGACCAATTGCATTAGTTAGTTCAATAGATAAAAAAGGCAATTCTAATCTTTCTCCATATTCTTTTTTTAATGCTTTTGGTGCGAATCCTCCCATTATAGGTTTTTCACCTGCTTTAAGTGGAAGAACTGGACTTCCAAAAGATACTCTGATTAATATTAGAGATACTAAAGAGTTTACTGTTTCAATTGTAAATAGTAGTATAGTGGAACAAATTAGTTTATCATCATGTGAATATGATAAAAATGTAGATGAGTTTGTTAAATCTGGTCTAAACAAGCTTAAATCAAAAAAAGTAAAAGCATTTGGTGTAAACGAATCGTTTTTTATAATGGAATGTAAATTACATGATATAATAGAGCTTGGAAATAAGCCCGCTAGCGGAAATTTAATACTTGGAGAGGTCGTTCTTTTTCGAGTTTCAAAGCATATTTTAAATAAAACTGATCAAATAGATCCATTTAAATTAGATTCAATTGCTAGAAATGGAGGTAGTTGGTATACTGAATCTAAAAAAGGTCTTTTTGAACTAAAAAAACCTAGACATATAGGAATAGGATTTGATAAATTACCAAAAGTAATTTTATATTCAAATTTAACTGGAAATGAACTTGCAAAATTAGCATCAGTAGAATCTGTCCCTAAGTATATAAGTAGTTTTAATTTTACGTCTAAAAAAGAAATTATACTTTTAATTAAAAAAAATATTAAATATGAAAATATTGATGAAGCATGGCAATTAGTTCTATATCTAGGGATTTTATTTGATGGAAAATAAATTGCTCTGGAAACCCTCTAGAGAAGAAATAAAAAAAACTAATTTAATTGAATTTCAAAAAATATTAAATAATAAGTATAAATTAAAAATTGATAATTATATTGATTTATATAATTGGTCAATTAACAATTTAGAAAAATTTTGGAAAGAAGTATGGATCTATTCAAAAATTATTCATTCCAAGCCACCTTTAAAAATTATTAAAACAGATAAAAATATTTGGGATACTAAATGGTTTGTTGGTTCTAAATTAAATTATGCTGAAAATTTACTTCGCAAAAGAAATGATGATTTTGCAATTTATTTTTTTGGTGAAGATCAGGTTGAAGAAAAAATTACATTTAATCAATTGTTTGATAAAGTTGCTAAATTAGTACATAGTTTTAAAAAGATGGGTATAAAAAAGGGTGATAGAGTTGTAGGTTTTATGCCAAATATTCCAGAAACTGTTATTGCTATGTTAGCTACTACGAGTATCGGGGCAGTTTGGTCTTCATGCTCACCAGACTTTGGAATAAAAGGTGTTCTAGATAGATTCTCTCAGATTAGGCCAAAATTAATTATTGGAACTGATGGTTATTTTTATAAAGGTAAAAAAATTAATTGTTTAAATAAGCTAAATAAAATTAAAGATTCGTTGCCTAGTATTGAAAATGTTATTGTAATTAATTATATTAGCAGTTTAGACTCTACTTGGTCTGAAATGTTTAATAACAATGCTAAAGAAATTGATTTTGAGCAATTAGATTTTAATCATCCTTTGTATATAATGTATTCTTCTGGAACAACTGGTAAGCCTAAAAGTATTGTTCATTCTGCTGGAGGTACTTTAATCCAGCATTGTAAAGAACATTTGTTCCATAATAATTTAAAGCAAAAAGATAAAATATTTTATTTTACAACATGCGGTTGGATGATGTGGAACTGGCTTGTAAGTAGCTTGTGTATTGGATCATCTATAGTTTTATATGATGGAAACCCTTTTTATCCTAAGAAAGATAGTCTATTAAAAATAATGAATGATATTGATGTAAATGTTTTTGGTACGAGTGCTAAATACATTGCTACTTTAGATTCATTGAAAATTAATCCAAAAAAATTTGATTTTAAATCTTTGAATTCAATTTTATCTACAGGCTCTGTTCTAACTCCAGATAGCTTTGAATGTGTATACAAAAATTGGAAAAAAAATGTTAGATTAAGTTCTATTTCTGGAGGTACAGATATTATTTCATGTTTTGCTTTAGGTAATCCCATCTTGCCTGTTTATAAACAAGAATTGCAATGTATTGGTTTAGGTATGAGTGTTAAAAGTTTTGATAGTAATATGGCTTATGATTTAAATAGAAAAGGAGAACTTGTTTGTGATTTGCCATTTCCATCTATGCCTATTGGTTTTTGGAATGACTTAAAAAATGAAAAATATATTGATGCTTATTTTTCGCATTATAAAAATGTGTGGAAGCATGGAGACTTTATTACAATAAATTCTAAAGGTGGAGTTATTATATATGGAAGATCTGATTCAACATTAAATCCTGGTGGAGTGAGAATAGGTACTTCAGAAATTTATCAGGTTGTAGAAAAAAATGATAATGTGATTGATTCAGTAGCAGTTGGACAAAATATTGATCAAGATGAAAGAATAATTTTATTTTTAAAATTAAAGGATAATGAGTTGTTGTCAGAAAAGATTGAAAATGAAATTAGACAATTGATTAGAACAAAGTGCTCTCCAAGACACATTCCTGAACTTGTTATTCAAGTTAGAGATATACCATATACTATCAATGGTAAAAAAATTGAAATTGCAGTAAAGCAAATTGTAAATGGTGAAAAAGTAACAAATATTGATTCTATTTCAAATCCCGAATGTCTGAAAGAATACGAAAATTTAAATTATGCTTGATGTAATTATAAAATTATCAAAGCCTAGAATTACTTTTCTAGTTATTGTTACTGCATATCTGGGATATTATTTAGGACTAAGATACAGTGGTCTTCTTATGATAGAATTTATGAGTCTAATTAAGTTCTTTCATTTAATTGTAGGAGTTTTTTTTACTTCTTCTGGATCTGCTATTTTAAATCAATATATTGAATCAGATCTTGATGCGAAAATGGATAGAACAAAAAATCGACCTTTGCCCTTAAAAAAGATTTCTCCAAAAAAAGCATTGATATTAGGAGTTTTAAGTTGTTTTATTGGAGTTGTTTATTTATACGTATTTGTTAATTTATTGACATGTATGATTTCGTTAGCTACTATTATTTCGTATGTTTTAATATATACTCCTTCAAAAATGTTGACGAGCTGGAATACAATAATAGGTTCTTTCCCGGGTGCATTACCTCCAGTTGGAGGATGGGCTGCAGCTACAGGTAGTATTTCAACTATAGAACCATTAATATTGTTCTCGATTTTGTTCTGCTGGCAAATACCACATTTTTTTTCTTTGGCTATTATATATAAAGATGATTACTCTAAGGCAGGTTATAAAATGCTGCCATCTGTTTCTGATAATCTTGATTCTACTATGTTTCAAATTGTCTTTTTTACTGTTGCTTTAATAGTCTCCACAATTTGTGTGTATTTGATGAAATTAACTTCTATTGTTTATATGTTGGGTTCAATATTGCTAGGTGTTGTTTTTTTATTTTATTCTTCAAGTGTGGTTTTTGAACAGTCAAGTAGTCAGATTAAAAAACTTTTTATTTTTTCAATCATCTATTTACCATTATTGATATTATTGATTTTGTTTGATAAATTTATATCATGAATAATAATAGTTTTTATATTGATTTATGGTTAAAAATTTGTTGTATAGCAATTTCTTTAATTATACTCGTTGGAGGAATTACTAGATTAACTCAGTCTGGCTTATCCATGGTTGATTGGAAACCAATAACAGGTATTTTACCTCCACTTAATGATTCTCAATGGAATGAAGAATTTGAGAAATATAAACTTTTCCCTGAATATGAAAAAATAAATAATTTTATGACTCTTACAGAATATAAGAAAATATTTTTTTGGGAGTATTTACATAGGATTTTAGGTAGGGTAATTGGATTATTATTTATTATTCCACCTATATTTTTTTATTTTAAAAATCAAATTAGTAAAAGTTTAATTAGAAAAACAGTATTTGCAATTTTTTTAGTATTGATGCAAGGCTTTCTTGGTTGGTATATGGTTAAAAGTGGATTAATTGATAATCCGCATGTTAGTCACTTTAGATTAGCTTCTCATTTATTATTAGCATTTTTTTTATTAGGCTACACATATTGGATTAGACTGACATTGAATAAAGTTAAGCTCCCTTCTTTTAATAAGAGTAATTTGTTTAAAATAAATCTTCTAGCTTTAATTTTATTTTTTCAAATTGTTTATGGCTCTTTTATAGCGGGAACTAAAGCTGGTAAGTTATGGAATACATATCCATTGATGGATGGCCAGTTATTTCCAAGTCAAATTTTATCTCTAATTCCTATTTATGAAAATTTTTTAAATAATATGATGATGTTTCAATTCATGCATAGAATTATTGCAATATTGTTTGTATTGTATTGTGGGTATTTTTTTTATAAAACATCTTCAGATAGTTTTATAGGAAAATATACAGGATTGTTATTTATGGTTTCTATTAATCAATTTATTATCGGAGTAATGACTCTTTTATCTGGAGTTCAAATTGAGCTGGGTGTATTGCATCAGTTTGTAGCAATATTTTTAATATTATTAATTGTGAAGATTAAATATTTAATTCTCTATAACGATACCATTAACTGAAAGGATATAATTAACTGCATCTATTAAATCTTGGTTAGAACAACTTAAACATGCACCTTTTTTAGGCATATAACCATTTTCAGTAACATATCCATTCAAAACATTCTTATATATTTCATCTAAAGGTTTCTTTTGTATTATTTTATCCCATTTAATTTTATCTCTAAGCTGAATACTTCCCCCATTACCATAAAGATGACAAGTAGCGCATGCTCCATTAAATATATTTTTACCATTTGTAATATTAATTTCAGTTGC
>MDTG01427572.1_pt1 | contig 12293 bp, 15 predicted proteins | sample 811421 | NCBI WGS metagenome assembly MDTG01 (sample SAMN05326645, study PRJNA326480) | marine metagenome | isolation source: seawater | place: Pacific Ocean: South East | collected 2011
CTTTTCTCTCCATTTATATCCGTAAAACTAGATATAATTATATTATCACAATCCAAATATAATGTATCACCACTCTTTTCTATTGCATGTTTCATTATATCCATTTTAGTTAGCTGAAAATCACACCAAATACCCATTTTTCTCATATCCTTTTTGGTCATTAAACTATATCTATTTAAAGTTGGATATATTTTTAATTTTAATCTTGGTTTGGGTGTAGAATCAGTTATATATTGTTTCGTTTCCTTATCGCATAAAATATAAATAATAGCGTTTTCATGGTGTATTGATAATGTAAGTAAAAAACTTATTAAATATTCTTTATATTTCTTAGTGCATATCGTACAAAAAGAACTTGGTTTCATTATAGTTTAAAATATTATAAAGTATTTAAATATTATTCCATTTATAAAATTATATGACATATAAGATCGGTATATTGGTTCCAAGCACAACACATATGAGAGATTGGAAAAATATGGAAGAAACATCATTATACAGCGTATTTCTCAAAACTTTTTTAACTACTTATTGCAAACAACACAAATATACTATTTATTTGACTATCGATGATGATGATAGAATATATTCTAATCCCAATGAAAAAATCAAATTAATTCGATTTATAAAAATAATGAAAAATGTTGAACTCCGATTTGTTTCTACAAAAGATATACCTAAAGGATGGGTTACGCATATGTGGAATAGAGCTTTCAAACAAGCTTATGATGATAATTGCGACTATTTTTTTCAATCAGGTGATGACATACAATTTCTAAATAATAATTGGATTTCTAATTCTATAGAAAAATTACAAGAAAATAATGATATAGGTTTAACAGGACCATTAGATCTAGGAAGAATTAAAAATGGTTCAATACATTCACAACCAGGTGGTAGTAGATTTATACAAACACAGTCTTTTGTATCAAGAAAACACATGGAATTATTTGGTTATTATTTTCCTCCAGAAATTAAAAATTGGTTTTGTGATGATTGGATTACTAAAATATATTACCCCAAATATTTTTATCAAATTGATAATTTTATTGTAAATATTGGTGGCACTCCTCGATATAAAGTAATTGGAGAGATTTTCAACCCAGACGACCCGACATTTAAAGCGTGTAATCGACTTATCGCACAAGATTATCCAAAAATAAAAGAATATATTAAAAAACAAAAAAAATATTCTTTTAAATAAATTATAATGCATATTTCATTAAAACGACATTAGGTATTAATTGTGATTTTTTGATATTATTAATCTTTTCCAATTTTTTATAACATTTATTTATTGTTACTTCACTTATTTCACTACACAACTTTATTTGTTTTTTTGTTATATTTAAATTACACGTTTGAGAGACAAAATACACTATACCAGCAGCAACAGAATGAGGAGTATTTTCTGGAATTTTATTACTTGCTTCTATCTTTTTTGCTATAAATTTACACAACATTGTTAATTCTTTGTTTATATTTAATCGACTACAATATCTTTCAATAAATGCTATTGGTTTCGTTTGATAAAAATGCGTTTTATCATTGTTGGTTGCATCACTTTCCATTTTATTCAACAAATGAACCGCATTTTTACACCCTTTTGTTGAACTTGTATTGTCCAACTTGAAAATAGTAGCAATCTCTTTTGGTGTCCGCGGGTTATTGTGTATACGACCGGCTATATAAACAGAAGCTGCTATTATACCATCTCTATTATAACCCCTAAATGTTTTCATTTCCGATATTTTTTTATGTTGTCTTAATGCCTCATCAATAATAATTTTTGGTATACCAGCAGAATGAGACATTGTTTTTATTCTTTCAAATTCATCATATTGAGATTTTTCCTTGTAAGGCATAGATTGCCACTCTGTATAACGCCTTATTTTTCTCATTTCCCAAGATGAATTATTCCTACACATTACTTTACATCCATAAGACGATTCTTTTAGTAAAGGATTAATTGGCATACCACATCTTGTAGGATCTTTCATTTGATTGTCATCTGCTCCATAATATCTCCATTCTGCTGTTTCATCCAATATATCATTGTAAATAATACCACATTTATCATTAGAACAAACCAAAAACTTTTCTACTGTATAACATACAGGACTTTTACATATATCACAACTATCACGTCTCATATTTTCACATTTAGAATATACACATTCTAAATTATTATCTTTACCAAATTCTTTATCAAAAGTATCCCATAATTTGGACTTATTTATACTTCTTTTTATCTTTTTGGTGTGTTGATTCTTTTTTAAATTTTGCATTTTTAATTTATCATTATTATATTTTTTAGTTTTTAATTCAATTTTATTATATATATATTTTACATATGGGTATCGCATTTTCTTCACAACGTGGGGGGAAATATATTTCCGCAAAAGAATCTTTTCAAAATAATAAATTACCTAATGTTTTAGACCATATTGCTGTAAAATATATATTAAATCAAAATTTCAAAGACCTTGAAAATTTACATGACAAAAATTACTGCAATAAATTAGTAGTGTTAACAAGCAAAATTATTAAAAATTATTTTAATGATATCGAAATCAACTGGTTAGAACAAAGAACTTCTCAAGGAAATATCATTGATAAAATGACGGATAATCAAGAAATAACTTACTTGACAAAAGAAAACTTCGAAAAAATGCAACAAATTACACCTTTGCGAAAACAAAGAATGTGTATAGGTATTGCTAAATTTTATGTAAAAATTGGACATCTTTTTGCTGCTATTACAAAAACTATTAATCCATTGTATTCATACATAGATGAATTGGGATTTAAAAAAACTATCGACCTTAAAAACAAAGATAAAATAAAAAAAGGTACCAAATTTTCATTTAAAGAATCTAATTTATGTTCAAAAAGAATAGAAGCTTTAATGGTTAGACAAAACAACGAAAATGGTATTGTTGTTCAAAATAAAAGTTGTTCTATGAATTTAAAAGGTGGAGCAGAAGAAACAAAAATTACACCACCTAGCATTTCAAATATTACAGAAAATTTAGAAACATTAAAAGAATCTCCAATTATTCCTAAACAAGACAATGAAATCTTACAAACATTGAAAACACAAGTAAACGAAACAAAAGTTAAAACATCATTACAACAAGAAACTGGAATACCAGAATTAGAAAAACTATATTGGGATGATTATGACTTTTCTACTGGAAAATATAAAGGTATGCTACCCGAAACTAAAAAAATATACCTACAAGATGTTCACAGATTTTATAAAGTTTTTACAGGAAATGATGTTGTCCCAGAAGAAATAAAATCATTTTCAGATATACCATTGAAAGATTTTCATAATCAAACATTGTGTTCCGATAAAAATTCAGACCAATTCAATTCATTATCTGAAGATGAAAAATTATATAGTGAGGTTTGGCAAAAATCTCACGGACCGTCAAACAATGATATATTTAAAGAATACGCTTCACATTTAGCAAAAATGATGCGTAATGCAAAATCTTATGAAAAAAAATTAAAAGATATTTTAGGAGAAATTTTTGTTTATTGGATAGATGAAAAAAAAAATAAAAAAATATTAACATTAAGTCCACAATTAAACAATGAATTATTAGATAAAAAAATAACAGAATCTAGAAATATTATCGTAGAATTGTATATTTCTTGCGAAAAAGATTTTAAAAAAGGTTTAGCATTATTTGAAGCTATCGCAAAACAAAAGATTTTCGAAACAAGAAAAAGAAAAGATGATCATTTAACAAAATTAACACAAAAAGCAATTTAACTTTTTTTCTCTCCATTATTTATAATGGCTAGAAGAAGAAGTAGAAGTCGTAGAAGAAGAAGCAGATCAAGAAGCAGATCTCGTTCAAGAAGACGTAGATCTCGCAGACGCAGAAGAAGTCGCAGTCGCAGACGCAGAAGTCGTGGTGGCAGCAGACGTAGACGCAGAAGAAGTCGCAGACGCAGACGTAAATCACGTGGACGTAAATCGCGCAGACGCAGAAGAACCAGACGCAGACGTTAAGTAAACACTACATAATATATTTAAATTAATATTTCAAATACAAAATATTAATTTAAATTTTTAATTTCATCCTTTAAATTTAGTTTTCCACTCAAATTTTTCTTTATGGATTTTTTATCTGTTCCACGAATTTCATTCATTATACCCATACAAGTATATTGCCATTCCTTCAATAACTTATCATCACTTTTCCATCCCGGATGTGCTTCTTCCCAATCTTTTAATTTATCTAATTGTCGTCGCTGAACATTTTGAATTGTTTTGTCGATTTTTTCATTTGCTCCCTCTCGTTCCCATTTACCTTCATCTTTTACATAAAACTGTAAACGTTTTGTATCACTGCAATGTATTGGACGTTCAGTAGGATTTAAATCCTTCAACTGTTTAGACAATATATTTGTAATTCCTTTTGCAAAGCCATTGTTTTTCGAATATTCCAAATCTTCCAAACTGATTTGTATTTGATTTACAAAATCAGTTAAATTCATAGCATCTTTACAATGTTCATTTAAATAAACATTCAACGTAATATTTTTATTATTACAATTGTTGAAATTATTTGTATTCCCAGTTCCTTTTATCTTTAAAATATTAATTATTTCATCCTTATTTTTTAATTTGTCTCTCAACATTTCTGTATCTTTTTTTAATAATTCAAGTTGCAATTCCTTGATTTTTAGATCCTTGGCGTTGGACATTTCATTTTGGGGATTTTTTATGTTATCATCGGAATTACCATTAAATGGTAATGAATCAACAAAATCAATTTGGTTATTTAAACAATTTTTACGATGACGTGATAAACCACTACGATGTTTATAAATTTTATTACAAAATTCACAAACAAATTCAACACTGGGGGATTTTTTGTTATCATTTTGGGGATTTTTGGCCTTATTTTTGTGTTTACGTGTCAAAATGTGTTTTTTAAAATCTTTTTTATTAGACGTATTATAATCACAAATTTTACAAGTGAATATTTTGGGGATTTTTGGGGATTTTTTTGTTATCATTTCCATATATATATATGATAACAAAAAATCCCCTAAATTGTTTTTTTTTCAATTATTTGAGAATCATTCGGCGATTTTTCCCGTTTTGAAAATTCTTCAAAAAAAAACATGTAGGTAAAATTTTTGTACCAGTTTTTTCTATTTCTCTAGAATTATCTAGGAAGTACTGAAAAAAAGGAACTAAATCGAGCGTTTTTTTTCTCAAAAGTATTTCAGAAATTGGATTTTGGACATTTGTAAATGTCCATTTTGTGTATATAGAAATCTTTCTATCTCAAAAACCGCTCGATTTAGTTCCTTTTTTTCAGTTATAGTCTCGTTAATTTTAATCATATATGATTTTATTACCATATATGATTAGGTATTTACTTTGTCTTCAATTTTACGTATTAATTTTTGATTATATATAAACCCACTAGGTTTATAACTATCTACTTTTTTAAAGCGTTTTTCATCTTCTTTTCTTTTTGCTGATGCTAAATCAACAGGTCCTTCGATCCGTTTTTGATTAAACATCAATTCATTTGTTGTTTTTGGCTCGCTACTTTTTTTCCCATCCTTTCTTTTAACTTGATTGCCAAATCCATCTATTGCTACACCAGTCATTTTTTTATATGCCCTACGCTCATAATCTGGTATAAAATGTTTCCATGAAATAAACAATAAATTAGGGTGAGTATATTTTACTTGAAAACCATTTTCTATTAACTTTTGGATAATATATGAATTACATAGTGCTATATCATATCGAGGCACACCTAAAACAAATTCTGGTAAAATATAACAACAAAATTGTTCATTTCCTCTTTGTTTTGATGCATATTTAATTTTTTTATGAACACGATTTAAAATTTTTTGATACATTTTAATTTTATGTTCTTCGGTGATTTTTTTCTGTTTAAACAATTCATCTAAATTCATTTTTTCACTAGGAAGTAATCTATCCATTATATTTATTTGGATAAAAAAAAACTTAATAAAAAAATATATTTATTTATTAATGACTATAAAACATTTGGTAATTTCTGGGGGCGCATATCGAGGATTATATATGTTAGGCGCTTATAAGTATTTAATACAAGAAAAATTTATTAAATACAATGAAATAAAGACAATTCATTGTGTTTCAGTAGGAAGCTTGTTTGCAGTTTTAATATGTTTAAATTTAAATTTAGATCAATTAGAAGAATATATTGTAAATAAACCATGGGATAAATTATTTAATTTTAGTCCCGAATTTATATTAAAAATAACTAATGGATTGGGTATATACGACATAAATGTATTTATAGATATTTATTCAACCTTACTTAAATCTAAAGGTCTGTCTAAAGATATAACATTAAAAGAGTTGTATGAATATTCAAATATTGAAATGTTTATTTATTCAACAAGATTATCTAATTGGAAAAAACAAATATTTTCTTACAAAACACACCCCGATTTAAAAGTAATTGATGCAACTTATATGTCATCTACACTACCGTGTGTATTTAAACCAATATTTTACGACAATTCATATCATTTAGACGGTGGTTTAATTAATAGCTATCCATTAAATGAATGTTTAGATTGTAGTTATAATAGAAATGAAATATTGAGTATTGTTGCGAAGAATGACTCAGCAAATGAAATTATACGTAATAAACAAGACATTAATTTATTTTCCTTTAGTTGGTGTATTCTTAACAACATCATTTCGAACAGTCAGGAAAATTATTACAACAATGGAACTATTAAAAACGAACTGATAATACCTGTAAAAAATTTAGATATAAATGATGCTTCTAATATTATTAAAAATAAAAATATGAGAACAAATATAATAAGAGATGGAGAAAAATTTGCTAAATTATTTTTAACTTATAATAACTACAATACAGTATGAATAAATTCTTTTAATGTTTCTTCATTAGGTTTTGCCTCGAATTCTATTATTTGATTGTCTTTAACTATAAGTATAGTAGGATATCCGTCTATTTTTTTTTCATAAGTAGATTCAAAATCACTTAATTTTTTTTCTTCTTTTTCACCATCAATATCTATGAATTTCAATGAATAATTATTTATAACCGTGCCATCTAATTCTCCTTTAATTTTATTCCAAATAGGATTTACCTTTTTACTATATGGACACCATTTTGCATGTATATAATACAAATCCGCATTTTTACCTAAACCTCCTTTACCTTGAGAACCATCGCCTTGTTCTATAAATTCTTTATTTGGAACAAAATCTGGATTTAATTTAGGTGCAATATATGTTGAATAAACATAAAATGCTAGTCCCAAAAATAATGAAACAGTTGCTAAAATAATTAAAAACTTTCTGCTATATAAAAAACTAAATATATCTGATAAATTCATTGTATAGTATATATATACAATCTCTAAAATCGATTTAAACGAATAACGATAAGTTAATAGAATGTATATTAGAAATTGGAGAGGAAAAATTGTAGAAATAAATGAAAATGTTTATAATAATGAATATGAGTTTTATGCAAAATTATGGCAAATAAAATACAATGTTAAAATTAAAAACAAGATAGATATTAAACAAAATATAATTTCGTATATAAATGGGGAAAAAGATTTTATATAATTATTTTCTCACCTTAGTATAGTTATGGCTAAGACGAGAAAACGTAAAAAAAGATTTGATAAAATTATTAAATCAAAACGAAAAATGCGTAAAAAAAGAAACTTTACAAGAAAAGATTATAATAGTGGGGAAGGTATGCTTACTAGTGTATGGGGACCTAGTATGTGGCATTATATGCATACAATGAGCTTTAATTATCCTGTAAAACCTACGCGTGAAAACAAAAAATATTACAAACAATTCATATATAATCTTAGATACACTTTACCTTGTAAATGGTGTAGAATCAACTTAACAAAAAATTTAAAGGTTTATCCTTTAAAACAATGCGACCTTAAAAATAGATATAAATTTTCCAAATGGGTATATGGTTTACACGAACACGTAAACAAAATGTTGGGTAAAAAATCAGGTTTGTCTTATTGTGATGTTCGTGATAGATATGAAAATTTCCGTTCAAGGTGCACAAAAGAAGAAGAAAAGAAAAAAATTATAAAAGTAAATTTGAATAGAGGTAGGGGTAGAAAAACTCGCAAAAAGAAACGAGAAAAGGGTTGTACGGAACCATTCCATGGAAAAAAATCAAAATGTGTTATCAAAATTGTCCCAAAAGATTCGAAAACACCAACGTTTCAAATGGATAAAAAGTGTAAGAAAATAAAGATTAATTAATTATATTTAGAATATATATATAATTATCATGAGTGATAAATCAGGTTCAAGCTCATCATCTGGTTCAGATTCCGACTCGTATTCCTCCTCCTCCTCCTCTTCCTCAGACTCAGAAACAAGTGAAATACCAAAGATAGTTCGTAAATCCGAATATGATGACGAATTTAGTAAACATCCCAATTTTGATGGATGGAATGAAGCACAGGATCTTAATAAACCTAAACTAAAATCAATAAATACAGATGATAGAACAGGTAATCCACGTGTAGCAGAAATTTTAGAAAAGTTGGGGTGGAGTGAATCACGCAAATCTTTACCCATCAGTAAAGGGCGTTTAACACCAAAAACTCATTATTTTGGACCGGGATATAGAAAAGGTTTAGTGACAGATGTTGCAATATTAGCATTCGACTTCCATCCTAATGAAACAACAGATCAAATTGCGGATAGACTTAAAAAAAAATGGGGGCTTAAATCAGATTCAAGCGATGATGAGAATGTGTCTGCTAAAAAAAAAGGATCAACAAAAAAAAAACCAAAATTTACATCAGAACAGCAACAAAAGATAGCCGAACGTGCATATTATAAAAGAAAAAATCGAAGAGAGAAAGAAAAGAAAAAGCAGTCGGCTGATGATAAGAAAGTATCTGCTAAAAAAAAAGGAGGAAAACGTAAAAGACGCAAAACAAGACGCAAAACAAGACGTAAAACAAGACGCAAACGTAAGAAATCGAGAAGACGTAAAACAAGACGCAAACGCCGTAGAACAAGACGTAGAAAAAGATAATTAATTTATACTATATATCAATTAATTATCATCATTTATCTTTCGACGTTTTCGCCATAACAATGTATATTTTTGTCGTCCACAACAAAAAATATTTTTGATTTTTAATTTCTCTCCAAAATAAGCTTCTTCAATGTAAACATCGTCGATAGGAACATCCCCACCTTTTAAATAAACGCCAATTTGGTCGTGGCATACATCTTGATCTCCGATTTTACAGCGATGTTCAAAAGTATATACTGTATTTTTAAAACAACAACACCAATGTTTTGGTTTGATATCTTGTTCATTTGGACGATGAAATGCGGATGGAATCCAACAATTTAAGTCGCCTTGATAATGTTTTAATTGAAATTTCATTTTGGCATTTTTGGGGACGTGTGAAAATTTAACTCGAAGAAAATGTTTTCCCTCGTTTTCTGGTGGAGGCTTTTCTGTGTTATCAAAATATACATATGCATCGCCGTAATTTTTTTTGATGTTTACTTTGAATACATTTACTTCTTTTTTTGTCGTATTTTGTGAAAATTTTCTTCTTCTCCAACTTTCTCCAAAATCTTTTAATGGAGGAAATTCTTTTCCCTTAGTTTCCCAATTATGTGGTAATATTTTTTGTGGGACGTTTCTGTCCCAAAATCCTTCTTTTAATTCATAATCGTTGCGTTGAAAACATTTCCACATACAAGTCCCTACAGCCAACATTACTGCCCCAGTGCCTCCGAATATTTCTAAAAGTGTTGTTATATCAGACATATTATAATATAGTAAACAATAATATGTTTGAATTGTTAACGAATTAAAATTGCGAAAAACTATTTAATCGTGGCATTGGAGCACCACCACCACCAGTGCTATTTGATGAAGCACCACCAGCACCACCAGCACCACCAGCACCGCCAGCACCGCCACCAAATACTGCTTCTCCAGCACTATTATTACCGAAAGAACCGCCTACATTATAATTAGGAACTTTTTTACATTCAAATGCTGGTTCAGGACATCGTTGGGGGGCTGGACAAGGGGGACATTTTTTATCACTCGGACATGCTCTAGAATCTGGGCATTTTGGACAAACAGGTGGAACTACTTGCGATTTTAAAACATAATAATCGTCATCGCCTTCTGGTATACATCTCATACGTTTTCTTTTGTGTCTAGGAGTAGGTACGCCGGGTAAAAATGGTATTCTTCCTCCTTTTCCAGGCATTATATCTTCACTTTCCGGTTCATCGTCAATACCATCAACATCACCTTTGTTGGTCATATATTCCCTTACTGTCCAACCAAAAGTGGATGCCATTAATACAAATATTAATAAAGCAAATAAATGAATTTTTTGAAGCTTCATATAAATTATAGTATGAAAAAAATTTATTACTATTAATCTCCTAAAATAAATTGAAAATACTTAGAGAAATTAATAACAAATATATTAATGGAAAACTGTTACGAAAAGAGTTGTATCGAAGCTGGGTTGGATGAAGCTGGACGTGGACCTTTATTTGGTCCAGTATATGTTGGTTGTGTAATATTAGACCCAAATGAAACATATAATCCAGATTTAATTAAAGACAGTAAAAAATTAAATGAGAGAAAACGATTAATAGCATTTGATTATATAAAAGAAAATGCTATAGATTATTCGATATATTCAAATGATGAAAAAGAAATAGATAAAATTAATATTTTACAGGCAACATATAGGGGAATGCATAAAGCCGTTGATAATTTACGTGTGTATCCTGAACATTTATTGGTAGATGGAACTTACTTTATACCTTATTATAATAAAAACAAATATGATTATTTACCGCATACATGCATTAAGAGTGCGGATGATAAATATTATAATGTTGCTGCTGCTTCCATATTGGCAAAGGTATCGCGGGATAAATACATTGAAAAATTGTGTGATAGCGATTCAACTCTGGAAGAATATTATGGTATTAGAAGTAATAAAGGCTATGGTGCTAAGAGGCATTTACAAGGTATACAAACACACGGAATTACACAATGGCATCGTAAATCATTTGGTATTTGTAAAAATTATTGATTACACATCATTTGTCTATATGATAAATTAAATTGATTTAAAAACTTTTTTATTTATATAAAGATAAACAAATGCGATATCTAATATTTGATACGGAAACAACTGGTTTACCAGAATATAATGAAAAAGGAATAAAAGAATATCCCTATGTGGTTCAATTGAGTTGGGTTTTGTATAATGATGAAATAAAAGATATAGAAAGCGAACAAGATAGAATTATTTTATTACCAGAAGGAATGGAAGTTCCTGAAGATACGGTTGCTATTCATGGAATCAATACAGAAAAAATGAGAGCAGAAGGTATAAAACCAGAAATAGTAATCGACGAATTTATTGAAGATTTAAGTAAATGTGATATGATAATAGGTCATAACATAGATTTTGATAAGTCAATAATGTTTCAAGAATTTAAACGTAATAAAAAATTTGATTATAGATTAGGGCAACGGCCTGTATATTGTACCATGACTATGGGAAAAAATGTATGTAAAATTGAAAGAAAAAATAAAAAAACTGGAGAAATTTATTATAAAAAACCAAAGTTGACAGAATTACACGAATATTTGTTTAAAGAAAAACCTGCTAATTTACATAATTCCTTGATAGATGTATTGGTTACTTGTAGGTGTTTTGGAAAGCTATATTTAAATCGAGATATATTGGAAAATAATGTACCATTAAAAAATCATTTTAATCAATTATGTTGTTTATAAATTGATTTAAAAATTTTTTTATTTTATTTTATTAAAAATGGAAGAAAATAAAATAATTACAAGAAATGAATCCTTTGAAATTCGAGAAAAAGGTGAGGAGATATTGGAAAATCACGATTTTTTCAGAGATTTGTCTGAAATAATGGAAGATGAAAAATGTTCTACATTCTTCAAAAAATATTTCGCAACTATGAGTGAATCGAAAATAAGTATTGTATATATGAAATTATATCAAGAATTTAAAACCAAATGGAAAGAACTTACAGATACAGAATTAGATAAACGCATCAATACCTACTTACTGTGGAAAATGATGAGAGACGGTGAAACCAATCGTTTTGCTTTACATACAGTGTTAAATCATATGGAAAATCCTAAAAAAAAAGATTTATTTGATGATATAAAAGATTTTATGGTGATTTC
>MDTG01015645.1_pt1 | contig 12292 bp, 12 predicted proteins | sample 811421 | NCBI WGS metagenome assembly MDTG01 (sample SAMN05326645, study PRJNA326480) | marine metagenome | isolation source: seawater | place: Pacific Ocean: South East | collected 2011
AAATAGGGATTATCATATTGGTTTTTGCCCAGAGAGAGTAAATCCTGGAGATAAAAAGCATAAAATTAAAAATATTTCAAAAGTAATTTCAGGATCAAGCAAATATGCTGAAAAAAAGGCTTATGATATTTATTCAAAAATAATTAGTTCCAAAATCTTTCTTGCTAAAAATATTAAAACAGCAGAGGCCTCTAAAATTATAGAGAATACTCAAAGAGATCTAAATGTAGCTTTAATAAATGAATTATCATTAATATGTGAAAAATTAAATATTAATACACATGATGTTTTAAATGCTGCAAGTACAAAATGGAATTTTTTGAAATTTGAACCTGGCCTTGTAGGGGGCCATTGTATTGGCGTTGATCCATATTACCTAACATATAAAGCAAAAAAAGTTGGAATAAATCCAGAAGTTATTTTGGCTGGGAGGAAAATAAACGATGAGCTACCAAAAAAAATAATTAATAACTTAAAAAAGAAACTAAAATTTAATTATAAAAATATAAAACCAAAAGTTTTATTACTAGGATATACTTTTAAAGAAAATTGTCCGGATATAAGGAATAGCAAGGTTCAAAATTTATTTAATGAATTAATAAAACAAAAAATGAATGTGGAGATTTATGATCCTTTATTAAATTTTAAAGATAAAAATATAAAAAAAAATAAATCATTTATACAATCGACAAAAAATAAAAAATTTGATGTTATAATTTTTGCTGTTAAGCATGATTATTTTATAAAAAATAAAGAAAGAATTTTAAAAAGGAATTCTAAAAAGACCACATTTATTGTAGATTTAAAAAATATCCTTAAAAATAAAAATGTTAATTACTCACTTTAGAAGTTTAGCTAACATTGAAGCTTTTTCAGATAGAACCGCAAGTTTTTTACTTGTATTAATTGTACCTCTCTTGGTTACAGGACCCTTTTTACCTGATTTATTTTTATCTATATTTTCTCTAATATTTTTATTTAAGTTATTTCGAGAAAAAAATTTTATATATCAATATAAAAAAATACTAATTTTTTTTTTAATTTATTGCTTATATCTTCTATTATTATCATTAATATCCGTAAATATTCTACTTTCATTAGAACAATCATTATTTTATTTCAGATTTGGCTTATTTGTAATTTTCGCAATATATATTTTTGAAAAACATAAATTTGTAGAAAATATTTTTTTTCAGATTCTTTTTGCCACATGCTTTTTAATATCAATTGATGGAATTTTTCAATTCTTCTTCGGGTTTAATTTTTTAGGTTTCTATGAGTCAAAATCTTTTGGAAGAATAACAGGTGTCTTTAATGACGAGGCAGTTTTGGGAAGTTTTTTATCTAAGGTGTTTCCTTTGCTAATTTATGGATACAACTCTCAAAAAATATCAAAAAGAAATTACAAACTAGTAGCTTTAGTACTTGTTTTAATTGCTATTGTTATATCAGGAGAGCGAACTTCTACTTTTTTTACTTTCATGTTTATAATTGGTTATTTATTTTTTTCTAATGAGTTTTCAATTAAAATAAAATTAATATATTTTTTATCATCGCTAATAATTTTACTTGCAGCAATAAGTTTTAATAACGACTTAAAATATCGATTTATAAATATCACCATGAACCAATTCAAAAACGAAAGTGGAAAACTCTTATTTTTTACAAAAGTACATCATGAACAATTTATTGCTGGGTATAAAATTTTTAAGGATAATAAAGTTCTTGGTGTTGGCACTAAATTATATAGACATTACGCGTGCACTGATCAAAAGTATAAAAGTGAATTTAGTTGCACTACACACCCCCATAATACCTATATTCAATTACTTTCAGAAACTGGCTTGCTAGGCGCGTTAATTATTTTTTTAATATTTTGCTATACTTTTTATAAGGTTTTTACTTACTCTTTTTTTTACAATAATAATAATCTTAATTCTAAAAAAATATGTGTTTGTATGTCAATGATTTGTTTTTTGTGGCCTATAATGCCTACAGGAAATTTTTTTAACAATTGGATTTCTATTCTTATGTTTGCAAATATAGTCTTCTATTTAAGAGAAACTTTAAGAGATGATATTTAGTATTTTAATAAACATAATTATTGTTTCAATCAGCACTCTCTTAGCTATTAAAAGTTCCAAAATTATTGGTCTGTATGATTATCCATCATCAAAAAGAAAAATACACAAAGAACCAATAATAATTTCTGGAGGTTTTATTATAATTTTTAGTTTATTTTTATACTTTTTTTATTTGTTGGCTACAAATCAAATAAATCCATCTATAAAACACAATATAATAATTTTTTTATTTCCTTTTATTTTTTTTTGCATAGGTCTTTATGATGACAAATTTGACTTAAAACCAAATTCTAAACTTTTTTTAGCAGTTATTCTTTACTTAGGTCTTGTGTTAATTGATAAAAATTTATTGATTAGTCAGTTAAGATTTTCTTTCTTAGATCGAAATTTAGAATTAGGAAGTTTTTCAATTTTTTTTACAGTCTTTTCTTTCATAGTTTTCTTGAATGCACTTAACATGTTTGATGGAATAAATGGACAAGTTTCAATTTATTCAATAATTTTATTACTTTTATTATTAAATATAAATATCAATATTGAAATTGTTGTTTTAATAATAATTTGTCTAATTTTTTATTTTATTTTTAACATGAAAAACAAAATGTTTTTAGGAGACTCGGGCATAAGTGTCTTAGCTTATGTAATATCTACAAATTTTATATCAGAGTACAATAAAGATATAATAATTAATGCTGATCTAATTTTTTTATATTTTTCAATTCCTGGTTATGAATTAATAAGACTTACATTTCAAAGATTAATAATTGGAAAACATCCTTTTTCAGCTGATAATAATCACATGCACCATTATTTAAAAAAAATTTTTAACAATAAATCTCTTTTAATAGTTTTCTTAATATATTTTTTTCCAATTTTTTTAAGTTTATTGGGAATAGAAAATATTATTTGTATTTTAATATCAATCTTATTATATATTTTAACCTTAATTTATATTTATGTTAAACTACAACCTAATAAATATTAAAACTTAAAAAATTTTAATTAAAAAATATTAAATTTTATGATTAATAAATCCGATATTGAAATATTTGTGCCCACATTAAATGAGGAGGGCAATATTATTAATACTATTAAAGGCATAAAGGAGAATGGATTTCATAATATAACAATTTTAGACGGAAACTCTACAGATAGAACAAAGGAATTTGCTAAAAAATTAAATTGCAAAATTTATTTAGAAACAGAGGAAAGATATCAAAGTTTTGGAGGGTCTATAATCTCTGCTTTATACAAATCTAAATCAAATTATTGCTGTGTATTTGATGGAGATGGATCTTTTGACCCAAGAAGCTTAAATCATATGCTCCAAAAAATTAATGAAAACTATGACTTTGTCTTTTGTTCAAGATATTTAGGGGGTAATAAGAGTGAAGATGATACTTTAATTACCAAATTTGGAAATTCTTTTTTTACTTGGCTCACAAACTTTTTATTTAGAGTGAATACTACAGATGTTTTATTTTTATATTTTATGACTAGAACTCAGAATTTAAGAGATTTGAATTGTGAAATGTATGATTTTAGAATTTGCTTAGAAATTCTTGTTAAAGCAAGAAAGAATTACAAATGTGCTGAAATTTTATCTTTAGAAAAGAAAAGAAAATATGGCCAAAGTAAAGTAAATAAAATTAAAGATGGTATAAAATTTTTATATTATTTAATCAAATTAAGGCTATAAAAACTAAATGAAAAAAAAAAAATCTGCATTTATAACGGGTATTACAGGTCAAGATGGATCATACCTAGCTGAACTTTTGTTAAAAAAAGGTTATACAGTTCATGGCCTTGTAAGAAGAACAAGTATTCTTAATGTAGAAAGAATTCAAGAAATTTTAAATTTATATGAAAAATCAGGCAGACTTCAGATACATTATATGGATATGTCTGATACTTCCAGTATTTCAAATCTAATTATAAGGCATAAACCTGATGAATTTTATAATTTAGCAGCTATGAGTCATGTCAAAATAAGTTTTTTTACAGGAGAATCCACGCTTAACACAAATACGCTTGCAACATATAGAATTCTAGAAAGTATATTAAAAAATCATCCAAAGTGTAAATTTTATCAAGCTTCTTCTAGCGAAATGTTTGGATCTTCACCACCACCACAAGATGAAAAAACTGAATTTAACCCTCAAAGTCCTTACGGGATTTCAAAAGTTTGTGCTTTTTATACTACTAAATATTTCAGACAAGCACATGGATTATTTGCTGCAAATGGGATTTTATTTAATCATGAATCACCTAGAAGGGGTATAAACTTTGTAACCAGAAAAATTACTTATTCGATATCTAGAATTTTAGCTGGTTTAGAAAAAAAAATAGAGTTAGGTGATATTACAACAAGAAGAGATTGGGGCCATGCTAAGGACTATGTCCAAGGAATTTGGCTAATATTACAACATAAAAAACCTGATGATTTTGTTTTATGCACGGGTAAAAATTATTCTATAAAAGATTTTTTAATTAAATCTTTTAAATTATTAGATTTAGATTGGAGAAAATTTGTTACGATAAATAATAAAAAATTTATGAGACCTTCAGAAGTTAGAGATCTAAAGGGAAAAAGTAACAAAGCTAAAAAACTTCTTAAATGGGAACCTAAATATGATATTAATGAATTGTGTAAAGATATGTTAATCTCTGATCTAAAATTACATGGAATGTCTTTAGAAGAAGCAAGAAAAAAAGCAAAAGAATTATCTCATAAACGTTAAGTGATTAATCAAATTAAACCAGTAATTGGAACTAAAGCTAAAAATAGTTTAATAGATTATATAAAAGGGAACAACTGGCTCACAGAATTTAAGTTTACAAAAAAATTCGAAAAAAAATTTTCAAATTTTACAAAATCTAAATACTGCATAACATTTCCCAATGGAACTCTAACGATGTCCTCAATATTGAGTTGTTTAAACCTAAAAAAAAACTCTGAGGTTCTAGTTTCTAATTATACAATGGTAGCGACAGCTAATGTAGTAAAATTAGCAGGCTTAAAATTAAAACTCGTTGATATTTCTAAAAAAAATTTATGCATGTGTCCTTTAGATTTAGAAAAAAAAATAAGAAAAAATTCTAAAGCAGTTATTTATACACAAATGAATGGAAGAAATGGTGATTTAATTCAAATTCAAAAAATATGTAAAAAAAATAACTTGATACTAATCGAAGATTCTGCACATGCAATTGGTACATATTTCAATAAAACTCATGTTGGAAATTTTGGCTTAGCTGGTTCATTTTCTTTTAGTATGCCAAAATTAATTACAATGGGGCAAGGAGGAGCAATTGTAACAAATAATAAAAAACTTGAAAAAAAATTAAGACTTTTTAAGGATTTTGGAAGGAGAAAACCAGGTGCAGATGTTCATGATTATTTGGGTTATAATTTTAAAATCACAGATATGCAGTCAGTTATAGCATTAGGTCAACTTGAGGATATTAAAAAAAGAATAAATAAAAAAAAAGAAATTTTTAAAAGATATTATAAAAATTTAAAAAAAAATCCAAAAATAAAATTATTTGAAATTTCAAATAATGAAACTCCTTGGTCAGTTGATATTTATATAAATGATGTAAAAAAAATAAAAAAAAAACTTGAAAAACACAATATTTTTACAAGGCTAGTGTATCCTCCATTAAATTCTCAAAGAATTTATAGAAAGTTTAAAAATTTACCAGTATCAAATTTTTTTTGCAAAAGAGGGCTATGGTTACCTTCAAGTCTTGATTTAAATAACAAAAAAATAGATCTTATATGCAGATATTTAAATAAATATGTATAAATCTAAATTAAGAAAAAAATGTCTATGTTGTCAAAGTAAAAGACTTTATAAAATAATTGATTTAGGCTTTCATTCTTTTGCAGATAGATTTATCCCACAAAAATTAAAATCTTATAAAGATCCAGAATTCCCACTGATATTAGATATATGTAAAAAATGTTGTTTCATTCAATCTAGAGTTATTACGAGTCCTAAAGATAGATATTTATCTATTGATTATTCTTATACTTCTTCCAACTCAAAATATGCGTCAGGACATTGGATTGAATTTGCAAGCACTTTAGAAAAAAAGATTAATGTTAAAGGAAAAAAGATTATTGAAATTGGTGCTAATGACGGTTTTTTATCGAATATTTTGAAAAAAAAAGGTGCAAATGTACTTGCCATAGATGCATCAGATTTCATGGTAAGATTATCAAAGAAAAAAGGTTTAAATTCAATTAATTCAATTTTTTCTTATAAAGAGAGTAAAAAAATTTTAAAAATATTTGGCAAAGCAGATATTATTATAGCAAACAATGTGTTTAATCACTCAAATGAACCAAGTGATTTTCTAAAAGGTGTTTATAATTTATTAGATGATAATGGTTACTTCATATTTGAGCAACCAAATTTTGCAAAAGGCCTCAAAGATAATAAATTCGATCAAATTTATCACGAGCATGTTTCTTATTTTACGGTTAAAAATATAAAGTCTATTCTTAATTATAATAGTTTTAAAATTAAATCTATTTCAAATAATGGATATCATGGAGGTAGTCTTAGAACATTTTCAATAAAGAAGAATAATAAATTAAAGCAGCTCGACACAACAAATCTAATAACAAAAGAAATAAAACAAAAAATATATAATTTAAATTATTACAAAAAATTAAATAAGGTATTTAAAAAAAAAAGAAATATATTGATAGACAAGTTAGAGAAATTTTCTAAAAAAGGATACATTATATGTGGCATTGGTGCTGGTGCAAAGTCAAATACCTTTTTGACTTTTAATAAATTAGATAATTCAAAAATTAAATTTTTAACTGATAAATCAAATTTTAAAATAAATAAATTAACACCATTAACTAGAATAATTATAAAGAGTGACAAGGAAATAAAAAAATATGAAAAAATTGTATGCTTAATATTATCTTGGAATATTAGCAGTTTAATTATTAAAAAAATTAGAAAATTAAATATTAATGCAAAAATAATTAAAGTTTAAAGCACTTATGAAATTAAAAAAAACTAATATTATTTTTTTAGTCTCAGAAGATAGTTTTTTTATTTATGATTTTATAAAAAAAATTTATGAAAATAAAATTGTTAATATTAAGCTTATTGTAATTCAGGATTATAAAGAAAATTTTAAAAGAAAACTACTTTTAGCTTTCCTTATTGGAATTAATAATTGTTTGAAGTTATTTTATGAACTTAATTTCAAAAGAGGAAGCCTCTCAATTCAAAATTTTTGTGAATCAAAAAAAATAAATTTTATTATTACCAAAGATATCAATAAATCACATATAATTAAAAAAATTAAAAGTTTTGAATCTGATTTAATAATTAACTTAAATGTAATGAAATTATTCAAAAAAAAATTTATTAATAAATTCTCAAGTAAATTAATTAATTTACATCCAGGGATTTTGCCAAAATATAGAGGTTTGTATTCAACTTTCTATAAAATTCTAAACAACGAAAAATTTTATGGAATAACTTCTCATTTCATGACTGACAAAGTTGACCATGGAAAAATTATAGCTATTGTTAAAAAAAAATTATCAAAAAAAAATTTATTTTTATGTTATAATGTTATTTATAAAGAATTAATATTTAAATTATTTTATTTAACCATTAAATCATATAAAAAAAAAATTTTATTGAAAAAAAGAACAAAAATTTATAGGTACCCAAATATACTTCAAATATTAAAATACAAATTATTAAATTTTTATATATAAAAACAATTTAGATGATTTACAAAAAACTTAAAATTAATTTTAAAGATAAAAGAGGAACAATAAGTGATATTTTTTATAAGAAGAATATTCAACATGTTGCAATTATAAAATCTAAGCCCAATGTAAAAAGAGGCGATCATTATCATAAAAAAACTACACAATGGATGTATATTACGAAAGGCTCTTTAGAATATTGGTATAAGCCTTTAAATTCTAAGTTAAAACCAAAAATGAAACTTTTAAAAGTAGGAGATCTTGTAGAAACTCCACCATTAGAAATGCATGCTCTAAAAATAGGTAAAATGGGAAATGAATTTATAGTCTTTACATTGGGAAAAAGAGGTGGCAAAGATTATGAAAATGATACTTTTCGATTTGAACCAAGTTTAATTAAATAAGTGAAAAAAATATTTTCAAAAGAAAAAAAAAAAAAATTACTACATATAATTTTTAGTCCAACAAAAAAAAATCAAAGAATAAATATTTCTCCTAATAATGAATTTTTACAATTGTGTTATTTAAATTATAGTAGAGATAAAATTTTTAAACCCCATAAACATTTTTGGAAAAAAAATAAAGAAAAGACAAGGATTGTTCAAGAGTCGTGGATTGTGATTAAAGGTCTTGCAAAAGTAAAATTTTACGATCTCAATGATAAATATTTGACCTACAAAATTCTAAAGCCAGGAGATGTAGCAATCACTTATTCTGGGGGACATCAACTTGAAATTTTAAAAAAAAATACTGTGATTTATGAGCATAAAAATGGACCTTATGAAGGACAGATAAAAGACTTAACTTACCTAAAAACTGAATAATTACTAATTTAAATGTTGTTAGAAAAAATTAATCAAAATAAAAATATCATGTGGTTATCATTTATTTTATTAATTAATATTACTGTAAAGTTAATCTTTATATTTAATTTAGATTTAAATATCTTAAATCTTGCGGATCAATCTAAATATCTAAGAATTTCTCAGTTTATTTTAGATAATGGATATTATCCAAGAATGGATAATACATACACTAATAGAATGCCACTATACCCTTATTTTTTATATTATTTGAGATCTATATTTGATAATCTTTACTTTATAATCATAATTCAAAATTTAATATCCTGTTTTTCAATCTTCTTAGTATATAATTTATCAAAACTTGTTTATAAAAAAATTTCCATTTTAATTACTTTTATATTTTCTATTAATTTAAATATTATTTTATACACTAACCTCATATTAACAGAGGCTATTTTTATACAATTTTTTTTAATTTTTTTTTATTTCTTTATAAAATTTATAAAAAAACAAAGATTTAAGGACTTAGTTTATTCTGCGATAATTTTGGCCATCTGTACATTAATAAGACCACAAACGTATTATTATCCTTTATTAGTTTTTATATTTATTTTTGTCTTCACACAGAGTTCAATAATTAAAAAAGTAATTTATTTATTTATATTTGCCACACTATTCAAGCTTATTATTTTTTCTTGGGAGTTTAGAAATTATGTTACTTATGGAAAATTTTTTTTAAGCACATCTAATCAAACTAATTTAGTGGGATACTATCTACCTCATTTTGACCAGTATGAGTATAACTTAGATTTAGTTAATGCAAAAAAAAATAGAATTGAACATTGGAATCAATATTTATTAAGCAAAAATTTTCAAAAAAAAGATTTTATTGATCTAGAAAAAATAGTCATAACTTACACTAAAGAAGAATTTTTTAAGTATAATTTAACAACAATAACAAAAGTACTTTTTATTGGAGTATCAAAAAATTTATTTACTCCTACATTTAGTGATCTTTCTTACTGGTTTAATTCTGAAAAGACATCCTTTTCAAAAACTAAGGGCAATAGTTTTCTTGAACAGTTTATAAATTATTTTAAAGATAATAAAGACAGTAGATATAACCAAATTTTAATAATTTCTCTTATTATTTTATTTATAAGTAGAACATTTGAATTGATTGGAATTATTCATTTTTTTAAACAAAACTACAAATTATCTATATTTTTTATTCTCACAATTGCTTATTTTTTAATTCTTATGGGTCCAATTGGGCATGCAAAATATAGAGTTCCTTATGAATATTGTTTTGCAGTTTATTTTTCAATATTTATTTTGAAATTTAAAAATTTTTTTTTAAAATTTTATAAATAATTTTTTTTATTAATTAATTTTCTATCATGATCAATCATTTCTTTTATAATATGATTAATATTTTTTTTTGGTTTAAATTTCAAAATTTTTTTTGCTTGATTTGATTTTCCTTTAAGAAATTTTCTATCTGTTGGTCTAAAATATTTTTTTTTAATTTTAATTACAGTAATTTTTTTTTTATTTTTATATATATAACCTATCTCTTTAAGTCCTTTTCCAGCCCAAAAAATTCTATATCCAATATATTTAAAACATTTTTCTATAAAATATCTTATAGAGTAGGTTTTGCCAGTGCATATTACAAGATCCATCGGTCTTTTTAATTGCAACATCTGCCACATGGTCTTAACATAATCTTCTGCATGTCCCCAATCTTTATAGATATCAATATTTCCTAAAAATATTACTGATCTTTTTCCTTCAGCTATTTTAGCAATATTTTTAGTTATTTTTCTTGTAACAAACTTCTCGTTCCGTTTGGGGCTTTCGTGATTGAACAGTATGCCATTAGAACAAAATAAATTTTTTTCTGATACAAATTTTTTTGTTAAGTTGAAAGCTTGTAACTTTGAAATAGAATACGGGCTATTTTTTTTATAGTCATTTTTTATGAACAAAAATTCAGAAGATGAGGCTTGGTAAAATTTAATAATTTTTTTTTGCTTATAAATACTATTTAAAATATTTAATACGCCAGTGTAGTTTACTTCTCTAGTCTTTTTTGGTTTTTTAAAACTTAAACCTACATGACTTTGAGCCGCTAGATTATAAATTTCATCTGGTTTTATATTATTGATGATTTTATTTATTGAAAAAAAATTAGTTATATCACCTTGGTGTAGTATAAATTTTTTTTTATATAATTTTTTTAATTCGATAATACTATCTTTTGATGTTAAAGATTTTCTTCTTCTTAATCCATGAACAACATAGTTTTTTTTGATTAAAAGTTTAGTTAAATAATATGCATCCTGGCCTTGGATGCCTAAAATCAATGCCTTTTTTTTATCATTTATAAATTCTAGTAGTTATAGGATTGATAAATATTTTTTTCGATAAAAATATTTTAATATTAAAATTTTTATTACATTTAATAGGAATTATGCACTCTATAATTAAATAAAATTAAGGAAATAAATTAATAATTATTATTTACATCTTCTTTAAATCAGTATAAATAGCTCCTGCCTGGTAATTATTGCGAAGTGGTCATACCCGATCCCATTCCGAACTCGGAAGTCAAGCATTTCAGCGCCGATGATACTTTGTCTTAAGACATGGGAAAGTAGGTCGTTGCCAGGCTAATCTTTATGAAAAATATCATAATAGTTACTGGTGGTGCTGGATTTGTAGGGTCCAACTTAATTGAATTTTTAATTAAGAAAACAAAAAAAAAAATAATTAGCCTAGATAATTATTCTACAGGAAAAAAAAAAAATCATATTTTTAACAAAAGAGTTACTTATATTTTAGGAAACACAAAAGATATTAAAAAAAAACTCAATAGATTTAAAAAGAATATTGATTCAATATTTCATTTTGGTGAGTTTTCAAGAATATATCAAAGTTTTAAAAAATTTGACGAATGTTATGAGTCAAATTCAATCGGAACTAAAGCGGTAATAAAGTTTTGTTTAGATAATAATATAAAACTAATATATTCTGCGACATCTGCCAGTTTAGGTAATAACGGGAATGATAAAGATTTATCTCCTTATGCTTTTACAAAATCTAAAAATTTAGAGTTATTAAAAAATTTTAAGAAATGGTTTAACTTCAAATTTGAAGTAATTTATTTTTATAACGTATATGGGCCTCGCCAAATAGAGAAAGGTTCAATGGCAACAGTGATTGGAATATTCGAATTATTATACAGAAATAAAAAACCGTTTACAGTTGTAAGACCAGGCACGCAGACTAGAAGATTTACCCATATTAACGATACAGTAAAAGTTTGTTATGAAGCATGGAAAAAAAACAATTGTGCCTATTATAGTATTTCAAATAAAAAATCTTACTCAATATTAGATGTCGCAAGAATGTTTTCTTCTAAAGTAATTTTCTTAAAACCTAGAGAAGGCGAAAGATATGCATCAGCTCTCACTAAAATATCTCAAAATAATCATATTATTAGAAGATTTGGAAAAATAAATTTGAAAGATTATGTAACATCGGTTATTAAAGGTGAAAAATTATGAAAATAAAAAGCTCATTAAAGTCTATAAAAAAAAGAGATTTAAACTCTAAACTTGTAAGGAGACGTGGACGAGTTTATG
>MDTG01436290.1_pt1 | contig 12292 bp, 10 predicted proteins | sample 811421 | NCBI WGS metagenome assembly MDTG01 (sample SAMN05326645, study PRJNA326480) | marine metagenome | isolation source: seawater | place: Pacific Ocean: South East | collected 2011
CACACTTATTGAGCGAACCGGCCCCAAATTAGGGCTTATCACCACCGAGGGATTTGAAGATGTCACCCTCATCGGACGAGCGCGTTCGTGGGTTGACGGGCGACAACCTGAAGAAATTCGAAATAAGGCCAATGCGCACAAACCTAAACCCATTATCCAGCGAGACATGATTGCTGGGGTCAAAGAAAGAATTGATTGGTCAGGCGAAGTTATCGCTCCTCTTGATAGGGACAGCGTAGTTGAACAGGTCCATTCTCTGGTAGATAAGGGTGCGATGGGTTTCGTTGTTTCTCTCCTTTGGGGTTTCCAGAACCCAGTGCATGAAATTCAAGTTCGCGAAATTATCGACGAGCTGTACCCAGAGAAATACCTCGGCGCTATGCCGGTCCTGCTCTCTCACGAAATTTCACCAACAAGCGGTGAGTATCCCAGAACAATGTCAACAATTCTCAGTGCATACATGCACCGTGATCTTGCACATGACCTTCGGTCGCTGAGTGATGAACTTCGTGCTAGAAATTACTCGAAACCCATTTTGCTGGTAAATAACACTGGTGCAGTCAGTAAGGTCATCAAAACGCCCGCCCTAAACACGTATGCTTCAGGGCCGGTCGCTGGGCTCCTCGGTGGAGCACGTCTTTGTGAAGAATACGGAATAACCAACGCTGTACTCACAGACATGGGGGGAACTAGTTTCGATGCCAGTCTCGTCGTTGATGGAAACCCAAGGCATTACAGCTATCACCCTGTCATTGAGAACTTCTTTGTAAGCCTTCCCATGCTGGAAGTAAGCACCATTGGAGCAGGGGGAGGGTCGATAGCTTGGGTAAATCCACTGACACAGCGCCTTCAAGTAGGGCCACAAAGTGCTGGGTCTATGCCTGGCCCAGCCTGCTACGACACGGGCGGCCGCGAGCCTACCGTAACTGATGCTGACCTTATTCTCGGTTACATCAATCCAGACAGATTCTGCGGAGGAAGAATAGGTCTTAATGCTGAACGGGCTCACATGCTAATGGAAGCAAACGTCGCTGAACCACTAGGTATGGACGTTGCCGAAGCAGCTGCGACAGTCAAGCTTACCGTTGACGGACATGCTGGAAATGACCTGTTCAAGAACATTGCCCTACGAGGGTTACGGCCAGATGACTTTGCAGTATTCGCATTTGGCGGGGCCGGTGCAACCCATGCAGTTGGGTACACAACTCACCTCGGAGCAGGAGGACCAATATATGTGTTCCGCTTTTCACCAGTATTCTGCGCCTTTGGTTCTGCTGTCTCGGATATCTCTCACATATACCAAAATGACTCTATGATGGTAGTCCTTTCACCAGGAACAAATGACATTGCACTAGATGCTGATGCCTACAATGCTGCAGTCGATGGTCTTTTTGAAAAAGCACGGCAAGGTCTAGAAGAAGATGGATTTAATCCGTCCGATGCCGTCTTTTTATTGGAGCTTGAAATGAGGTACGGATCACAACTCCAAAACACCGTGGTTCCATCTTCAGTATTAAGAGTGGAGAATGAGGAAGATGTCAGCCGTTTAGCAGATGCATTTTCCGAACAATATATTGAACTGTGGGGACCTGGATCTGCTTATCCAACAGGCGGGGTTGAAATCAACCTCTTCCGCTTACGAGCTTCTATCCCATCGGAGCGTGGACGTTTACCGGCACGTAAACTAGGGAAAACAGATCCAGGCGGTGCGCTTCTAGGAACTCGTGAAGCGTACTGGGAAGGCAGTTACCGGACAACTTCTGTTTATGATTTGGGCAGATTAGAGCCCGGTAATGTCGTGACAGGACCTGTGCTTGTCGAGAGTGATACGACAAGTCTTCCTATCCCTGATGGGTGGGAATGTAAGATAGATGAACATGAGTCAGCTGTGATTTCGCAGTACTGAACAAAAGAGAAATTCGAGTTATATTAAATATAATTTAACAAAAAAGGAGAAATACAAATATGAGTATTCAAGAAGATATTCAAGAAGTAATTATGCCGGAGTTCGATACAAACATCGAAGATCTGTTTGCACGAATGAATCCAGAGCCCCAAACGAGCTTGGAGGAGGAGTATGCGGATGAAATGTCCGACATCGAGTTCTCCATTTTTCGCCATAAGCTCGCCACCATAGCGACTGAAGGGAAGGAGGTAATGGCGAAATTAGGAGTGTCTTCCGCTTTGCGTTCTGAAGATAGCGGAACCGGTATTTATACTGCGTGTGGAGATATGTCAAGCGCTGCCGCAGGCGTCTACTATCACGCGTTGAGCGGGCAACTTCCCGTGAAGTACACACTGTCTAAATGGGGCACTGATACTTCAGTGCGGATAGAAGATGGAGATATTTTCTTCTCGACTGACCCAATTTATGGCGCAACCCACACTCCCGACCAAATTGCGTTTATGCCAGTGATCGTCGATGGGGTTCTTGTCAGCTGGGTTAGTGCTGTCGCTCATCAGGCTGACGTTGGTGCGATGGAGCCTGGCCTCTCCGCTATGTCTACTAATGCTTGGAGCGATGGAGTTCGGCTTCTTCCACACAAGATAGGTACAAACTTTGGACTCAGAGAGGACCTTGTCCAGTCAATTGGAAATATGACTCGGGTCCCCGATGAGCAAATTCTTGATATTAAAGCTCGCGTAGCGGCATGTACGAGAATGGTTCGTCGCCTCAAAGATCTTGCTGAAACCCTCGGTTCGGAAATCTTTATCGGCGCTGTTCGCAGATGTGTAGATGATGGGCGCGTCCAGGTCCGCCGACGCTTAATGGAATTCAATGATGGTACCTATAGAAGTACGGTGTTCATCGATGGAGTAGGTGGTGATATGGGACTACAGCGCATCCATTGTGCGATTACAAAGAAGGGTGACAAACTTACCGTCAAACTCGAAGGTACCTCACCGCAGAATCCATTTTCCTTCAACGCTTATGCATCCATGCCAGTGACGACCTTAGCGAATCCTTTCTTCAGCTATCTCCTTAGTGACGTGCCACCAAGTGTTGGTCTTCTCGATCAGATAGAAATGGAAATTCCTGACGGAACATGTCTCAGTGCATCAGCTGATGCTGCTGTTTCTTGCTCGCTCTGGCCAACGTTCCTTCTTCAGGCAGCTGCTCATTGTGCAACTATGAAGATGGCTTTTGATAGCGACCATAGGGATAAGCTCAGCGCTACTCAGAGTGCTAACGCTGTAGGAGGATATGGTGTTGGTGTTAACCAGCATGGTCTCCTCGCAGCAGACCTCTACGTGGATCCAGTAAACGGATCCGGTGGCGGTGCTCGTCCAGATGCCGATGGTGTTGATGTTTTTGCCGGAATATGGGGTAATTACATGGACACAAACGACGCTGAACAGCTTGAAATCCGTGGACCGTACTATAAGGTCTATAGCCGAATAGCTCGAGACGGTCACGGCTTTGGAAAGTTCAGAGGAGGATCCGGTCAAGATACCGCCTATGTTGCTCACAAGGTTCCCGACGCCCTTTCACATGGGACAATGGGCTTTGGTACGAAATTCCCCACAGCTCCCGGAATTTTCGGCGGCTACGCAGGGAATACGACACCTGGTGCTTACATCCTTGGATCAAATGTCATTGACCTTATGCGTTCAGGCGAATGGGATGCACCGACTTCAACCGGTGATCTCGTAGAGAACCGTCTTTGCGAAGGTGAATACAAATTTGATTATGCAACGTATCCAGCTCTAAACGTTACTGACGGTGATGTCTGGATGATGGTTGGAGCCGGTGGCGGCGGATGGGGAGATGTCCTTGAACGAAGCCCGCAAATGGTTGTAGAAGATCTTCGTGCTGGAGTTATTTCTGACTTCACAGCGAAGGAAATCTACAAGGTTGCCTATGATCCTGAAAGTTTCATGGTTGAAGTAGAAGAGACCGAGAAGCTTCGCGATGAATCCCGTGATGAACGGAAACAAATCGGAAAACCTTACAGCGAATTCATTCAGGAATGGGAACAGCAAAGCCCTCCAGAGCATGCTCTTAAATACTTTGGGGAGTTCCCAGGAACTGTTGCATGACCAAGAGCGGTTCCGAACCGCAAAACACATCTCTGTCTGGATCTTTTGTCCCATGGCTTTATGCCATGGGTTCAAAGATCCGGCAGGTGAACCTTCGAGAGATGACCCTTGACGCCAGCGTAATGGCGTCAGCGGCTATTGATAGTGCAAAGCTATTTAACCTCCCAGTCGCATGTGTGAACTTTGATACAACCTTATGGGCTGAGGCTGTGGGTTGTAGCGTGGATCGTGATGGTGCTTTCCCCATGGTCGAATCGGGGGGTTCTGCTGATACAAATCCAGATTTAGTTCGGGAGGCGGACCAAGTAATAATTCTTAAGGATGCCATAAGTCGTGTAAAAGGAGCTTTGGCCAGCCACCAAGTAGTGTGCGCCATCCCTGGTCCAGCTACTCTGGCTGTCGATCTTGCTATTCCCTCGCCAGCGAACAAAAAGGACCAATTTATCGTTGGTGAGCTCTTAACAGAGTTCGTCAATGTTCTTTGTGAGAATGGCATCGACAATATATTGGTTCTTGAGGGACCTGAGTTGAGTGACGATGACTTGGAACCTTGGATAGAAGGAAATCACTACTCGCGAATAGTAAAGCTCACTAAACACTATGCGGTGGAAACAACACTGCTTTGTCCCCAAGCCACGTTGACAGAGGAGCAGATACAAGCATTTGACGACTTCACGTATGTTGCAGCTAATCCGGAAAGCACGGTTATGGCTGATTTCGAAAACGCGGTGAAAGCTGTGTACGTCGCCGGCTTTGGAACCGGAAGTGTGGCAATTCCGGAAGGAGTATCTGAACTGCAATTCGGAACGTACATTTTCACCACAGGCTGGGATCTGGATGTTTCACACGACTTCACCGATATTCAAAACGATATTGCAGAAATTCAAGATTTTCTCGAGGAAGCAAGTGGATAACCCAAAAACCATTCCCGCTGTCATACACAATTCGTGCTTGGCGAATGCGGAAAAATTCGCGATCATTGAAGGTGAAAAGAGAGTGACCTACGAAGAGCTGGATTCAAGAGTTGTTGAATGTGCGAAAGCCTTCATTGCATCTGGGATCACGAAAGGTGACCGAGTAGGACTATGGGCTCCGAATTCGGCGGAATGGATTGTGATTGCGCTAGGGATTCAATCCGTTGGTGCTGCACTCGTTCCAATCAATACACGATACAAACCCGGGGAAGCTTCATACCCATTGCAAAAAACTGAAGCAAAGATGCTTTTCACCGCCGATGGCTTTATGGGTATCGAAGGTGAAGAAGCTGCAACAAAGGCAAATGGAGAAGGTGGAATCAAGACAATCGACATCAACGGAGCTGACACTGAAGACCGTTCATTTTCTTCTTTCCTTTCCGGCGCTGAAAGCATTGATGACGATTTGCTCGCTCAAACCCTGAAGGGAGTTTCGGCTACGACGTTATGTGACATCATGTTCACATCAGGTAGCACAGGGAAACCTAAAGGAGTCCGGCATCGCCACGAGCCGACAGTCCGTCAGACATTTAATACAATAGAAGAGAACCAACTTACCTCTGCTGATCGGATGCTCGTCATTAATCCCTTCTTTCACGTTTTTGGATATACAGGAGGTTGGGTTCCCGCCCTATTTAGCGGCGCAACTATCTACCCGTTTCCTGTTTTTGATGTTGACCAAGTGTTAGAAATAATCCAAGATCAGGGCATCACCTATTTCCCTGGACCCCCTACGATCTTTCATTCCCTTCTCGAACATCCGCGACTCCATGAGTATGACGTGAATTCTCTCCGGTTCTCCTTAACCGGTTCGGCAGATGTACCAGTTGACCTCATCCAAAGGATGTTGGATGAGCTCACCTTCGACCGGGTTGTTCAAGCTTATGGGATGACAGAATGCGGGACAGCAACGAATACAATCGCTTCAGATACCCCTGAAATAATCGCTACAACTATTGGGAAAGCATCGAAAGACCTTGAAGTACGGATTGTTGATGATAAAAATAACCCATTGAAAGCTAGAGAGAAGGGAGAAATTGTCGTTCGTGGATATGCAGTGATGGATGGTTACCTCAACGATGACGAAGCGACCTCATCAGCAATAGACGAAGAAGGTTGGCTACACACTGGTGACCTTGGAACCTGTGACGAAAATGGCTACTTCCAGATTCTTGGCAGAATAAAAGACATGATTATTGTTGGAGGGTTCAATGTGTACCCTGCTGAAGTTGAAGACATGATACGAGAACACCCGAGCATACGGGATGTTGCGCTGATCGGTGTTCCAGATGAACGACTAGGTGAAGTCGGGTGCGCGTTCGTGATTTTACGAGAGCCCATCGAGCCGGATGAACTCCACCTTTGGTGCCGTGAAAATATGGCCAATTTCAAAGTCCCCCGTTACATCGAATTTCTTGAACAGTTCCCTTTAACAGGATCCAACAAGATCTCGAAGCTAGACCTTCGAGACCTTGCCGACCAGAAACAAATAGGTACATAGAATGTCTCGGGAACCAGTTATCGTTGGAATCGGTCTATCGGATTATCCGAAAGCACCCCACCTCGACTCTCTCATGCATATAGCTCAGGCGACGAAGCGAGCTTTAGATGACAGTGGCTTGACTCTCAACGATATTGACGGATTTGCTTGTGCGAGCATGCCCACAGACCCAGAATTGCATGTAGAAGCTATTGAACACTTAGGCTTGACACCAAGGTGGCTTAACACAACTTACACCGGCGGCTCAGCGGCCCAATTTCAAATCCCCGATGCTATCGCCGCTATCCGTGAGGGACGAGCTGAAACCATCCTCTTTGCTTATGGTTCTGACTTCCTCACCCGATACGGGCGAACGCTTGGCACAGGAGGCCTTTCAGTTGATGGCGGCCTCTCGGGCCCACTTCTCTATGAGCAACCATACGGGAGCACCATAGCGACTTGTTATGCTCTAGCGGCCACCCGTCACATGGCTGAATACGGAACTCGGCCCGAGCATCTTGCTGAAATAGCAGTAGGTGTTCGAGAATTCGCAGGCTTGAACCCTAACGCAATGTATAGCGAACCGCTTACAGTTGAAGATGTCCTAGCAAGCCCGATGATTGCCGACCCCTTGCATCTCCTTGACTGCTGTGTCGTTTCCGATGGCGGAGCAGCATTCATCATAACGACCGAAGAAAGAGGCAGAGATCTCAAACAATCTCCCGTGCATGTTCTTGGCGCAGCGGGGGCGAACTCCCATTGGCATATCCACTCCATGCCTGACTTCAGCACCACCGCTGGAGTTGCAAGCAGCCAGGAAGCCTACCGACAAGCCGGAATTGGGCCAGAGGATATAGATACGATTCAGTTCTATGACTCTTTCACAATTACTGCTCTCTTGCTTTTAGAGGACCATGGGTTCTGCAAAAAAGGAGAAGGTGGAGGATTCGTTGAAGAAGGCCACCTTCGCAGAGGAGGATCGCTACCAATGAACACAGATGGCGGCTCCTTGTCTAGTTGCCACTCCGGCATGAGAGGGACAATGCTTATTACCGAGGCAGTTCGGCAACTACGCGGCCATGGTGGAGATTCGCAAGTTCCTGATTGTGAACTTGCTCTCGCAGCTGGCTGTGGCGGCCTTCTTTCATATATAGGAACCACGATTTTAGGAAGAGACCGACGCTGATGGAAGTGATTGATAACCAGCCCTGGAATCGTGGGCCGCTCGACCCCAGCCCAATTGACCGTGAGTATTTTGAAGCCGCAGCGCAGGGGCGACTCATCATTCAGAAATGTGAAGATTGTGGAAATACGCAATTTCCGCCGAAAGCCCTCTGCGTATCGTGTGGACAAGTTCCAGATTGGATAGAAGCCTCCGGTAAAGGGAAGATATACACCTTCACCGTAGTCCGCAGACACGGAGTCGAACCTTTCTCAAGTCTCGCTCCATTTGTTCTTGCAATGATTGATATCCCTGAGGGAGCGCGTTTCATGGGAAATATAACTGGCATAGACCCAGAAACTACCCAAGTAGGACAAAACGTGGAAGCCTACGCATTACGGATCGATGAAACTTTGGCGCTTCCACTTTGGCGCCCAACCCAGAGTACCTAAGGCGCAGATGAAGACACTTGCCAAAGGCTTAAACTTCCCAGAAGGACCTATAGCGATGCCGGACGGTAGCGTCCTCCTCGTCGAACTATCTCGAGGGACCTTAAGCAAGGTAGACCCAGAAGGAATTGTCAGCGTCATAGCTGATCTAGGTGGAGGACCAAATGGAGCCGCCATAGGTCCCGACGGCAATATCTATGTCTGTAACAATGGGGGATTCGATGACGAGACCGATCCATCTGGCCAGTTCGCATCGACAATGCCCAGAGAATATGTAGGAGGGTCGATCCAGCGGGTAAACCTTCTCACCGGCGAATCAGAGGAACTCTATCGAGAATGCGATGGGCACAGCCTTCGCGGCCCCAATGATATTATTTTCGACGAATATGGCGGATTTTGGTTCACGGACCTAGGGAAGACTCGACTCCGATCCCATGATCATGGGGGTGTATACTATGCGTCTGCTGATGGTACAACCATTCAGGAAGTGATTTACCCTCTGACTACTCCCAATGGGATAGGGCTATCCCCCGACGGAACTACTCTCTATGTCGCAGAAACAACTACCGGTAAGCTCTACCAGTGGACTATCACTGGCCCAGGTCAACTTGAGACCGGAAAGAGTTCTCGGCCTCGCCCAACACTGCTTTACGCGTTGCCAGATGGACTCCGCTTTGACTCGCTTGCCGTAGATGCAAGTGGGTATGTGAACGTTGGGGTTCTCTCAAGAGGAGCTTTAGATGAAAACGCTGGGGGTATTTGTGAAATTTCCCCAGAAGGAGAAGGAAGAATGGTCCTAACAGGTGACCCCATGACAACGAATATCTGCTTTGGCGGTCAAGGTCATCGGACTGCGTTCATTACCTGTTCAGCTTCTGGAACCCTCCGCTCGCTTCCATGGCCCCGACAGGGAATCAGGCTTCCTTTCTACGACAAAGCCCTTTAGTATCTCGTCAATTGCGAAGGGCAAATGATTATGTAATAATTGATTTACCAACCGTGTGGTTGGTAATGGGTTCCTGATACAGCATTGGGTCCCGGACGGTCAATGAATGGGGAAAAGATATGAATGAAGATCTTGAGTTAATGATTGATACGAAGAATGGTGAGTGGATTGACCTTGGGTTGCCAAATAGTGAACCAGGAGAAAATGCCATGATGATCCTTCGAATCAGTGAAGAGAATGGAAGCTACACGGCCTTAATAAAATCTAAAGCCGGCACAGTTATCCCTCCACACGTACACCTCGGTGAAACAGTGGTATATGTACTTCAAGGTGACCTGCAATACCGTGGCGGTGTCGCATATGAAGGCGGATACATATATGAACCTGCTGGTGCGGTTCATGAGGCCACCCAACATGAAACTGATACCATCTATTTTGTCCATGTGGCGAACGGGGCGATTTTCATGAATGAAGACGGAACAGAAGGCCCAACTTATACTTGGCGAGAAGTTAAAGCAATCGTAGACGCTCATCATGCTGCAAAAGCTGACGCAGCTTAACGATTACTCATTGCCATACCCGCGTCGGGAAAGGAAATAATGGGGAAGACGGTTTTAGTAACGGGAGCAGGATCAGGTTTTGGTCGAGGAGCAAGCGTTGCCTTGGCCGGACGCGGCCACAATGTGATAGCAACGACCGAAACCGAAGAGCAAGCTACTGAACTAGCTGCTGCGTATCCGGAGCTCACTGTAGAAAAATTAGATATCACCACAACTGATGTTGATAAAGTCAAGCAATGGGATCTTGATGTTCTCATTAATAATGCGGCTATGGGGCAAACCGGCCCAATGGCCGATGTTCCTATGGAACGTATACGCGCTATTTTTGAAGTAAATGTCTTTGGTACATTATCGATAACCCAAAAGGTTCTCGAAGGGATGATCGATCGAGGAGCTGGACGAGTAATCGTCATGTCATCAATTGGGGGGTTACATTCTTTTCCTGCATTCGGGCCATATAACATGACCAAACATGCTCTTGAGGGAATGGGGAAAGCCATGCGTATAGAGCTTGAACCCCAAGGTATCGATGTGACAATGATCAACCCTGGGCCCCACGACACGGGATTTAACGACTCGATGGCGGAATCAATGTGGGAATGGTTCGGTGAAGACTCTTTACAATCACCAAATATGGAAATGTTCACCATGATGAGAACGGCAGCAACTTCGGACCAAATGGACCCGAAAGCTGTAGTCGACAAACTTGTCGAATTAGTTGAAGCTGAAACCACGCAGGAACACAACATTGTTCCTGAAGAAGGTATTGAAGAATTGAATGAAGCTACAGGACTAGATCATTAACTAAGTAATATATTATGTGCTTTCATAAGGGGGAAGTATGGCCGCAATTGAAGATAATCCTTACGTAGGAAACAAAAGGTACCATGACCTATATCCGGAAATGGGCACGGGGGAAGTTTCTACGGAACCGTATTATTCTGAAGAATATTTTGAACTCGAACGTGAGTACTTATTTAAGAAGGTTTGGATTAATGCATGTCGTCTAGAGCAAATTCCTAAAGCTGGCGATTACATAGTAAAGGAGTTGCCGGTTTGTGATACCTCGGTCATTGTTGTGAGAAGAAAAGATGGAGGGGTTAATGCTTTTCATAACGTCTGTTCTCACAGAGGAAACAAGATGGCCTATGAGGAAACTGGGAACGTCCGGTCATTCTACTGTCGTTTTCATGGATGGACCTATGATCTAGAGGGAGACCTTGTAGTCGTCCCGGATGAAGAGAATTATTTTGACCTCGATAAATCTTGTCTAGGGTTGACCCCGGTCAGTGCAGGTGAGTGGCAAGGTTTCGTGTTCATCAATGTTGACCCTAACCCCAAAGAGACCCTCAGTGAATACCTCGGTGATCTCGCGAAAGGTCTTGACGGTTACCCATTTGAAGAAACTTCCGGTCAGGTATTCACCTTCGAAACCGTGGTAGATGCGAATTGGAAATTAGTGAAAGACGCATTTCAAGAAGTGTGCCACACTCCCTATCAACATAACCGCTCGCTCCCTGATGCCTACATCAGCGAAGCAAATCCGTACACACGTTTTATCGATATGGCTGTTGTTGGCCACCATGCCCGAGCGTCACTTTTCGGGAATATGGAACATCAACCAAGCCCTCTCGCCATGCACGCCTATAGTCATGGGGCGACAATTGCGAGCGCGTCGATGGTTGACGGTGACGAAATATCGGCAGCTCTCGCCCCGCCCGGAGTTAATCCGACAGGGAGCAGCGACTGGTCCTTTGAACTACAGGTATTTTTCCCTTCGTTCTTCTTAGCAGTAACGCAAGGAAGCTATTTTACGCATCAATTCATTCCACTATCTGTAGATAAAACTCATTGGTTCTCCACGACGTGTTTTCCAAAACCCACTACAGCTGCGGAACGCTTTAGCCAAGAATATGGGCGCGTTATGTTTCGGGATATTATGAATGAGGATGGCCGACAAATTGAAGAAACGCAGGCCATGTTAAAATCAGGTGCGAAAAAAACATTTGTTCTCAAAGATGAAGAACTATTTGTCCGGCAAGGTTTATGGCAAGCCCATAAAATGATTGTTGATAATGGAGGATTGCCGGAATGACCGAATCAATTGCCCTTCCAAGTGGTTTTGAGGATCTAGCAGAATGGGAAGAATGGAACCTTGAAACAATGGAAGAACGAAGCTACAAAAGAGCAATTTCTTCTATGGAAGACCTTCAGTCCTTCTATGATGCAATGCTTACACGTATGGATCAGATTTTAAGTCACTTAGTTACTGTCCCTATGTCTGATGATATGAAACCAGAGGATCGTAATCTCTTGAATATTTCAAACTCTATGGCTGAAGTAGCACCTGCTATTGAACAATTTTTTGAACCTACGATCTCATTCGGATTCGACACGACGCGGTGGGAACACGGCGGAGAATAAATTCACTGATCAATTGGAATTCGCTGTATAAGCTCCGCCGAGAACAACTACGGTTCCTATAACTGCCCATAGAGTTACCGAGTCGTCTCGAAAAACGACACCTAACACTGTTGCTACTATTGGTATGAGGTAGGTGACAATCGATGTGCGGACGGCACCTCCCCTGCCGTTCAACTCAGCAGCGAGTGCATACGCTATGCCAGTACCTCCGGCTCCGAGCGCAAAACAGGCGATCATTGGACCCCATCCGAATCCG
>MDTG01331317.1_pt1 | contig 12291 bp, 16 predicted proteins | sample 811421 | NCBI WGS metagenome assembly MDTG01 (sample SAMN05326645, study PRJNA326480) | marine metagenome | isolation source: seawater | place: Pacific Ocean: South East | collected 2011
CCTACGACTACCAACGTTGCCAAAACGATCCTGACATGGTCCTTCGCATGTGGCCGGACGCGCGGATCCGGAAAGCGTTCTCGCACCAGTTCGGGGGCCTCAGCGTCTGCGACATGGGGTCGACGCCGAAGGTCATCACCTTCAACGAGGAGAATTGGCGAAGAAAGCCAAAGCCATTTCGCGGAACCCTCGAGGAGTACCGGCAGTACCTCGTCATGCACGAGGTAGGCCACGCGCACGGCAAACTGCACGAGCGGGGCGTTGCGGGGCGAAAGTGTCCCGTCATGTACCAGCAGACCAAGGGTGCCGGTGGCGAACGGCAGTGCTTGGTCAACCCTTTTCCTCGTCGTCGGACGAGGAGGGGTCGGCGAAAAAAAAATATGTAGAGTATAAAAAAAAATACACAACTCTCCCATGGGCAACTCCAACTCGATCCGATTGAACGAAGAAGCCGAAGCCGACGAGGCGTGCTGTGGCCGTCAGCACGAGAACCCACGTAAGGGTCACATGGACTGCCGCACCAACTTCGCGATGGCACCACGCCCGACCATCATCCAAAAGTGCGGCAAGAGCGAGGACAAATACTCCCCTTCCGAGAGCGGGGTCCAGCAGTGCAAACCATTCGCCCGCCCTGAACTTCGCCCAAAAAGCACCCGCGTGAGCAACTCGTGCCAATAAATCATGACATCACGTTTTTTTTTTGGGTCACCGAGTAGGTGTAGAGCGCGTAGGCCGTCATCGCGTCCCCCAGCCACATCATGTACTCCGTCGGTGCTTGGTCGATCCATCTTCCAACCTGATCTTCGCCTTCGCGAACCGCCATCACAAGGCCGTACTCGAGGAAGCACGACTTGAGGATTTTTCCCGCGATCGTAGCGCTCAGGAACGTTCGTTTGTTCATCTTCAACAGGCCGGCGCAGAGGCCGCACATGTCGAAGAACATAGACGGCCAGCACGCGAACACGAAGATTACCGCCCAGCGGAAGGCCACGCCGCTCCTCCGCATCCAGGCCGCCATGGACTGGACCTGCCGTCGCGCGACGGCGGGCATTTTCTCGACGAGCCGGTCCGCGATCACGAAGGGAGGCAACTCGCCGCACGCGCTCCCGACGGCGTGGAGCAACGTTGGCGGCAACGCTTCCATGTACGGCGGCCACACGTTGTCGGACACGAGGAAGTGCCTACGCGCGACCGTGGCGGTGTGCGGCATCAGGATAAGGACCCCGGTGTTCGCACCAGTCCCCAACCCGATGCTGGAGGCGACGCCGTAGAGGAACCACCATAGGAGCGGGCAACAGTACAGCAAGCATAGGAACAGACAGAAGGCAAATCCCACATCGGACCGACGCATATATATATAATTTTATTGTATCGGTGGTAAAAAAAGGAATCGATGAAGCGAAAAGTCCCAGCATGGTGCTGGTACCTGCTGACGTGCTGCCTTATCCCGTGCTACCGGCGAAAGCAGGAGGAGGTCAACAAACGGTGGTTCGAGATTGTGCAAGGCAAGGGTTACGAGCCGTGCGCGACGACGGAGGAGTACGTGTAAGTTGGTGGTTTTTTTCTGGCCTAACAGCAAAAATGGACTTTTACACCAAGAGCGGGGAAAAACTGGACTTGTGCCAGCGCGGAGCGAGGAAGAGCGTGGATTTGAAAAAGGTGACTTTTTCCACCGACGACGATGGGCAATTGAAAAAATTTTTCTACGACAAGAAGCCCATGAAAGTTTCGCCCTTGGGAAAAGGAGGTGCTGGCGCGGTCTACAAATTATCGAGGGGAGACGTGGAGTTGGTGTGGAAAGTGTTTTATGACGACGACGAGATGGAGTCGGAGTTGGAAGCGTTCCGAACGTTGGAGGACGAGCAGGCCGGGTCGTGCCGCGTGTTGAGCGAAGGCCGCGAGCGAATGGGCATCGTCATGCAGATCATGGACGGGTCGATGCGTGATTTCCTGCCCCAAAAACTACTCCACCCGGAGACGGTTTTGGGTGTATGCGTCGCCGTGGCGGAATCGTTGCAGTGCCTCTGGAGGAAGAGGTTGTTTTACAGCGATGTGAAGCCGGCCAATACCCTCTACAAATGCCTCGAAGACGGCAAAGTAGATGTGGTCTTAGGCGATGTTGGTGACATCGTGGATCTTCGAGAAATGAACAGCACTAATCGGTACGTCGAGACGTTCGCGTACCCGTACGAGGCGGAGCGCTTGGATTTCAAGGTCGATACCGAGTTTGCGTACGACGATTTGACGAGCACGTTGACCGTCAATACGGTGGAAGACCACATGGTGTGGTCGGTGGCCTGCTTCTTCTTCACGATGCTGACACCTTTCGAGGCCGTCAAGTATTTGACGCACGCTCGCAGGACGACCAAAGCCGCCTTTTTGGAGAAACGTCGCGAGATGGCGGGCCTGCTCGACAAGGCGCCGTACTCGGACGACGACAGGTTTGCTTGGTTCGCCGCGGCGATCGTGGACCCGACCAGCGTCCGTTTGAGTGAAGTCGGGAAAGCGCTCCAAGACGAGAACAAGGCGTTGAACTGAGGATTAAAAAATAGATAACATAACGTTTTTTTTACTCTTACTATTAAAGTAGCCCGAGTATACCTTTTTCGTTCTCGAAAAATCCTTCTTTCCAATTTCCTTCATAAACCCTTCCATCGTAGGTAAGTTTACCTTTTCCATGCTTCAATCCAGATTTCCACTCTCCTTGGTAAACATCCCCATCTTTCGTCAGTATACCTTTTCCGTCCCTAAATCCCTCCTTCCATTCACCTACATAGGTACTACCGGATGAATAAATCATTTTTCCTTTCCCGTGCTTTTTGTTGTACATAAATTCACCTGTATAAATATTTGGATTCGTATGCCACGAATCAAAATTACGTTTGTACATGATCTCTTCACCATAACCATGTCTCATATCTTGGCTCCACTGTCCCTCATATTTGTTCGGAACACTATGTTCACGCCATATACTAAATGGATTGTAATACAATACACCTTTTCCGTGTCTCTGATTATCCTTCCATTCCCCTTCATACGTAATAGGAAAATCTCTGTCGGCAGAATCATAAGAATCGGTAGGGTAAATGTAAATACTATCTTTCTCGTATACCATTTTACCTTCTCCATCCCTGCTCTTCATATTGGCCTCTCCTTCATAAACACCGAGGTCTCCAAAGTTGAAATATTGGTTTGTTAATAACGGTTCGGTAAATGTTATCTTTGGCATGTCTTCAAATGGTTTTGTAATTCTTGTTATTGGTCACGTTTTTGTGAGCGTGCGTGTGTGTATGCGTGCGTGTGTGTGTGGTGCGTGTAAACCATTCATTTTTAGCACAAATGAAATACGCATTTTGTCGGTTTACCGCCACATAACCCTAACTGTAACCATCTTGATTTTTTTTGATATAATTTATATTTAAATCTTCGTGCACCATCCAATCATTTTTCGCCAGTCACGCACGACGACACCTACCGAGTAAAACACAACACGCACACATACCAAATACGAAAATCACAACCAAAATGTCAAAGCGCCAAAATAACAACGAAATGAAACAGGAAGCAAAGCGCCCGAAGGTATCGACCGAGACCAAGCCGTGCCTAGAACGAGTTGGCGTAGATAAGGATGGCCAATTTGAACTACGACCTTTCAAAGGCAAACCCGTTGGTGGAACATTGTGGTTGCTTGTCGAAGATGAGTATATCAAAAGCGTACAAACGTGGGGTGTTTGTAAAATTTACACTCTAAAAACAATATTAGACGAGGGTTATATGTTGAAAAATATTCGCACGAACAGAGTTCACCGGTGCTCTAACCTCGAAGAGTTCGCTTTTTTGTCAGAACGCATAAAAAAGTTTCTTATTAATGAAGAAGCCAATTCAAAAAAAAAGATCGTACCGGTATTGAATTCCAAGCGAATTGAAGTTGTACTGTTTTACGGTGTTGGAACCTGCAAAAACGTACGTCTTATGATGCATGATATTGTGTTTTACAAAAAACGTTTGGGCTCGATATCGAACATTGTTGTATGGCACAACAGTTATGGTAGTACAAACAGTGATCTCAATATAAAAAAAGGATGGATTGTTAGTATTGACGTAAAATATTTGAACGAAGATGACAACAAAGTTCACCTTTGGATTGGAGAGTCCATTCGACCGACAGCGTTGGAAAAGTTGGATATGCAATTTCTTCGAAGGCCTTGCAACGAACCATTTACTCCTCCAGCCAAAACGTCGTTCTACTACTTTCCAAGGCCAGAAATTGAATACGGGGAGTACCAGCCGATTGCGATAAGGAAAAATGATATAGTGAAGTTTCGTGGCTATTCTTTATTCACAGTCGTCAGTGTATCCGGCTATGAAGAAGATGAAATAATTGTGGAGAACGATATGCGCGATGAATACTATGCGAAAATTTCAGACGTGATCTTCAAAGGTTACAGTTAGGGTTTTGGTTGGTAAACCGACAAAATAAATTTGATTAAGTAATTATTAATTTAAATCCTATCTAATTCAATTCTAAGTTTAGTGCTTCTTTGGCAATGGGGTTAAGAGTTAGGGTTGCAGGTAAACCGACAAAATGCGCATTTTGTTTTCATTCATTTTTTTCGCAAGTCAACACATACATACACACGCACACACACCTAAGCACCCCCTCGACGCCCAAACACAGAGTGAAACACACATAGACGTGACAAATAGCACAAAATACACACAGAAAACGATTCAAAATACACCAAAAGTCAAATTATGAAGTATAATTTAAAAACGAAGGAAGAATGTAGGGCTCCAGAAGTAATTCCGAAGGGAAGCAAACAAAAAAAGGGAAGCAAACAAACCAGTAACAGAACTCCTTCGAAGAAAAGAAAGCATGAAGAACCCAAAGAACACCCTCTAAAACAACAAAAAAAAACGATCAGTAACGTCAACAACAACCAGGTGTATTCATATGATTATCATCTGAACGAGTCCATGAAAGGAAACACTGCAAAAACCACGTTACCGTTCGACACCAACCAGGTATATTCGTACGATTATTACCCACCGAAAATAAAGTGCCAAAACCCGGAGTGCCCTCATTCATTATGGTCAAACGGTCAAGAATCTCGTGCGAATAGAATCGACAAGAACTTGGACAACCCGAAATTCAAACACCATTACTGTCATGAAGGAAAATATTGTTATGAAGGCATGTACTATCCAAGTTCGTTTGTCAGACACTTCAAAATCACACGACAATCGAAGAAAACAATCTTCGGTACCTTTGTTAAGCAACGTAACGGGGAATGGCACCCCACTGGTGATGAAATTAAGAAACGATTGGAATCTGGCGGTTACCCTGGTGCGCCTTTTTACATAACGCCAGGTGGAAAACATACCGATGGCACTCGTACCGGGGAAATTTTCTCACGTCTTAAGGAGAAGAAATAAAAAATATGTATTCGTGATACATTTCCTAATTATTAATTTAAATATATATTTGATCTTAAATTTATACACTCTTTTCGTGCACGTTTGATGCTCTGCCCGAAGGATCCTTGTTCTTCTGCCACGATGGGGTCCAATTGTCGCAGGGCACCGTCGAGCACTCAAACGGCAACGCTTTCTCGAACATGTGCATGATCATGGCCTGCTCCTTCGACACGGGCGCCTCTTGGAACAAATTTTGCGTCGGCTGGACGGGGTAAGCGTCCGCCAGCGCCTTCATGGCGTCGATCCACCCGTACCCGACGCCGTCGCTGAACTGCTCCTTCTGCCGCCAGCAGACCCCGTCGTCGATAACACCCTCGAACGCCCTTCGCAGCAGGTGCTTCTCGATGCCTCGGATCGGCGCCTTCGCCGCGCCCGGCAGCCGCATCACGTAGTTCAACACGTCGAGGTCCAGGAACGGCACCCGGCACTCGATCCCGTGCGCCATCATGCTCTTGTTCGCACGCTGGCAGTCGAACCGGTGCAGCGCCTCCACCTTTGCAGCGCTCTCCAATGCCGCCGCTTCGGGCGTCGGGCTCTCGTGGAAGTACAGGTACCCACACAACGCCTCGTCGGCGCCTTCCCCGCTCAGCACCATCTTCACGTCCGTGTGCTTGCGGATGTACTGGGCCAAGAGCCACATCGGCGTCGAGGCGCGTATCGTCGTGACGTCCACCGTCTCGATCGATCGGACAACGTGTGGCAGCGCCGCGAGGCCTTCCTCGAGGGTGAAGTGCACCTCGTGGTGGTCGGTCCCGATGGCCTTGGCCACCCGCCTCGCGTGGTCGAGGTCGGGGCTCCCTTTTAGGCCGATGCTGAACGACTTCAGTCGAGTTTTGGAGAGCGAGGAAGCCACGGTCGCGACGATGGTCGAGTCGAGGCCGCCGCTGAGCAGGACACCGTACTCCACATCGGCCATCGTCCTCTTCTTTATGGCGGAGACCAGCAGCGCGCGCAAGACGTCCTTGTCCGGTGTCGAGGCGCGGAACGGGGCCAGTGGCGCCCTATACCACCGCGTCCAGCGCTTCCCGTCGAAGGCGTGGCCAGGGGGAAAAATCTGGACGGACCTGTCCTTGCCGGTGATCGCCTTCCGCTCCGAGGCGACCAACACGTCCCCTTCTGGCAGGACGCAGAAGTAGAGCGGCACGACGCCGATCGCGTCCCTTGCCACGATGAAACGATTGTCCTTCGCGTAGACGAAGGCAAAGACGCCGTCGAGGCGCGCGATGTTGGCGATCCCGCCATCCCTGAGGAGCGGCAGCACAACCTCGCAATCGCTTCTGGTGTGGAACGGGTACGGAGCGGCCTCTTGCCGCAGGAGAGCGTGGTTGTAGATTTCGCCGTTGATCGTCAACGCCTCGTTGTCGCCGGCCAAGAAAGGTTGGCTTTCGGTCGCATCGCCCACGATGGCCAACCGCGTATGGGCTAAAACGGCGTCTGGGAAGGCGACCATGCCATGGTTGTCCGGGCCACGGTGGTGGAGGAATTGGGGCGGCAAGGGTTTCGATTTGCGCAAGTGTGCGTAGATGCCGCACATTTGATTTGTATTCTAGGGCGTACTAAAAAAAGACGAATTCAAACGAGCCCGATTAGAACCCGATAAGCCATTGCAGAGTGTACAGGACGGAAAATAAGATTAGGGTAACCAATGTGTACGTGATGGTAACAAATTGGTGGTGTGCCGGTGTTGGAAACTTGAATGCCTGTGGGAACATGGCTTTGAACTTTTCCAGGACGATGAATTGTGTGATCGCCAATGCGATGGCGACTGATCGTAGGAACCGATTCATTTTTTTTCTCTAGGTGTTAGAAAAATAATCCCACGACTCTCCATCCAATATCATGTCCCAATTCCACGCCATCCAATTCCACCAAAAGTGCGGCGGCCTCTCCATGGTCCCCGGACGCCCAAGCGATACGCAGAACCTCGAGGCCATCAAGCAAAGCACCGGCCTGTACAAGAAATGTTGGGATTGCGTGAAGAAGTGCGATCCAAAGAAAAACGAATGTGATATTTCGGCGTGTTTCAACCCGCACGTAACCCCGAAGAAATTAGAGGCGGAGATGAAAAAGTTCGCTAAGCAGGGATAGACGAGCAATATAAAATGTATATTTTTTTCAAGTGTAATATCAAATTATGTACCCTTATAATCAACTACACAAACGCCTGACGGGTAAGAAGAGCGACAAGAAAAAAACCTTGGTTTCATGCTACAATTACATGGACAAAAAGAACATGATCCAGCGAAGATGCACGTGTGGGCCGAGCAACACCAGCATCAGCGCCCGCAGAATAGTATATAACGGATGTGGTCCTAGCGCTATGGGGCAAAAACAGACGGTGGCGAACCAATTCCTGCATAAACAAACCGTTGTTTGCTGCATGGTTCACGACGGCTGCATGGGCCAAATCGTCGACACTGGGGTGTGCGCGAATGAATTCAGCACATGTCTGAATAAGGTGCCGGATTATTCGCTTGTGGGCAAGTTCAGGAGGAATGTATTGGCTCACATGGTCCAAACGTCATCCTCAACCTTTCTGAAACAGCCATCGGAATACACATGTACCCCAATCCAAAAACCAAAATTAAAAACAATGCAGACCATGTACCAGCATGAAGTTTGGTCCCTGTTACGAAAAAAATAAGGGCCAACGGCAAAATTTTTCTCCTGTATTAGCAAATCAAAATTCTTCGTATGTATATAACTTATCATAACGTTGAGCATTGTAAGAACAATGTATCGGATGATCAATGTCAGAAAAAAGGTGATTTAATATCATGTTCTTCATACATGGACAAAAATAACATGATCCAGCGAAAATGCAAGTGTCAGGCAAGCAGGGAGATACAATCGTCAGTAATTACCATCAATGGTTGTGGCGATAAAATGACATTCAACTCCTTTTTGAAACCCAAAACAATATCGTGCTGCAACCTCCACGACATTTGCATGAGCAAGGTCGTCGATAGTGGCGTGTGCGCGAACGAATTCAGTGCATGCTTGAAAAAAGTACAAGATTTTTCAACGTTTGGGATTTTCAAGCGTAACATGATGGATCACGCAGTCAGGACGGGTTCATACCAATTCATTCTAAGACCTCAAGGTTACTCATGCCATCCCATCGAGGCGACAAGGTTGAAGACGTTGCAATCCAAAGAACAGCAGCGCTTATGGTCCCTTGCTTAAACAACATTTTCTTTCCTTGTAATTGGATCCTGCTGTTCATAAAGTCCATCCAACAAATGTTTTCGTTTTTTTTTACAAATACTAAAACAAATGGGCACCAACGAAATTCAAGGCGTTCTGATCGCGTTAAAGGGGCACGCAACGGATTTGCCCAACATCCGTAAGTACCTTCCAAACGTGATGCAAATGGATGCCGTGGATGCTAGGCAAGCCGACCTATCGACCTTGCCCATTCATCCCGTGGCCTCCGCCGGGATTAAAAAGACATATTTCAGCGATTCTTTCCAGGTCCCCTCGAAAGGAGCGATAGGGTGTGCTCTATCCCACTACAAAGCATGGCGAAAGTGCGTGACTTCCGCGAAGCCCATTGTGGTGATGGAGGAAGACGTCGTGTTCGACGAACACACGGCAAAGAGCGTGATGCGGGCCTTGCGACGGTTACCTCCGAACGCGATGTACGCCACCCTGATCAACACACCGTACTCGCTGTGGAACCTCGCATGTCCCGATCGTGCCTTAGCAGACAGTGATCACGCTGGGTGGTACACGCTTGGATTGGGCACCGTGGGCACCCAGTGCTATTACATCAATCCAGCAGGCGCCAAAATCCTTCTCGAGAACGCGTATCCCGTTGCATTTCAGGTTGATGTGTACATCGCCTCCACGTCCGTCGCAAGACCCGACTTCCACGCCTACGCAACCAAGAAAAATCCATATGCGACTTCCCGCTACCTTTCGGACGCCATGAAAAGCACGATAGGGTACAGCAAATTTTCAGTCAAGCACTTCCTGCCCGAGTCCAACTGGTTCTACCTTCTCGTCGTGTTCATTTTAATGTTTCTTATAATCAAATAGAGAGATGGGCAAGCCGTTGAAGGAAGGGTTGGGTCACTTTGACCTCTGGCTCAGCAACAAAATTGTACCGACCGTCGACTTCTGGCATGAGTTGGGATTCACGCCGAACGACCTGACAACATTTGGGGTCGGCACCAGTGCGCTGGCCTTGTACTTCATGTACACGGGAAACTTCCATGGTGTCCTGCCCTTTGCACTGTTGCGGTGGTACTTCGATTACGCCGATGGTATTTTGGCGAGGAAGTACGATCAGGTGACCGTCTTTGGCGATTGGTACGACCATATGAACGATTTGGTGTTCGTGACCACGATCTTCATCATTTTCCTGCTCAAAAGCAGGGCCTACCCGTTCGTCTCGGCAGGACTATTCCTGACCTTCCTCGCCTTCAACATGATACAGACCGGTTGCATCGAGAAAGAAAACGACGAAGAGCGAGCAAAGGAAGAGGAAGTTGTAGAAGATTGCACGCTTAGTCAATTCAAGTGCTGGTGCGTCATGCCGGAGACGATGAAGTATCTGGACACGACAGTGTTGTATGTGGTCACGCTTACACTGATTGCCCTTTTTGTGTCTAACCGGTACAACATATTTTAGGATATTATTATTTTTTTTATTTTTGCGTTCGAATCCATTTCGATAGTTTCGAAGATGGCAAAAAAATTGAATGTTCTTGGTGGATGCCGCTCTTGTCTACGTCTACGTTCACGGACCCCGGCTCTTGGGGTGCTGGGAGGGCGCGAAGAGGGCCACCATCTGCAACCATTTGACCAACGTCGAGGAGGTTTGGGACCATTTGCCGGAGCAGTGCGACGAGTTGCTTCGCCGCAAGTGCCACGCTTACACCACCGTTCTCTGCCTCTCCGCCTCCCTCTTCGTCGCGTACCGGCTGCTGTCAATCGCCCTCTCACTGCTTCCATCGGTGGTGGCACGACAGGCACATGCAGAACATGGTCATCGCCTCATCGGCGCTTCTCGTCTGGCGCTGGTAGGACTCGATCCTGGTCGATTTGCACTTGAAACACTGGAGTAGACCATCTCCGGCCTCTTCCTCCTCCTCGACCTCCTCCTCCTCGTCGTCGTCGTCGTGAAGAGGACCATCCGCCACCAGCGTCTCCAAGTCGTCCAAATCGGCCTCGCGGGCGTGGTGCCGCAGGTAGTGGGCGCACCGCTTCATGCTGCGCTGGTAGGCCACCACGTTCGGGAACCTCTCGAACGCGTAATGCTCTATCTGGCGGCACCAGCCAATGTCAAGGGGGATGTAGTCGCTCAGTTTCTCCGCAAGGACGACGCGGTACTTTTCTGAGAGTTGGTCCATGTTGATGTTCAAACCGCGGTGGCGCTGAGGACGTGGAAGAAGTTCGTCGCAAGCGGTGCGGGCGAAGGTGTGGCAGCACTGCAGCCCCGTCGGTTTACCGACTTGCATTGGTCCGTGGCGTGCCCGACGTACCCCCTGCACGCCCGGCAGCGGACCAAGGGGCAGAACTTGTTGGTATGGCCCACCCTGTTGCACCTCCAGCAGCGCCCGTAGAAAGTGAACCCGTCGATCAAAAAGTTGTGGTGGAAGTGGGACGTTGGAATCCTTTCTTTGCCGTACGTAACGTGGTAGGAACACATCGCATCGTGACTTTGTTTCTTCTTCCGATCTAAAAAAAACGCGTTGATTCCCATCGTCTTTTAGTGAACCGGGTTGGACAAACCATCATGGCAACGATCGTTTCGAACGCGCTCAAGACGGCCGCCATAGGGGGCCTCATCGGCTTCGGCGTAGGCATGGTAGGAGGCATGGTAAAGAAGAAGACCGACGACTCTTCTGATGATAATGTGATCGAAGGCGAGGCAAAGGATGCTGAGATCGAGTCCATGGGGCACCGGCTCCACGATTACGGGGATTCCCGCCCCATCGTCCGCTGGATGTACGACTTGGCCGCCATGGAGACCGGCGACTCTACAGATGCGTCCATTCCCCAAGAGGCACACTCGAGGAAGCACAACATCGAGGTGGCGCTGGGCCAGATGATGGACGATACCCCGGAGGATCGCCGGGGCGCCCTGACAGAGTTGGTCAAGGAAATTATGGAGTTCGTCGAGGCCAAGACAAAGAACATCACCTTCAATGTCCAAGAGAGAATGATGTGATGTGTTTGGAACAACTTTTTTTTTTTACACGAATACTTCAAAACGATATGTCACGATCCATCGCGGCGGCATCGACGGTCTCCCGAAGGCCAAACAAGGAGATATTTCAGGACGAGAACTGCATCAACTACTCGAACTGCCTGAAAGAGTACCTGGACCGGCTGTTGGTGGCACTGACGGACAAGGTAAAGGACGGTACCTTGTCGTATAAGCAGGGTGTGGATATCATGTACCATTGGGACGACGCTGTGTACGAAGGCGAAATCAAAGATTTTGTGCGAAGGGAGCCCAACATCGAGTTGCTCCACCGGTACACGTTCCTGAAATTCTACCAGTTCTTGGGCCACAAGCGGGCCTCGGCGATGTCGTTCGAGGCCTTTTTGCCGACCTTTGTCCGGGCGTGCGCGTCGAGGCCCGAGATCCCGGAGGAATACTTCAAGATGGACTTGGTCAACCGGAAGATGTTGATCGGGGACATTTTGAGGAAATGCCTGCGCACGGCGTGCCGCCTCGACGATGCCGAAGAGCCGGCCGTGGAGAAGGTGGACGCCAGCAAACGCGAGGTGAGCATCGCGCCAAAGCCCCGTTCCACGTTCTCGAGGCGCTCATTCAAGGTGCCGATGTCGAGAGCCGCG
>MDTG01020407.1_pt1 | contig 12290 bp, 12 predicted proteins | sample 811421 | NCBI WGS metagenome assembly MDTG01 (sample SAMN05326645, study PRJNA326480) | marine metagenome | isolation source: seawater | place: Pacific Ocean: South East | collected 2011
ATCAGTTTTCGATTTTTTAATATTGATTTTTACCCCTTCGTTAACAAAATCTACATCATCATATTCTATTGAAACTAATTCTGACCTTCTAAATCCACCAGCAAAACCTATTAAAACCAATGCTTTATTTTGTATTTTCTTAAATTCATTCTTTTCATTAGTTATAGCCTGAATAATTAATTTTAAATCATCTAATAGTATTGGTTTTTTCGAGATTTGTTTTACACCTAATTTTCTTTTAATACCCATTAAATTTTCCGAAATGATCGGATGTTTTGTGTCGATATAATGCCCTTTGAGTTTATGTATAACTTTGATTGATGCCAACCTTCTTTTTAAAGTGCTAAACTTACAAGAAGAACTAAGATGAGTTAAGTAAAGTGCTACAATTTTTGGATCTGTTGGCAGTGAGCTAAAGTTATTTGTTTTACAAAAGTTTGAAAAATCACTGAAGTCAGCTTGATAAGCTCTAAGCGTATTATGAGCTTTAGAATTTTTTAAATTCTTTATTGTCTCTAATTCAAGGTTTTTAACATTTGTAACTATATTGCTCATAATTTTCCGATAACCATTAATTATCGGAATTTACATAATATGTCAATATTTTATAAATAAGTGAAATGAGCTATATTGTGGGATTATTATCTCTAATTTTACTCTTTATACTGACCATTATGCATCCTGGTATAGTATTTATAACAATTTGGTTTATTGAAGGAATTCCAGCGGCTTTATTGAGTAACTATAATGATAATAATTAAGAGAAAGTCAAAAAAAAATTGCATTTAAACAATTATTGAACTTTTATATTATTATTATTTAGGTACTATATGTACATTAATAAATACAAAAAATACATTAAAATCAGTAATTTAAATTACTTATTTAATTTATAAGATTAGATAATAGTAAACATAATTTAACTAGACAAATCTCAAAATATTTATAGATATAAACGAGCTCAAGAGATAATAGCGATATAGCCATCTCTGTTCCTCTTGGGCGACAAATTTTAAGTCTTTATAGAGCCTGCGGACATTATAAATTTAGAAGCTTCTTCAAAAGACATATCTAAATAAGTTACATCTTTTTCTGGTACAACTAAAAGAAAACCACTTGTAGGATTGGGCGTGGTAGGAACAAATATATTTACCATTTTTTCCCCTACTCTATTTGTAACTTCTCCAGTATTGATACTAGTGGCAAAACCAAGTGAATAAATTCCCTTTCTAGGATATTCAATTAAAACCATTTTTTTTTGATTATTACTATCACCAGAAGCAAAACTTTTGGTTAACTGTGTTAAACCATTGAAAATAGTTTTTAACACAGGTATCCGGCTTAAAAGTCTTTTATTTAAATTTAAAAAATATTTACCCACAAAAGTTACAGATAGCATGCCGATAAAAGTAATAAGAAAAAAAGTAATTAAAATTTCTAAACCAGGTATGTCAAAAGGTAAAAGGTTATTAGGATTTAGATATTTGGGTAATAAATTTGAAAACACCCTTTCTACAAATAAAGAAAAATATATTGTTATTCCAATTGGTATTAAAACTACAATACCAGCTAAAAAATAGTTTCGAATTTTTTTAACTATGGAAATTTTTTTTTTTGTGTTTTCTACCATACTTTAAATACTATTACCTGCTGAATAGATAATAAACGATAAAATTAATATTAATATTACTATTAAAATTTTATTATCTAAATTCATATAATTGCTATATTGTTATTTATATATTATTAATCTTTAATGCAAAGAAGAGATTTTATCAAATATTTAGGCTGTGGATGCTGTGCTTTAGCAATACCATCATGCACATCAACGCCAATTACAAATAGAAAACAATTAAAATTAATGTCTGAAGCTACTGTAAACGCAAAAGCTGCTGATGCATACAGTAAGTTTAAAAAGAAAGCAAAAATGAGCAAGGATATAATTAGCCTCAATATGATTAAAAGAATTGGTTCAAAAATGGAAAAGGCTATATCCTTTTATTTTAAGAGTAAAAATCAAAAAGATCCTACTAAGAATTTTAGGTGGGAGTATGTTTTGGTTGATGATGACAAAAGGCTCAATGCGTGGTGTGCTCCTGGGGGGAAAATTGCCATATACACGGGTATTTTAAAAGCTACAAAAAATGAAAACGGATTATCAATAGTCATGGGACATGAAATAGCGCATGCTGTTGCTAAACATTCAGTTGAAAGAGCCAGTGCCGCATTGGCGCTAAATATAGGTACTGCCGTTGTTGATATTTTTACTGGAGGTGTAATTAGTAGAACAAGAAACACTGTAGGAAGAAATACTGGAATAGATATTATACAAGTTGGAGTATTTAATCCATTTAGTAGAAAGCAAGAAAGTGAAGCAGATTACCTTGGTTTGGCACTAACTAATATGGCAGGATATAATATGTATGAAGCGGCCCCTTTTTGGAAGAGAATGCAAGAAGAATCCGGACCCAATCCACCTCAATTTTTAAGTACCCACCCTTCTCCAAAAAATAGAATTAGACAAATAAGAAATTGGATACCTCAAATAAGAACTCAATTTCCAAAAATAAAAAACATTTAGTTTTTTTTAATTTTATCAAATGTTTTTTTAAGACATGTATTGCAATAAACTCTTTTTTTTATCCTATAATTTTCAATAGAAACCTTGACTGATTTTTTACATTTATAACAATCTAAATAATAAAACATTTGTATAATTGTTATTTTTTTAAATAGTTATCCATTTTGCAGGCCAAAAATCTGTATTATTAGATGGATTGATGTTCTTTGGTCTTAGACATATTTTGCTTACTGTGTTGTTTAACCATGCACCCCACCAATGAAAAGTAGATGGTGAAACTATAAAGTTTTTTGCAAATTGAAATAAGTAAAAATCATGCTTTATATTTTCTCCTTTGATATATGTGTAATCATCACCAATAAAATATTTTTCTATACCTTCAAAATTATCAGACCAAATAAAAAAATGTGGATTATCAATATTTTTTCTAAAATACTCAATTCCTCTATTTACATAATCAATCACATTATCAAAAGAAACTGAACCTTTGTAATTGGGATCACCAAAATTACCATCTGCACTTTTAAATCTATTTCTTCTTAGATGCAAGGAAACAGAATTTTTTTCTATTAAACTGTTTTTATATGAGTCATTAAAGTTTACTTTTGACATATTAATTGTAAATTCATTTTTAATATTTTTTTCTACTTCAGAAAAATATTTTTCACTTTGAAAATAACCTTCGATATAGATTTTATTTCCACTATTCTTTAAATCTATGGGTCTAAAACATGATATTTTATTTTTGTTTATTTTTTCTTTAAAAAAATTTTTTTTTAAGCGAAAAAAATCAAAAAAGACTAATATTTTTTTAAAAATATGTTTTAAATAATTATCAAATTTGTCTTTACTATTGGATATCTTTGAACTTAAATTAAATATATCTAATCCATATTCTCTAAATAATGTTCTATTTTTTTTTTGAAAAAAACCTGACGTATTGTCAATTCTTAAATCGGTTGAATATTTTTTAGATAAAGCGTACGCGTTCGCATACATAAACATCTGATTTCCAAGTCCTGCTGCAATTTTTACTGTAATTTTTTTTGGAGTCATAAATTTTTATAAATTTAAATTTTGTAATTTTTAATTAAGACCATACATATTTATATTTATTTTTAAATTCAAACGTTTTATCAATTAAGAATTGACTGACAATTACATTGGAAAATAATTTAAAATATTTCTTTTTCCCATTTTTTGATATTTTTTTAATTAGCTTTGGATTATCTTTTATTTTGATAATTTTTTTAATTAAATCTTTTGAATTTTTATAAATTAAAATTTCATTTTTATTAAAGAAATCACCGTATTTTACTTTTTCATCGATGGCTGTTAAACACCCATTTCCCATCAATGTAGCAATTCTATTACTAGAATAATATTTAGCAGGTAATCCCCTGCTCAAATTAAGGGCAATTTTTGACTTAACAATTTCATCATTTAGTTCAAAGTTCCATTTGGGCTCTTCTTTAAAGAGACCTAAAATATTAAAGCTTATTTTACCCTCAGATTCACGAACTAATTTTTCGATAAATTTTGACCTATCGTCAATTACACCTTTTTTTAATTTTCCAAAATTTACGCCATGACTAAGGGCAAAAAATAAATCTTTTGTTTTTTTGTGATTAAAAAAATTTTCACTTTCTATATTTATGTCTACTGGAACTGGCATAAAATTTAATTTTTTTAATGGTATTTTTGTTTTTATTTGAGAAGGATGTGTAGTAACAAAATATTTATCTATTAAATCATGATTTTTCTCTAATAATTTTACGCTTTTTCTATAATCTGGCCCACCTTGTGCTAAAGCATCTTCATACCAAACAATTATCTTTGATTTAAAATTATTTTTAATATTAAGGATTGTTTCTCGACTTAATATATTATTATGACCACAAATTATCAAATTAGGCTTATAATTTTTAATTATCGAGATAACTTTGTCATCAATTGAATTGAATAATAAATTTTTCTTAATAAAATCTCTATAATCAAAATTTATTACATCTAATTTATTCCTAATCAATCCTTTTGATATTTTACTTGAGATAGAAAGATTAAATATTCTATGGTTTAGTCTTTCGCCAAACGTGGAAATGTGAAGAACTCTAATATTTTTATTTTTTGACAAAGCATTTTCATACCTTGGTAATAAATCGTCTAATATTTTAGATTTAATTTTAATATCATGTATAACATTATTAAAGTTTTGTTTTTGATAAAATAACAAATCTTTTTTATTGTCTATTAAATATTGAAGTTTTTTTATTAGATGAATAGAGTCATTTTTTTTTAAGATTAAATTATTTATAAACGTTTCTTGCAATCCGCCCGATATTGAAGTTATAACTGCACATCCTCTTGATGCACTTTCCATTGCAGTACGTCCAAAAGGTTCTTGCCATATAGGGTTTACCACACTTATTGAAGCTTTTTCAAAAAATTTTAATAATTTTTTGTGCTCTAACCAATTTAAAATTTTTAAATTTTTATGCTTAAAATAATACTTTTCTCTAGGTTCATTACCTATAACAATTGCCTTCCAGTCATTATTACTGTCAAGAATTTTGATAATAGATTTACCAAAAACATCATACCCTTTAGATTTGTTCAATTTTCCTGAAAATATAATTAATTTTTTTTTTTTTGGGAAATTTTTTTAATTGATCAATTGCATTACCAACTACCTCAACATTATTTTTATGACTTATGTTTAGATCGCTAAAAAATCTTTTTTTTAAGTATTCACTTACAAAAATAATTTTATTACAATTATTTAATAAAAATTTTTTTTTTTCAATAGTATTGCTATCTCTTAAACTGTTTGGATCATTATGAAATATTAAATTGACTTTCACATTAGTATTATTTATTAAAAATTTTGCATATTCTGGTCTATTATGAATTTCAGCAGAAAAAATTTTTTTTGGTACAAATATTTCTGAAATTCTTTTTATGTAGGAATGGTTTGAGAAAAGTTTATTTTTATCGCGTTTAATAATATTAAGGTTTTTTTTACTTAAATATGGCCCATGTACCAATTTTGAGCAAAATATGTGCACGTTTTTTCTAAATTTAGTCTTTTGTAAATAACTATTTACCCAGATTGAAACAGCACCGGATTCCTTAAAACTAAAATTTTCCTTTAAAGGAAGAATTATTGCATGTGATATTAGCTCTGGCATACTATTATAGGAAGTGTTTATTTTTTATTTTAAACAATTCATTAAAATTGTCAGTTGTTATTTTTGAAATTTCATTAGAATTTTTTTGTTTAATTTCGGCTATTTTTTCTACTACTAAACATGTGTTTTGAGGGTGGTTCACTTTTCCTCTTAATGGATGAGGTGCCAAATAAGGAGAATCTGTTTCTACTAATAGTTTATTTAAAGGAATTTGTTTGCATATCTCAGCAAGATTAAGGGAATTTTTAAAAGTAATCATTCCACCAAAAGCTAAATAACCATTTAATTCAATGCATTTTTTTGCAAACCTCTCTGAACCACTAAAACAATGTAAAATAAATTTTAAATTTTTATTTTTAAATTTTTTTAATACGTCGATTGTTTCTTCTTCAGAATTTCGTGAATGAACAACAATTGGTAAATTATTTTTAATGCAAAATTCAATTTGCTTTTCAAAACATTCGATCTGTAAAGTTAAATTATCTTTTGATCGATACAAATCTATACCAGCTTCTCCAATACCTATGATTTTTGTTTGAGGTGTGTATAGATTTAAAATTTTATCTAAGTCTTTTTGACCAACTGATACATTATTTGGGTGAAGGCCAACAGTACAGTAAATCTCATTAAATTTTTTGGAAATTTTGATGTTTTTTAAAGATGTTTCAAGATCGACAGCAATTGATAGAAAACGTCTAACATTTTTAGATTTACACTCATCAATAGTTTTTTGTAAATTACTAATATATGGCTCGTAGTACAAATGACAATGACTATCAACAATATACATATTAATATTTCTTAAATAATATATCTGGTTTTGATAATTTTTGATTATTATCAAATTCCTTATTTATTAAATTTAAATTTATATCTTTTTGACTAATGTTTATATTTTTTAAAAATGAAATACTTGACTTTGGAATAACTGGATAAAGTAAAATAAATACATTTTTTAAGCCTATAATTGTAGAGTATAAAATATTTTTTATATTCTGATCAGAATTAATTTTCTTATTCCAAGGCTCATTATCATTTACATATTTATTTAAAGCTGATGAATATGAATGTATTTTTTTAATATAGTTATGTATCTCGTAATTATTTATTATATCAATATATTCTTGAGTATTAATAATGAGATTTTCATTAATAGTATAACCAGGAGAAACATTTGGTATCTTACAATTATAATTTTTATCTAAAATTGTAAATATTCTGTTAGAAAGATTTCCAATATTATTCGCTAAGTCATTTATTGTATTTTTAAAATTATCAATATTAACACTTCCATCCAAACCAAAAATTACTTCTTTCATTAAATAATATCTTAGTTCGTCTGATCCATATTCATCTATTAATTCTATAGGATCTAAAATATTTCCTTTTGATTTTGACATTTTTTCTTCTCCAGATAAAATCCATCCATGTCCAAAAACTTGTTTGGGTAATGGTATCTTGGCCGCCATTAAGAAAGCTGGCCAATAGACAGCGTGAAATCTTAAAATATCCTTGCCTATTATGTGCACATCAGCAGGCCAATATTCGTTATTATTTTCAAATAAGTTTGTTGCGCTAATATAATTGGTTAAAGCATCCAACCATACATACATAATATGTTTGCTATTTTTTGGTACTGGTATACCCCATTTAAAAGTAGTTCTTGAAATTGATAAATCTTTTAATCCACTGGAAACAAAACTAATTACTTCATTTTTTCTACTCTCCGGTTTGATAAAATTAGGATTTTCTTCATAAAACTTGAGAAGTGGTTTTTGCCATTCAGATAATTTAAAAAAAAAACTTTCTTCCTCCATCCATTCAACGTGACTACCACTTACTTTGGAAATTTTATTACCATCAATTTCATCTATTTCTTCTTCAGAGTAATAAGCTTCATCTGACACTGAGTACCATCCTGCATATTTAGAAAGGTAAATTTGTTCATTTTTATCCAGTAATTTCCATAACTTAACAGCAGTATTTTTATGCCTGTCTTCTGTTGTTCTTATAAAATCAGAATTACTTAAATTTAGTGTTTTGGTTAAATCTATAAATGTTTTAGATATTTCGTCACAAAATACTTGTGGATCTTTATCTTCTTTCTCAGCTGCTTTTTGAATTTTCAAACCATGTTCATCTGTACCTGTTAAAAAGAAAACATTTTTACCCTGTATTCTCTTAAAGCGAGCTATTACATCAGCAGCTATACTTGAATATGCATGCCCCATATGAGGTTTTGCAGATGGATAATAAATTGGTGTAGTTATATAAAAATTTTTGCTCACTTAAATTAATTTCGTTAACATTTTATTTATATCGTTTTTTAAAAGTAAATTTAATTTCAATTTTTTTAAAATTTGAGAATGATTATTTTTAAATTTTTTTATAATTTTTTCACTAATAATTTTATAAAATAATTCTTCATTATTTTTTTGAAGGTTCTCAAGATTATTATTTGAGTTATAAAGGTATTTTCTTAAATAAATTCCTGGTGTATCTCTGGTATCATTAATATCAACATTATCTATATTATTATTTTTATAAAAATTTAATATAATTTGATTAAAATATTTTTTATTCAAAAATAATTTTTTTTTAAAGAATCGAGACTCCAAAGTTTTTGAATTGTTTGATAAAAAATTTGAAGTCAAGAAAAAGTACACATTATCTTTAACTTCTTCTGTAAGTTTTAACAAGGCATTTACTGAACTATTATTTAAGAAATTAGTGCATTTTATGACAACAAACTTAGGTTTTGTATCAAATGACTTATATTTACAAAAATCTATGATCTTTTTTATCTCTTCTAATTTATATTCACGACTATTTTCATTTTTTTTAATATTAGAACATTATTATCATTTGATATTGCATTTTCTAAATTTTTAACATTATTATTTAATTTAATATAATTTATTAAATGTAGTACAAAGGTAAACTTTCCTATTCCTTCTAATCCTTGAAATAAAATGGTATTTGGTAGGCACTTTTTTTGATAAAGCTTTAAAAAAAAAGATAATTCTTCTTCAAACCCAATAATATTATCAGATATTTTAAATGACATTTTTTTTTAATAGGCAATTGATAATATCATTATGAACTTCGTTTTCATTTTTGCTACCATCAATTTTTACTATTCTTTTATATTTTTTTGTTAATTTTAAAAAACTTTTTCTAAGTTTGTTCATTTTAGTTGCATTATATTTATCAAATCGATCTAATTTTTTTCTCTTATGTAATCTTTTTTTGGATATACTTGGCAAGACATCTAAAAAAAAGGTAATGTCTGGTTTGACATTATTATCTATCTTTTTTTGTAAAAAATTTATAAATTTTAAGCTCTGTCCTTGTTCGTAATGCTGATAAACATAAGTTGAGTCTATGTATCTGTCACAAATTACAATATATTTTTTTTTTAAGTACTTGATCATTTTAAGAAAATGATTTGATCTAGAAGCAAATAATAATAATAATTCTGTTAAATTATCCTCATTATTTTTTAAATCGTAAATTATTAATTTCCTAATTTTTTCAGATAATTTAGTACCACCTGGCTCTCTAGTTTTAATACATTTAATTTTTTTTCTTTTTAAATATGTATAAATTTTTTCTATTTGTGTTGATTTACCACAGCCCTCTATTCCTTCAAATGTTATCAAAACACCTTTATTTATCCCCATATAAAAAAGCTTACTGAATTAATAAATCTTATAAAAAAATTTTCTTTTTGTGTTTTAACTGTTGAATACAATATTTCAGATTTAATTAATTTATCTTCAAAAAAAATATTGAGCTTTGATACGGGCTGGCTTTCTTTAACAACAGTTTTTAAAATTTGGTCTTCATGTTCAATTTCAATTTTAATTTTACTTTTTTGTCTTTTGGGTATTGTTAAATATAAATCATTGGCTAGTGATAATTGAACTTTTTTTGGTTTAAGATTCCAGGTTTTAATTTTAAAACTCTCATCCTTTTTATTGATTTTAAGTAAATCGAACCTATTTTTAGCATAACTTAGTAATCGCACTGTTTCTTTTGATCTTGCATTTTTAGAACTTAAACCGCTAATTACACTTAAAATACGCCTTTCATCTTTTTTAATTGTTGCTGCTAAAGAATAACCAGAATCCTCTAAGTGACCTGTTTTTAAACCATCCCCACCCATATCTTTATACAAAATTGGATTTCGATTACCTTGAGTTATAGGAGCTCCACCTGTTCTATCCCATGTGAATTTTTTTATTTTATAATATTCATATAATTTTGGAAAATTATTAATTAAGTAAATTGACATCTTTGCAATATCTTCAGCGGTCGAATAGTTATTTTCGTCGAATAATCCTGAAGAGTTTGAAAATTTAGTATTTGGCAAACCAATTTTATTTGCCATAGTGTTCATCATATTTACAAATTCTTCTTCTGTCCCAGCAATACCCTGCGCAAGAGCAACACATGCATCATTTCCTGATACTATAATAATCCCCTTTAATAGATTTTCCACACTTACATTGTCACCGGGCATAATGAACATAGAAGAATATCCCTTTGAAGACATTCTCCATGCTTTTTTCGAAATTCTAAACTTTTCATCTAACTTTAGCTCACCTTTTTTAATCAAATCGAAAGCTACTATTGTTGTCATAATTTTAGTGATTGAGGCAGGAGAAATTTTTTCATTTTCATTCTTTTTTAATAAAACTTTTCCAGAAAGAACATCCACTAAATATGCTTGTTTTGCAGTCGTTTCAAAAGCTGATATTGCGCTTGTGTAGAAAAATATAATTAAAAATAATAGTATTTTCATAATTATTGAATTTTTATATCAAAACCAATTAAACCAATTTTACCTAATTTCAAATAAATTTTATCAAATTCTTTCAAGTTATTAAGTGGACCAATTGATATTATGTAATTTTTGTCCTTATAATCTTTGAAAACAAGATTTTTACTATTAATCTTTATTTTTAAAATTTTATATATCTGGTTAGCATATGTTTTGTTATAAAAGGGTCCAAAATTAAGATAAATTCTATCTTTAACTTTTTTTTCTTTACTTAAATTAGTAATATTAATTTTTTCTATATATACTTTTTTATTTACCCTTTTTTCTTCTTCGTAGATCTTTGTTTTTTTTGCTATAAAAATTTTATTTTGCCTTAAAGATTGTATATGAACTAATGGCAATTTTTTATTTAATTTTAACTCTTGAAAAATTTTATCTGGTAAGATGATTATCCTTGAACCTAAATTTTTACTTATATCGTTAGTTATAATAACTTTACTCTCTTTATTTTGAATATTTAAAACTTTTAAAATGGTACCTTTCGGTAAAGGAGAAATTATCTTATTATTATTATTATTTAATTTTGCGAAACCTTTTTTTTCATAAATACTAAAATTAGACGTACAAGAAAAAGATAATACAAAAAAAATTAGATAAATTTTTTTATGCATTTGTTAATAAGTCTGCAAAAATACCTATTGTGATTGCAAATCTTAAAGACCTGTTCCAATTTAAGAGTTTCTCGTAATTGTTGAAAACCATATAAACATCAGATACTTTTCCATCTGGTTTTACTAATCGTGCTTTAGTATTTGGATTTATTTTAAAATTAACAGGTAATTGGACTCCATGCTTTACCCAATCTTTAACTTTTTTTTGCTTAGCAAGTTTCCTAGCATCATATGTAAAATTTTTAGAGTCTAGTTTTTTTGACAATTTAACTTTTACACCCCATGGGTTCCTATCCCATCCAATTTTTTTTAAATAATTTGCAGCTGATGCAAAAGAATCCTCTAAGGACTCATATAAGTCAATTTTTCCATCTCTATTATAATCTATAGCATAATTTTTAATTGATGATGGCATAAACTGAAAATTTCCATGAGCACCAGCCCAAGACCCTTTTAAATCATTTAAACTAACTATATCTTTATCTATTAATTTAAGAAGCGTTATTAATTCTCTTGAAAAATATGCAGATCTTCTTTTGTCAAAACTCAAAGTCGCTAGTGCGGAAATAATATCTACTTTTCCTTTATGTTTTCCAAACACTGTTTCGATACCCCATAGTGCAACTAAATAGTTTTTTGGGACACTAAATTTTTTTTCTACTTTATTTAAAAGATTATTGTTATTTCTAATTAATTTTTTTGCGTAAATAACTTTTTGCTTATTAACTCTTTTACCAATGTAAACATCCGTTTTCTCTATAAACTCTGGTTGATTCCTATCATATTTAATTATCCTTTTTAAAAGTTTGGTATTTTCAAAAGCTCTATCAACTGTTTTTTTTGAAATGCCCTGTTTAACTGCATAATCTTTATAGTTAATTAACCACTTATTAAAATCATTATTTGAATATGAATTTGACGTTAAGTATAAAAAGATAAAAAGAATCGAACTTAAAAATCTCATATCATTTATTAACATATCAAAAAAGTGAAGTCATTTGTTGTATTTTAGATTATGTTAACGTATAAACCGATTTTCAGGAGAGATGGCTGAGCGGTTGAAA
>MDTG01156020.1_pt1 | contig 12290 bp, 6 predicted proteins | sample 811421 | NCBI WGS metagenome assembly MDTG01 (sample SAMN05326645, study PRJNA326480) | marine metagenome | isolation source: seawater | place: Pacific Ocean: South East | collected 2011
CATGCTCTGGCAGGCATTCGCCATTGCACCGGAGGCCATCGACTTCAGTCACGGCAACCCCTGTCCGCAGGAGGATACGCGCGTCTATGCTGACCTGCTGGGGGTGATGCCCCGCTTTCAGCAGGCACAATCCCGGCTTTACTTTACAAAAACCGACGGCGATAGCCATTACCCTGAGCACACCCCTTCTTCCATCAGCATGGATAACATTCGGGCCATGGAAGCATTGCACAAATCCGAGATTGGCATCGACAGCTGGGCGGAGCGTTGTCGATTCCTGCTGGAAATCCTGCTGTGTTATGGCGAGCCTGATAAACAGGCTTTGGCGGATCTGTTGGCGGTGTCGCCGCGCACGTTGCAACGGCGGCTGGAAGATGAAGGCCACAGCTTTCGAGGTTTGCTGCGTTCGCTGCGCATGGCGTTGGCGGTAAAGTACATCACGGAGCGATCCCTCAGCAGTGAGGATATTGCGTTCCTGTTGGGCTACCAGGATGTGGGCCAGTATTTCAAGGCATTCAAAAGCTGGTTTGGGATGACACCAGGAGCATTCCGTAAGCAGGATACCTAACGCAGCCTGAACAAGCAGCCTGAACACCACTCACCCAGGCTGGATTGGCTCAAATGGCGATAATCCCGCTGCCTGATAATGGTTAGACTCGTGACCTTACAATAATAAGAGGATGCGAGCATGGCCAAGCAAATAACCTATATGCTGATGATAGTGTTTCCGTTACTGACACTTGTGGCCTGTAACGGCGCCGATCTGGTGCAAGATGACGTTCCTGTTATGGAAGATCTGTTTGCGGAGCTACCCTCCGGGGAACGTATGCACTATCTGGCGGCGGGCAACCCCAATGGCAAGCCGGTTTTATTTCTGCATGGGTTTCCCTCATCGGCCCATCTATACCGTAATATCCTGCACCAGGTCTGTGCTGATTCAGACTCTGATTATTACTGTCTTGCGATCTCATTAATTGGGTTTGGGCAATCCAGTTGCCCTGGTGATGGTTCACAGGTGAGCCCGCTGTACGAGGTGGCGCGGGTGGAGGAATTTATCAGTCTGATGGATCTGAACGATGCAGCGGTAGTGGTACACGACTGGGGCGGACCCATTGGCACGGCGGCTACGCTACGCAACGCCGATCGCTTCAGTCATCTTATCATCCTCAATACCATGTTGAGTTTTCCGGAAAACCGTTTTCTTGAAAACGTCATGGGAGTCACCCGAAATTTTTTCGAGCAACCACGGCCACTGATCGAGCGTATTTATCCGGAGTTTGTTGCCAGTGTCATGCAGATGATGACTACCCGGCGCCTGTCGCAAAGGGTGCTGGATTTGTATCGAGCACCGTTCCGGCAGCAAGAGGAAGTCACGCCCGGCGTTGCGGCTTGCCGTGTCCATGCTGGCATTAATCTATTTGCCAAAGCTGAAATAGATAAGCCGCTTTTTACTGAGATAGAGCAACTGGCTGCGGATTTTTGGGCCGACAAACCTACCGTATTTTTCTGGAGCAGTGATGATTTGTTGTTGGGCTCGCGCTCGTGGATTGGTATAGCGGCTCATGCCGGTATGGAGGCGCTGTTTCCTCAGGCTGGGACCATTTTGTTTCCCCAGGCGGATCACTTTCTGCAAGAGGATCAACCACAGGCGATTGCCAGGGAACTGCTGCACTTTATAGGCGTTGCGTCGGCAAACGATATCAGGGTAGGGCCGCCTGTTCCCGGCGGATAAACTCGAACGCGTCGGCGGCCAGTAACTCAGTAAGGCGCTGTGTTGAGTGAATTTGATCATAGGCCTCGTAGATCTGGCGGGCAGCCAGCCAGGATGAATGGGCTTGCCGCAACAAGGGCTGGGTTGCCTCTGCTGCAACCAGCGTACTCATGTGATAATACAGGTTGCCCAGCCCGCGATTGGCATCGGCTGCCATCGCCGGGCCGAATTGATCCTGATGTTGTAGCAGCGATTGGTAGTGGGATTCAGCCTTTTGCAAAAAAGCCACGTCATCATTTTGGAAACCCAAGGTGTAAGCCACAGCGGCAAGGTACTGGGTTGTATTGCTCCATTTTGCGGGAAAGTGTTCCAGTGGGCGCTCTTGCAGCGCCAATTCAAACGCGGCGTAGGATTGCTGCAGTAAATTGGTGTCTCGGTGTTTCATACCCAGTAATCGCAGTGTTTTGCCCCGGTTACTCTGCAGGCCAGACCAGCGTATTGGATCCCGCTCACGGGTGCATTTCTGCAGGGCCAGCTCATACAGTTCAACGGCCTCCTGCATGGGGTCTGTGGTAGCGTTTTTTAACCCCAGGTCCGTCAACGCACTACCCAGATTGTTCAACACACCAGCCCAGTCGATTGGATTGCTGTCACCGCTGTACACCTCCAGGGCGGATCGATAGGTTGCAATGGCCTCTTCCAAGTGGTGTTGGCCAGGCTCCAACTCTTCCAGTTTCTCCTGCACCAATCCCAGATTGTTCATGGTAATGGCCCAGTCTAAAGGTTCACGGGCCCGGGTCCGTTCTTCCATGGCCGCTTCAAACGCGGCAATGGCACGCCGGAAGGAGGCGGGATCATGGCTGCGTTTTCCAATCAGGTAGTAAACGGTCGCCAGGTTGGATTGTACGCTGGCCCATTCCAGGGGCACCCGCTCCCGTGTCCACTCCTGCAAGGCAAGCTGGTTGGCGGCCACCGCTTGCTGCAACCGCTCCACGCCGGATTCCCGTTCGGCTATCAAGGCCAGCGCCGAGGCCAGGTTGTGCTGGGTGGTGGCCCACTCCAGTGGGTTGTCCTGTCGGTTCAGTGTATCCAGCATCTCCTGATACATGGGCAGTGCCTGCTCCATGACGGCGCTATCGGTTTGACGCTTTCCCATCAGCAGTTGAGCGGCCACCAGGTTGTTGCGGGTAGTGGCCCAACTGGCGATGGATTGCTGCGGGGTGCGCACCTTCAACGATTGCTGCAGTGCGACCATTCCCTGTTGCAGTAAGCGGTCCTCGCCTTGCCGCTCCCCCAACGTAATCAAGGTTGCGCCCAGGCCATTTTGTGAGGCGGCCCAGTCTTCCGGCGCGTTGCTCTGAGTCTGCTCCTGCAATGCCTGTTCAAAGGCTGCCCTGGCCTGCAGTAATCGCTGTGGATCACTTTCACGCTCGCCCAACAGGCCAGTGGCCCGGCCCATCTGGCTGTGGATCAAGGCCCACTGCAGGGGGGGCATCCTCCCGGGTAACGTAGGTTAATGCCTCCTGATAGGTGTTGATGGCCTGTTCAAGAATATCATTGCGGCCTTTGTGCTCACCAAAATCCGACAGGGCATCGGCCCATTGCAACAGATACTGCCGCTTTATTTGCGGCTGTGATTCCGGTACCAGAGCAGTGGCCTGTTGCAGGTGAGTCACACCGGCCGCAAACTGAAAGCGGGCCAGGGCGGAGGTGCCCAGCATGGCGTTGGCAGCGGCAATATTCAATTGGTGGGAATCGGTTTCCTGCTGGATGTACTGTCTGATCAATGCGTCAGCCTGTTCGTGCTGCCCCTGGGCAATGGCTGTTTCCGCCTGCCCCAGCAGCGCTTGATGGCTGCTGGCGTTGTGCTTCAAACTCGCCAGTTGTGCCAGCATTTCGCGATGCCGCTGGGCGATTTTCTGCAGTGCCGCCGGCAACTTGTCCAGCGCAATCTGCTCCTGTTCCAGCGTGGTAAAAAAGCCACTCAATGCACTCTCGGTAACACCCAGTTGATGGCTGAGGGTTGCCAGCTTGGCGCTGTCTTTCTCTTTCTGATTGATCAGTTCAAGCAGCAACCGGGAATCATTGATGTTGACGGTGTTGCCGCTGCCGGATTGATTGATCACGGTACCGCCGGCCGCTGCCTCGCCTTCCTGAATCACGTCCGGCTGATTCTGCACGTATTGCAGGGTTACTCCGGCAACGATGATCAGTGCGGCAATCCAGAAGCCGTACTTCAGCAATGCATGTACCACAGAGGCACCATCCTGCTGGTTTAGGGGCGGAATAATGCCGGACTTGATGAGGGCGCGGTGCACGCCGAAAAACAACATCAGCACATAACCCACCAGCGCCAGGGGGTGGGTCAGATAAGGGATTACCTCGGTAATCGATGGGTCCATGGGGTGTCCTTATGTAATGAACGGCACAGCATGGATCTGGTTATCGCAAAATATTAGAAGCCCGTAAAGGCTGGTTGCGCATTTACGGGCTGTTCGGGATAAAAACCGGTGCCGATCAGTAATCCTTGGCAGGAAGCCCCCCACCCGTGCTAAGGCGCATCGCCCGCAGATTATTGGAGGTCGCGGGTACATTCTCCACTTGTTCCTCGTCCACCAGTTGCTGCACGGTTTCCACGCTCACGTTCATGTCCTCTGTCACCACCAGGTTGAACACATGCCAGGCTTCTAAGTTTGGATCTCCATTGGCTTGTTCAAAGGTGAAAATGTAAGTCTCGTCAATGAGCTGTAGTTCAACCCGCGCCGGCGAGGTTACGATATTACCGGTGCCGCTGTAGTGGTGCACAAAATACTGATAGGTTCCGGCGGCGGGAAAGTCCGGAATGGTGATGATTTCCGGGCCAAAGCTGGTCGTATCATCCACATCCAGATCAATGACGATATCGTTGATCACGGCGGTTTCGTCTGCGTAGTACACATGAATGGTGGCGTTGGTGCCCACCAGATCATTGGCAATCAAGTGCGAATCCAGATCCGCAGGATTGGCTCCCCAGCTGAGTTTGATGGTGGTACTGCTGCTGTCGTTCCCCAGCACCAGACATTGATCCAGTGTGGCCATCGTGGTGCCGGTGTTGACCACCAGGGTGTTGCTGTTACCACCACGGCGGGCTGTGAGCAGGACGCGGGAATCCTCCCGTACGGGAATCGTGAATTCGCCAAGTTGATTACTGATGGCGGAACTGGAGCCGATGTAATCACTGCCCACGGCCATGACACGGGCATCCGCAATCCGGCGGCCAACGGCGTTTTCTACACACCCCACAAGATCAACGCTGGTGTAGTAATCGTCTGCATTCCAATAGGTGAAGTGGGATACCGTTCCGGCGTACACATAGCCGGCGGCTGTGCTGGTGAGTGTGGCGCTGCCATCCTCCACCCAATAGCCGGTGGTTTCCTCAAAATAGAACAATGGAATGCTGGCCGGTGCCGTGTCCGGATCCACACTACTGGCCAGGGGAATGTTAATGGTGGCACTCACCCCGTTCGCCAGTTGCAGGGGATTACCGCTGCCATCGGTAAAGTTGTATTCCACTGCGCCGAACGACTCGATTGGCCGGAGCTGGCCGTTACCGGGGGATACTACCTGGTAGTCACCAGGCATCAGCGCCGGATCGCTGGAGGGGTCGATAATGGTTGCCGTGGCGGAAACAGCACCGGAATAGGGGTTGTTATTGCGATCCACAAACGCGTTCGCCGGCAGGGTTGCCAGGTCATAACCGTCAACCGTCAGCGTAAAGGGCGCGGTTCCGGAAAACACCTCATCCAGATCATTGTTCAGCATCAGAGGATCGGCAATCAGATCAGGATTGGTAAGGGAGTTGGATAAAACCAACGTACTGGAACCGTACTGGGCCAGCGTGGCCGACAGCAGAAAACGCTCAGAAACACCGGTGCCGGTGATGCTGAACTCGCCGTTGGCATTGGAGCGGGTGCGCTCGATTTCTGCCATGCCCGAACCGGTATCCGCCACCAGCACCACAGTGGAATTGGCCAGGGGCGCGCCGGTGGAGTAATTTTTTACCACACCGCGCAGGGTGCCCAGCGATGAACAGGTTACCATCAGGTTGTTGATGTCATTGCGTATCACAAACTGGTTGTCGCTAAAGTAGCAGCCCTGGCGAAACGGCCGGTCCTCCACCTGCAGGTTGATACTGGTGCCGTTGCGGAACGATTCACTGAATTCAAAGGCCCCATCGCTGTTGAGTTCAATGGTTTCCCCGTTGGCGCTGATGGTTAACGAGCCCTGCAGCCCGCTTACCGTACCTCCTACATTGAACGATTCACTGTTGCTGCGCGGGCCTACAACTTGCGCGCCACCGTTGTTACCACCGCCACCGCAAGCGGACAGCAGAACGCAAGACGCCAAGGCGATTGATATCAATCCTTTGCTCATGGAAATTCCCCGATTTTTATAGATTTATATAATTGTTGTTGACGATTCAGTTGCACAAAGGCTGATCAGAGTGGATTCAGCGCCCGTGAATAATCTATCCCCGCGGCCGATTATAGGGGAGGGCTGATACCGGGGTAAAGCCCCCCGGCGGGCCTGCCATGGCGCGATACAGGTTCACCATGGCCAGGGTTTGTTCGGTGCGGCTTTGTACCCTGGCGCCTTGAATCTCGATCAGCTCCTGCTCTGCCGCCAGCACTTCAAAAAAGTCGATGTAGCCTTGGCCGTAGCGGGTGCGGGCCAGCTGTGCTGCCGTTGCCGCGGCGTTGGCAGAGCGCTCCAACGCGGCAGTGCGGTGCTGGCTTTGTTGGTAGCGAACCAGTTCGGTTTCTGTTTCCTCCAGGGCAATCAATACGGTTTGCCGATAACGGGCCAGGGCGGCGCGGGCATCGGCGTCGGCGCTGTCCACCAATGCACTGACCCGTCCGAAGTCCAAGAGTGGCCAGTGGATACTGAGGCCGGCGCGGCGGCTGGCACTGGCTCCGGTAAACAGGTCGCCGGGGTCGGCGGCAACGCTGCCCACCAGGGCACTTAACTCCAAGCGTGGGAACCACTGGGCTTGGGCGGCACCAATGGCGGCGGTGCGTGCCGCCAGTTCACGCTCGGCGGCACGCACGTCCGGGCGCCGGCGCAACACCTCCGCCGGCGTATCCAGATCCACTGCGGGCAGCTGCCGGGGCAGATCCTGCACCAATTCCAATTGAGCATTCATGTGCCCGGCGGGCAGGCCGCTGAGGGTGGCAATACGATGCATCAGGGCGGCGATATCGGCCTGCAGTTGCGGCAGGATGGCAGCGGTGGATTCCATTTGCGCCTGGGCCCGTACCTGATCAAAACGGGTACTGCGGCCGGCCTGCACCCGCGCTGTTACAATGGCCAGGGATTCCCGCTGCAGCCGGAGGTTTTGTATGGCCACCTGCAGTTGCTGCTGGCGCCCGCGCAGTTCAAAGTACTGAGCGGCCAGCTGGGCCACCAGGGTAATTTGCAGGGCTTCCAGATCCGCAGCGGATGCATCCAGCTGCGCCTGCCGGCCCTCACGAATGCGTTGCAGGCGGCCGAACAAATCCAGCTCCCAGCTCAGGGCACCGGCCACCTGATAGCGTTCAATCCGCTCTGCGCCATCGGCAGACAAACGCTCCACCTGGGGCAAATGGCTTTCGGTAGCATCGGCAGCCACGCTGCCCCGGGGCAACAGATTGCGTTTGGCCGCCTGCAGTTGCGCTGCTGAGCGCTGGTAATGGGCCAGTGCCGCCGTCAGCTCCTGGTTATTGTCCAGCGTGTTCAGCACCAGCTGCGCCAGCATCGGATCGTTGAAGCCGTTCCAAAAGCGGGCCTGCATTTGCAACGCTGTTTGCGGCGGCGTGGCTGCTTCGGTGGCCGGTGGCTGGTGAATAAAGTGCTCCGGCGCCGTATCCGCAGGTGGTTGATAATCCGGCCCCACCGCGCAGGCGGCTAACAGCAGGGCCAACAGGGGCGTTGAAACAATACGATCAGGCATGGGATTCTCCCGGGAATGAAGTAGAAGCGGTGGAATCGGATTGCGCGCCGGCTTCGCCGCGCTGTGCCAACCGGCGCAGTGCCACGTAAAACACCGGGGTCAGCACCAGGCCAAACAGGGTGACCCCGATCATACCGGTGAACACGGTTACCCCCATGGCGTTGCGCACCTCACTGCCGGCTCCGCTGGCCAAAACCAGTGGCACCACGCCGGCCACGAAGGCCACCGAGGTCATGATGATGGGGCGCAGCCGCAGGCGGCAGGCTTCCAGGGCGGCCTGCACCGGATTCAAGCCGTCGAACTCCCGTTCGCGGGCAAACTCCACAATAAGGATGGCGTTTTTGCAGGCCAGCCCCATCAACACCACCAGGCCCACCTGCACAAACACGTTGCTGTCACCCTGGTTGAGCCAAACCCCGAACAGGGCGGCCAGCAGACACATGGGCACGATCAGAATCACCGCCAGGGGCAGCACCCAACTTTCATACAGGGCTGCCAGCACCAGGAACACCAACATTAACGCCAGGGGAAACACCACCAGGGCGGCCTGGCTTTGATTGATCTGCTGGAAACTCAGGTCCGTCCATTGAATGGCCATGCCGGGGGGCAACACCGACTGCGCAACATCCTCCACCGTGGCCAGGGTTTCACCGGAGGACAAGCGCATGGGATCCGATTGGCCGATCAGATCCGCCGCCGGATAGCCGTTGTAGCGAATCACCGGGTCGGGGCCAAAGCTTTGTTCCAGCGTCACCATACTGCTGAGGGGCACCATATCGCCCAGGCGGTTGCGGGTGTACAAATGATTCAGATCCCGCTCCTCATCCCGGTAGGGTGCATCGGCTTGCGCCATCACCCGGTAGGTGCGGCCGAAAATATTAAAATCATTAATGTAGAGTGAACCGAAATACAGTTGCAGCGTGCCGAACACGTCATCCAGTTGCACCCCCTGCGCCTTGGCCTGGGCGCGGTCCACCACCGCATCCAGTTGCGGCACGTTGGCCTGGTAGGAGCTGATGGGAAAACTCAAACCGGGGGTCTGGCTTAAGGCGCCGGCCAGTTGATGGGTGGCGTTCTGCAACGCCCCATAACCGGCCGCGTTACGATCCTGCAGATACAGGGAGTAACCGGAACCGGCCCCCAGGCCGAAAATGGGCGGCGGCATAAAGGTGAGGGCAAAGCCTTCCTTAATGGCGGCCAGCTTGCCGTTGAGTTCCTCGGCAATTTCCTGGGCGCTGCGATCCCGCTCACTGAAATCATCGAACAGCACAAACACGGTACCCACGTTGGGGGTGTTGGTGCGTTGCAGGGCATTGAATCCCACAAACGCCGCCGCGTGGGAAACCCCTTCGGTGTTCAACGCCAGTTCGCTGACCCGGCGCGCCACCGCTTCGGTACGATCGAGGGAAGCCCCTTCCGGCAACCGGATACTGCCCACCAGATAGGTTTTATCCTGGGTGGGAATAAACCCGCCGGGCACCTGATCAAACATAAACAGGGTAGCGCCGAGCAACACGCCATAGAGGGCGAACACCGTACCCCGCCGTTTCAGGTTGCGCGCCACCATCGCCTGGTAGCCATCGGCACTGCGCTGAAAAAAGCGGTTAAACGGGCGGAAGATCCAACCGAACAGAAACTGCAGGGCACGGGCCGGACGATCCGGCTCTGCGTCGTGGGGTTTCAGTAAGGTGGCCGCCAATGCCGGCGACAGGGTCAGCGAGTTGATCGCCGAGATCACCGTGGCAATGGCGATGGTGACGGCAAACTGGCGATAGAACTGGCCGGTAATGCCATCCAGAAACGCCATGGGAATAAACACCGCGCACAGCACCAGGCTGATCGCAACAATGGGGCCGCTCACTTCCCGCATCGCCTGATGCGCGGCCGCCAGCGGCGCCAACCCCTGCTCGATATTGCGCTCCACGTTTTCCACCACCACGATGGCGTCGTCCACCACGATGCCGATGGCCAGCACCATGCCAAACAGGGTCAGGGTATTGATGGAATAACCCAGCAACAACAACAGGCCAAAGGTGCCGATGATGGAAACCGGCACCGCCAGTAACGGAATCAACGAGGCGCGCCAGGTTTGCAGGAACAGAATCACCACCAGCACCACCAACACCACCGCCTCCAGCAACGTCTGGATAACTGCCTTGATGGAGGTACTGACGAACACCGTGGGATCATAGGCCACTTCCCAGTCCAGGCCTTGGGGAAACTGATCGTCCAGCTCCGCCATTTTGGCGCGCACCGCGCGGGACACTTCCAGCGCATTGGAACCGGGTGCCTGGAAGATCGGCAGCGCCACCGCCTGACGCCCATTGAGCAGAGCCCGTAACGTATCCTGGGAAGACGCCAACTCAATGCGGGCCACATCCTTCAGCCGGGTCAGGGCGCCATCGGCACCGGTTTTCAGCACCACATCACCGAACTGCTCCGCGCTGTCCAATCGCCCCTGCGCGTTAATGGAAAGCAGGTAATCCGATCCATCGGGCATGGGGGCGGCCCCCAGTTGCCCGGCGGATACCTGAATATTCTGCTCGCGCACGGCGGCCACAATGTCGTTGGCGGTAATGCCCAGGGCCGCCGCCCGTTGCGGATCCACCCACAGGCGCATGGCGTAATCGCCCGAACCAAACAGCCCCGCTTCACCCACCCCGGGCAATCGCGCCAGCTCGTCCCTGATGTGCAACACCGCGTAGTTGCGAATATAGGTGGCGTCGAAGCGATCATCCGGTGACAGCAGGTGCACCGCCATCATCAGGCTGGGGGACTGCTTGCGGGTGCTCACCCCCTGGCGGCGCACATCCTCCGGCAGCCGTGGCAACGCCTGGGTGACCCGGTTCTGCACCTGCACCTGGGCCTGATCCGGATCGGTACCCAGCTCAAAGGTCACCGTCAGCACCAGGGTGCCGTCACTGCCGGCCACGGATTTCATGTAGATCATGTCTTCCACCCCGTTGATGGCTTCCTCCAACGGCGTGGCCACGGTTTCGGCAATGGTCTTGGGGTTGGCGCCGGGATAACTGGCGGTGACCTGCACACTGGGCGGTACCACCTCCGGATATTCACTGATGGGCAGCAGCGGAATACTGATCAGCCCCAGCACGAAAATAATGATCGACAACACCGAGGCAAAGATCGGGCGATCAACAAAAAAGCGGGAAAATTGCATGACAGAGCCCCTCGGCGCACCGAGTTGTGCGCCAGTCATTAAAGAATAAACGTGGGTGATCCGCTGGGGACCGGTGGCGGTACTACATCAACAGATTGCCGGTGCCGCCGTGGTTGGCCACCCGGGAAGGTTCCGGCTCCTCCACCAGCTCCGGCGCCACCTGAATGCCCGCCACCGGAATCCGCTGCAGGCCATTGACGATCACCATGTCGCCCACCGTTAAACCCTCATCGATTACCAGCTTGCCCTGAATGCGATGCCGGGTGCTGACCTCGCGGCGGGCAACGGTGTTGTTGGTGTCCACCACGTACACAAAGCGGCGATCCTGATCCGTCATCACGGCTTTCTGATCCACCAGCAGGGCCTGGTTCAGGCGTTCAATGGGAATTTCCACCCGCGCGAACTGGCCGGGCTTGAACGCGCCGTCGGGATTGGGCAACAGGGCGCGGTACTGCAGGGTGCCGGTTTGGCGGTTGAGCTGGTTATCCACAAAATCCAGCACGGCCTGATGAGGGAAGCCGGTTTCACCGGTTACGCCCACCCGGATGGGGGAACCGGGGGCGAACACCGCAACCCCCTGCTGGCGGTTTTGATAATCGGTGGCCTGGTCAATCTCGAAATAAACGTGCACCGGGTCCACCGACACCAACGTGGTCAGCAGGGTTTGATCCGCCGTGGCCAGGTTGCCCTGGGTGATGTGGGCACGGCTCACCCGGCCATTGATAGGCGCGGTGATCCGGGTGAACCCCAGATCCAGACGGGCGCTGTCCAGCTGGGCGCGGGCCGCAGCCACATCGGCTTCGGCGTTGGCCAGGGTGGCCAGCCGTTGGTCCAGCTCCTCCTGGGAGATCGCCCGGTTCTGCAACAGGTTTTGGGCGCGGGTGGCTTCCGTGCGGGCCAGGCTCAGGATACTTTCGGCGCGCTGCAAGGCCGCCTGCGCCGCCCGTTGCCGTGCCTGGTAGGGGCGTGGATCAATCACAAACAGCAACTGCCCCTGTTCCACCAGTTGCCCTTCTTCAAAGTGGATGGAGTCGATATAACCGCTGACCCGGGGTCGCAGGGCCACACTTTCGGTGGCGGCAACATGGCCGGTGAACGCATCCCACAGGGTGACGTTGCGGGCCTGCAACCGGGTCACATCCACCGCCGGCGGGGGTGGCTCGGACTCGGTGGCCTGCAGATTATTGTTGCAACCGGACAGGGTGATGGTCAGCGCCACAATACTCGCCGCAATGGCGGTTTTCAGCGGTGGTTTTCTGTGTGCAGAAGCATTAATACTCATCTCAATTACCCCTTTCGAATCGGTACAGCTCAGGGTGTACAGAATAGGGGGCAGGGGCTGGCCGGCGGTAGTCGGTTTCTCTATCGTGATTGCCTATTCCTGCTTTGGTTGGGGCTATACATCGTATAGCTGTAATGTGATTGACACAAAA
>MDTG01206933.1_pt1 | contig 12290 bp, 10 predicted proteins | sample 811421 | NCBI WGS metagenome assembly MDTG01 (sample SAMN05326645, study PRJNA326480) | marine metagenome | isolation source: seawater | place: Pacific Ocean: South East | collected 2011
ATTTTTTTCTTTTGTTTTAGAAAATACGTATAAGCCTAACTTAACATAATGACTAGATAGTTTTCTTTCTAATTGAAGTACATCTATTCTCAATTTACTTGTGTGCGTAAATTCCTCAGCTTTTTCTGAAGCAACAATACTCCAATCTGTAATGTTCTTTTTTAAATCTTCCCAAAAGTTTGCCATAGTTAAGAATTTAATAGAACAGAGATAGATAGCAAAGGTTAAAAGATGCTCCCAATTTCAATTAAATCAGGAGCGATCTTTTTTTATGGTAGCCAACCAAAATTATTCAAAAATTCCTTTTAAAAGCGTAGATATACTTTTTTTAATGCCACTAACGTCTTTTATTTTTAAAGAAGAGGATTTGTCTTCTACATTAAATATTGGCCAAGCTAATAAGCCAAAAAGTGTAATATATTCTCTTTTGTCCTCAAAATTTTCTTTATAAACAATATTATTAATCTTCATTAAATCTACAGGAACATCAGTAAAATGTTTTTTAAAGAGCAAATCTAGATTTCGAATTTTAGATCCACCTCCAGAAAGCTTAATTCCTGACTTAAAGTCAGTAATTGATTTTCCAATATTTTTTAATTGAACTTCAATTTGATCAATGACATCTTCAAATCTTAATTCAACTATTTTTGAAATTTCTTTTTCATTCATATTTTTCTTTAAATCATCATTTGGAATTTGAACCTCAAAAACTTTTGAATCATCCGCAAAATCTGAAAAAGCAGAAACATGTTCAATTTTTACTCTTTCAGCCTCTGCAATCGAGGTCTGAAGATATGCTGCTAAATCTTTTGTTACTAATCTAGATCCGATTGGGATAACTTTGGAGTGAATCAAATAATTATCTTTAAAAATCAAAATATTTGTTTTATCAGATCCTACGTCAACAAAGATTACACCTAATTCTTTCTCGTCATGTGTTAAATTTGATGATGAAGCGGCAAATCCATCAAATACTGGAAAAGGTTCAATACCTAGGTCTTCATTAAAACAGTAATCTAATTGAGAAAGATTAAAATTTCGAACATGTATTACATGGGCTTTTGCGTCAATTGACTTACCAACCATCCCTATTGGGTTTCTAATTAATGGAGAACTTCCAATATAATATCCTTGCTCTATGTTATGTAAAACATATCTATCAGATGAAACTTGAACGTCGGAGCATTGATTAAGCAGTTTTTGTTTTATTTCTTCATCAATTTCAAAGTCTGTATTTTCCCTAGAACGAATTCTTGTTGATGAATTTATAGATCTCACTCCACGTCCAGAAACTGATACCCAGGCATCCTCATCAATATTGATTTTTGCATCTTTTTCCATTTTTTCTATCAGAATTTCAAGATGTGAAAGTAACAAATCTTTATCAACGATATCTCCGCAATCAATACTTTTACTTTGAATTTCTGCAATTGATAAAACTTCAATTTTGCCATCCGGTTGAATCCTACCAACAGCACTTTTTATGCTATGTGACCCTAAATCAAATGCTACTTGAATTTTGTTTCTCATTATGCTTCTTTTACAATTACTTGGTTGTTAAATCTCAAATCAATGTATCTATAATCTGTAATATTTTTTTCCTCTTTCAAAGTTTCTTGGAAAGAATCTAAATATTTTATTTTCAATTTAAGATTTTGAGATCCTAAAAATATTCTGGTTCTACCATTCTTTAAAATGATCTCATACTCACTATCTTCATTAAACACAAACTCAGAAATATTATCATAAATTATTGAATAATTATCCTTAGTAAATTTCATGAGGTTTATTGAGCTTAATACATTGGTGGATACAGTTTTTGATCCTTTAGGATACAATTCAGGATTTGATTTAAAATTGCTTAATATAGGTAAGGATAGATCGCAATATTCTACCGGTAAACATACACCATCTGAATCTAAAATAATTAATTCGTCACTACTTATTAGCGCTATAGGCTCTCTCTCGTAAATTGTTATATCAATTGTAGAAGGGAATTTTCTTGAAATTTTACAATCTATGATATGGTCAAATTTTAATATTTCATCTTTATAATTTCCTAACTCTCTATCAAATATATTATATGACTTTAAAACATCACCTTTTTCCTCAATTATTGATTGATCAAAAAAATTTGTGCCATAAATATTTATCTCATCTATATCATATATTTTCTTAAAGTTTGACCAATTAAATGACAATGTACAAAGCATAATAACAGATAATAAAAATGCTGTCATGCTAATTATGGATCTATAAAATTGTTTTAACATAATTCCTCAATTTCATCTTCATTAAAACCCATAAGCTTAACTTCAAGCGAGAGATTAACATTAAATTTATCTTTGACCTTTTTATGTGCTTTTTTTATTAGCATTAGCATATCTGTTGATGAAGCATTTCCATCATTAATGAAAAAATTAGCGTGTTTTTCAGATATTTTAGCATCCCCAATACTGCAACCCTTTAAACCTGCATCATCCAAAAGCTTTCCAGCTGAATTATTTTTAGGATTTTTAAATAAACTTCCAGCTGATCTTTTGTTTAAAGGTTGAGATTTTTTTCTACCGCTCTGAGCCTCAATAAAGTTTTCTTTAATAATATCTTTATCTGCTTTTCTAAGATTGAATTTTGCTGATAATAATATATCATCTTTATTAAATGACGACTGTCTATAAGAAAAATTTAAATCTTTCTTTTCAATTTTTTGAATTTCACTTTTTGAATTTATTACTTCAACATGAATTAGGTTTTCTGAAATCTCTCCTCCCCAAGCTCCAGCATTCATTATCAAAGCTCCACCCAATGTACCTGGAACTCCATTTAGATTTTCTAAACCAATTAAATTATTTTTTACTGCATTTTTAACAATTTTTCCAAGCATAGTACCACATTCTGCGTAAAGAATATTATCATCAACTTCTACTTGTTTTAATGAATTTTTTAAAGAAATAACCGCACCTCTTATTCCGCTATCACTCACAAGGACATTGGAACCTGAACCAAGAATTGTTAATTGGATTTTATTTTCATTAATGATTTCAATTACCTTAATTAAATCCTGCTTACTTTTAGGAAAAATCATCAAATCTGCTGGACCACCTATTCTATACGTGGTATGTTTTTTAAGAGATTCGTTCATTAAACATAATGAAGCTGTCTCATTATTAATTTCGTTCATAATAGTTTCAATCATTGTAATGTTTTCCTAGCTCTTCAGCATATCTCCAAATGTTTCCAGCTCCCATTGTTAAAAAAATATCTCCCTTAACTCCAATTGACTTTACTTCCTCAATAATATCTTTTGATGAAACATATGAAACATTCTTATGGTTTAATTTTAACATTTCATTAATTATTAAGTCTGAAGTAGTAGAATTATCTTCTTTTTCTCTTGATGCAAAAATCTCAGTAATCATAACATTATCTGCTATCATTAAAGCTTTTGCAAAATCCTTATAAAATTCTTTTGTTCTTGAAAAAAGATGTGGCTGAAATATGACATTTAAATTTTTATTCCAATTGCTCTTTACAGTTTCTATTACATTTTGAACTTCAACAGGATGATGTGCATAGTCATCAATAATCATTATATCTTTGTTTGCTTTTATATCAAACCTTCGCTTAACACCGCTAAAATTACTAAGTGCTTTGCATGCACTTTCTAAATCAATTCCCATTTTTTCACAAACTGAAAGTGCTGCAAGAGCATTATAGGCATTGTATTTACCTGGTATAGAAAGATTAACTGAAAATATTTGATCCTTAACTTTTACATCAAAAGAAATATTACCGTTTTCCTGATGCAAATTTTCTGCTTTAATATCTACATTTTGACTTTCGATTCCATAAGTGATTATAGGTTTATCTATTTTTGACAATATTGATGCAACATTATTGGAATCTTTACATGCACAAACAGTTCCGTAAAAAGGTACTGAATTTGCAAATTTAAGAAATGTATCCTTTAAATCATCAATATCACTGTAACATTCTATATGTTCAAAATCAATATTGTTAATGACCGCAATTGTTGGATTCAAATGTAGCAAGCTTTTATTATATTCATCAGCTTCAACAACAAATGTGTCACCCCCTCCAAGAACTGAATTAGATTCTAAAGACTTCACAACACCACCAACAATAATTGTGGGATCTAAATTCATTGCTTTTAAAATAGTACCAACCATTGATGTCGTAGTGGTTTTTCCATGAGTTCCAGCAATAGCAACAGTGGAATTATTTAACTTAGCTATTTCCGAGATCATTCTTGCTCTGGAATAAACTATTATATTTTTTGCTAATGCTTCTATCAACTCAGCATTATCCTTTGGGATAGCATCAGAATATATTACTAACTCAGCATCAGAAATATTTTCTTTATTATGACCTATAGATACTTTTATTCCTAAATCTATTAATCTCTGAACATTTGGTGAGTCAGCAATATCAGAACCTGAAACCACAAATTCCTTATTTTTTAGCAGCTCTGCTATTCCGCTCATTCCAATTCCACCTATTCCAATAAGATGTACTTTTTTGATACTATAAAGCATATTTCTTTTCCATAATAAAGCTAGAGATTATTGACAAAGTATTTGGAACATTAACATTCTTAAAATTTCTTTTCATTGAACCTAAAATTCTATCATCTTTAGATAAATTTCTTAAAGTTGATACAAAAGTCTCGTCATTGAAATCATCTTCTTCAATTAATTTCGAACAAAAATAATCTTGAAGAAATTTTGCATTAAAATGCTGATGATTTTCTGATGAAAATTTAAATGGAACTAATATTGAAGGTTTTTCAAATTTTATTAATTCAGCAATTGTCATTGCGCCAGATCTTGATAGTACCAAATCAACATTTTGATATAGAGAGGACATTTCATTACAGTAATCATAGATGATTATATTTTTTCTCTTTAAATGTTTTAGAGACTCATAATTATTTTTACCAACTATCCATATAATGTTAATAAAATCTAGCTTATTATTTTCCAATGCTATCTTAATTTTTTGGTTTAAAAATTGAGATCCTTGACTACCACCAAAAACTAATAAAGTTCTTAAATCATTATTCATATTTATGTCTATGCTTTTACTTTTATGTAAAAGAACTGGATTTCCTGAAAAAATAGTATTTGTTTTATTTAAATATTTTTCAGTCTCTTTGAATCCTAAAAAAACTGCTTTTGCATTTTTACTAAAAAATTTTGTTACAACCCCCGGATAAGAATTTTGTTCATGTAACACGTAAGGAATTTTAAGAACTCTTGCCACTTGCAATGGTAAAAAGGATGAATATCCTCCTGTGGAAATAACCAAATTAGGTTTTTGTTGAATGAAAAAGATTAATACACTAAAAAATCCAATGATAATGCTTATTCCAACTATAATATTTTGAAACAATGATTTAAAGGAAACTTTTCTATTTAAACCGGAAATAGTAATAAGCTTAAAAGCGATACTTTCGCTATGAATCTTTGAGCTTTCAATGCCTTTTTTTGCTCCAACAAAAGAAAAACGAAAATCAGACTTTGAATGAAGATCTTTTTTTATAGCCATTAATGGATAATAATGTCCTCCTGTTCCTCCTCCACACAATAAAATGTTCATTTTAGGCATTTACTCTTAATCTCCATTTCTTAACATTAAGCTTTCTTTGTGCTTTGCTAATATTTAGCAATATAGCGATCATCATTAAATTGATAATTAATGACGATCCTCCATAACTAATAAATGGTAAAGGAACTCCTGTTACTGGCATAACTCCTATTACAACTCCAATATTTATAAAAGCGTAAATCGTTATACTCAAACCAAAACCAATAGACAGCATTATTCCAAAAATATCATTTGATTTTTTAGAGATTTGTACAGCTCTATAAAAAATAATGTAATAAACTAACATTAAAATACTACCTGCAATAAAACCCAATTCTTCACCAATAATTGCAAAAATAAAATCTGTGTGAGTTTCAGGTAAATAAGAATATTTTTGTATACTTTCTCCTATACCCATTCCTGAAAATCCACCTTGTTTGAGGCCAATCAATGCTTGATTTGATTGATATCCAATTGAAGCTGATGTACCTGAAGAATCTATGAATGATAAGATTCTACCTAATGCATAGTTTTTTTCATTTAAAATAAAAATTCCAATAGCACCTACAGAAAACACTCCTACTGTTGCCAATTGAATGAAAGAGGCTCCACCAACAAATAACATCGCAAAAGTAATAGTTAATAAAATTAAAGTTGTAGAATTATCTGGCTGAATAATAATCATTAAAGCCACTGGTGATATTGCTAGCATTGGATAAAAAATACCTTTAACAAATTGCTTCATATGTTTATGGTTATTATCAATATAGCTAGCTAAAAAAAGTATCATTGAAAATCTTGCTGTATCAGATGTTTGAAAAGAAATAGGACCAATTGATAACCATCTACAAGAATCACTAGCACAGCCTTGGAATTGCGTATATAAAAGTAAAAGAAATGAAGTAAATAATAAATAAGGTGATAAAAACTGTAACTTTCTATAATTAATTTTAGTTAATAAAATGAAAATAAAAAAAGCTGGAAAAAGTTTAATCATCTGACTAACTAAAAAATATGTTCTCGAATCTCCTTCCGTAATTTCCAATGACTTGACCCAACTAGCACTAAAAAGCATGAATAATCCAAAAGATATCAATGCAATAACTGAGATAAATAATATTCTGTCTTGACTTTGCTCTTTTATATTCATGAATGAAACCTTTCTACAATATTTTTAAACTTTTTACCTCTTTCTTTATAATTATCAAATTGATCAAAGCTTGCACAAGCTGGCGAGAGCAATACGACACTATTTTCTACTGCACTGTCTATTGCAACATGCACAGCATTCTCAAATTTCTCAATTCTTTCAACAGCTATATCCTTTGTAAGGGAATTATAAATTTTATGTGAGGCTTCACCGTAAACTATAATCTTTAAAATACTCTTTTTAAATAATGATATCTGGCTGAAGTCATCTTCTTTTGGAATACCTCCTAGTATCAAGATTATTTTTTTTGAAATGGATTCAAGTGCTTTTTTTGTAGAATCAATATTTGTTGATTTTGAATCATTTATAAAATCAATTTGATTGTATGAAATAAAGTGTTCAAATCTATGTTCCAAGCCTTCAAATTCGCTAACAGCCTTATAAATACCCTCTTGATCAATTCCAACTCTTCTTGCTATTTCAGCAGCAATAATAATGTTTGATATATTATGAATACCCCTTAATGAAATATCATCTATATCGATTGACAAATTGTTTCCATTTGAAAGAATTTTATTTCTATCATAATAGTAATATCCTTGTTCTTTTCTTATAGAGAATGGAATTATGTTTTTATCATTACTTTTAATTCTTTCATTTAAAAAATTATCATCGTGATTAAATAAACAATATTTTGCATTGTCAAAAATCTTCATCTTAGTTTCAAAATACTCTTCGAAAGATTCGTATCTGTCCATATGATCTAACGATATATTTAAAATGACTGAAATTTCTTTTCTAAGTTTTGAGCAATGTTCAAGTTGAAAACTGGATAATTCTAAGATACAATAATCAATATCATTTTGATCGTACAATTTGTTCTCAAGAACAATTTTTGAGAATGGAATACCAATATTTCCTGACTTTAGAACTTTCATTTCTTTACTAAGCATTTCTGTTACAAGAGAAACTGTAGTTGTTTTACCATTTGTACCAGTAATACAAATATTTTTTGTTTTAGAATGGTTTCCAGCAAATTCTATTTCACTAATAACCGGAATTTTTTCAGAATTAATTTTATTCATTATTTCTGAATCATTAGGAATTCCAGGAGATTTAATTATTAAATCAGATTCCAAAATTTGATTTGAATGAATGCCAGTCTCTACATCAACTCCTAACATTTTTAATTCATCAACAAATATTTCATTAACATTTATATTTGAATCCGATACAAAAACATTATTTTTCAAACTTTTCGCTAATCTAGCTGACCAATATCCGCTTTTACCTAATCCTAAAATTCCTATTTTTTTTTCCTCAAACTTCATCGATTTTGTTTTCTTATGTAAGCTGGAACATCTAAATCAGCACTTTGATCAAAATCATCAAAAACCAAAGTTGGACCATCATTTTCATCATCTAAATTTTCATCATTTAATGAGTTTTCATTTTTTTGATTATATAATGTTGTATTAGACGTTTCCATTAAGTCGTTAGTGTTTTTGTGAAATTCATTTTTTTGAATTTCTTTTTTATATTCAACATCTTCTATTGGTGTTCGATTAAATCCTGTAGCAATCACAGTAACTTTTAATTCATCATCCATATTTTCATCGACAATGCATCCGAAAATTAAATGTACTTCTTGACCTGCTTCTTCGTAAATAAGCTTTGTTGCTGCATCAACTTCACGCATGGTCATTTTTTTATTTCCAGTAACATTTACCAGAGCTGCTTTTGCGCCCTTAATTGAATGATTATCTAAAAGCGGACTACAAATTGCCTGTTGTGCAGCTAATACAGCCCTCTCTTCACCCTTTGCAGTTCCGGTTCCCATTACAGCATCTCCCATTCCACTCATAACAGTTTCCACATCAGCAAAATCAATATTTACATTTCCTTGCTTGTTAATGAGGTCCGAAATGCTTTGCGCAGCTTGTAATAACACTGAATCTGATTCTGCAAATCCCTCTTCCAAGGTAGTATTATAATCAATTACGGATAGTAGTTTTTCATTTGGTATTACAATCAATGTATCACAAAAGTTCCTCATTGTTGAAATACCTTTCATAGCAGCTGACATTTTTTTTGGACCTTCAAAATTAAATGGCAGGGTAACGATACACACAGTCAATATACCAAGTTCTTTACAAATTTTTGCTACGACTGGAGCTGCTCCAGTCCCTGTTCCGCCACCCATTCCTGCAGTAACAAATACAAGGTCTGATCCAGCAACTATTGATGAAACGGCCTCCTTATCATGCATTATTGCTTTTCTTCCAATTTCAGGTTTTGCTCCAGCGCCTAATCCTTTAGTTAAATCTTTTCCGATCTGAATTTTAGTTTCAGCAGGGTTGCTATCTAAATCTTGTGCATCTGTATTGATAGCAATAAACTCAACACCTTCCATACCAGATGTAATCATTCTATTTATTGCATTTCCTCCTGCTCCACCAACTCCTAGAACCTTTATCCTAGCTTTTTGTGTTGAAAATTCATCAAATTCAAATAACATAATTATCTCCTTACTCTTTTAGCTCTGCTTTTAATATGCAGATTGATTTTTTTTCTACTTTTGTACCAGCCTCAATACTTTGACTTACAATTATTCCCCTTCCACTTATTTGAGGTTTAATTCCAACTTTTTTTAATTCTGAAAATGCATCTCTGACTGTTTTTCCGATTAAATTTGGCATTTCTATATATTCAATTTTTCTTTCTAGATTTTTTTGAATCAAAATTGGTTCATTTTTAACTTTTTCCTTTTTCGATCTTGAAATTGTGATTGATCTATCAATATTTATCACTCTATCCATTACAGATTTGAATACTGGAGCAGCAGACATAGAACCCCAATGCAAATTTCTTGAAGCATCAGGGCTATCAAGAATAATTAAACATAATAATTGAGGATTTTCTAAAGGAAAAAATCCTACAAAACTTGATATATATTCTTTTTCTGAATATTGTCCATCAATTAATTTTTTAGATGTACCAGTTTTTCCAGCAACATCCCAACCATCTACAGTAGCAAGCTTTCCACTTCCATTTTCAACAGCATGAGATAACATTAAACTTAATTTTTTAGCATTTGATTGAGATAGAACTCTTTTTTTTTCATTTCTTTGATTCTTTATAATTGTATCATCATGTTTCTCAATTTTTTCTACAACATAAGGTTTTAACAAAAATCCACCGTTCGCAATTGATGCATATGCCATAGCAATTTGTAATGGAGTTGCTGAAATTTCATAACCGATAGGTATACTGTGCATTGACGATAAACTCCATTTTGATGGCTCTCTAAAAATTCCAACAGGTTCAGTTGAAGAATCAAAACCAGTTTTTGTTCCAAATCCAAACTCTCTTGCCTGATCATAGATGCTTTTTTTACCTAAATGTTCTGCAATTTTAACAGTTCCAATGTTGCTTGAGAATGCTAGTATCTCCTTCACATTCAACACAGTATGAGGTTCAGAATCTTCAATCATTTTTATATTGTGAAAATTATAGGGACCTTCAACGTTATATTCATCATTTAAGGCTATATTGCTCTCCAATGCTGCAGCCATTGTTACAATTTTAAATGTAGATCCAGGTTCAATTAAATCTGTAACAATCTTATTTTTTTGTAACTCAATATCAAAGTTGTTGGGAGAGTTTGGGTTATAATCTGGAAGATTTACCATTGATAATATAGCACCTGTTTGAGGGTTTAGAATTAATCCCATTGATGCACTAGCACCTACTTTTTCCATTTGAAGAATTAATTCATCTCTTAAAATTGCCTGATATTCTTTATTAATTGTTAAGACTATGTCAGCACCATTTTTGGCTTCTTTAGTAGGTAAGGTTGGGTCTGAAATCGCTACTCCTAAGCCATTGCGCTTTGACAACTTAGATCCGCTTACTGGCTCTAAAAATTTATTATATTTTGCCTCGAGACCCGAAATTCCTTTATCGTCAATATTTGTAAAACCAACTATTTGAGATACTAAATTATCTTCAGGATAATATCTTTTTAAACTTTTTTTAATAATTAATGCATTAGGGTATTTCTTTTGAATCTGTTGGCAATTTTTATTTGTTTTCTTTTCGAGCTCAACATAATCTCGGCCACTATTTATTTTTGCAATATAAATTTCTTTATCAGTCCCAGTACAAGATGATAATTCATTAATTAAGTTTTCAGTATTTGAAATCTTTTTAGTATGGACACCTATTCTAAAAAAAGTTAAATTTTGTGTGAGATGTTTACCATTAACATCGTAAAAATTTCCTCTTAATCCATTTATAGACTCAACCTTGATTCCTTGTGGACTATTAAGCCTATTAATGACCTGAATATTGAAAAGCCTTATACCAAAACCAGTCCATATAAACATTATTACTATATGAATAAATATTATTCTATTTTTAAATTTGATATAGTTTTTAGTCATTGACTTTTATGATTATTGTTTCTGGATTGCTTGAAACCAATCCAATTTCTTTTGCTCTCTTTGAAATAATATCTGCTCTCTTCATTCTTTCTATAGAATTTCTTTTGATTGTTAAATCCTCATTTAGTTTTACTAATGTTTTTTTGTTGAAATCAATGCTTGCTTGAGTTTTATCTGACTCGATAAATGCTGCTAAATAAATAGTAATTGTTATAACAAGAATAACAAACATAAAAACCCATTTTAAGTTTTCTTTTTTTTGCTTTTCAGCTTTACTTAATCTTTTTTTCTTAGCCAATCTTTTCTCCCACTCTCATTTTTGCACTTCGTGATCTTTTATTAATGCTAACCTCCTCTTTCGAAGGAATAAGAGGTTTTTTATAAATCAATTCTATCTCTTTTTTATGCTTCAACTCTTTAAGTTTGTGTTTTACAATTCTATCTTCAACAGAGTGATAACTAATAATCACTATTCTCCCTCCCGGGTTTAGCAGATTTATAAAATCATCTAAAAATCTACTTAGATGATCTAATTCATTATTAGCAGCTATTCTTAAAGCTTGAAATATTCTTGAATATGTTTTAAGCCTGTATTTATAAGGTGTAACTTTATCAACGATAGATGTAATTGACAGTACGCTAATTTCACCTTTTAAATCTTTGATTTTTTTTGCAATCTTATAAGCATGTCTCTCTTCACCATATTCTTTAAAAATTCTAGTTAGTTCTTCCAGCTCATTTCTTTGAATAATATCCTCAGCAGTATTATCAGCAGAGTTTTTATCAAATCGCATATCTAATGAAGATTCATATTTATGTGAAAATCCCCTCATATTATCTTCCAATTGATATGAGGAAAGTCCTAAATCTAGAAGAATACCATCAACAGCTTGAATCTTAAGTTCTTCTAGTATGATATTTAAGTTTTGATAGCTATCATTAAAAAGCTTGAAATTATTGTTAGAAGATAACCTTTCCTTGGAAAGAGAAATTGAATCTTTGTCTCTATCAATACCAATCAGTAGACCTGAATCAATTTGTTGAAGAATAATTTCAGAATGACCTCCAAGCCCAAGTGTACCATCAAC
>MDTG01292782.1_pt1 | contig 12290 bp, 8 predicted proteins | sample 811421 | NCBI WGS metagenome assembly MDTG01 (sample SAMN05326645, study PRJNA326480) | marine metagenome | isolation source: seawater | place: Pacific Ocean: South East | collected 2011
ACGGATTTTCTTGTTGGTTTCGCAACATTCAATCGACAAGGCTCATAATTGCTTGCTGGAACATACTTTAAAAACATGGTTTGGAACTCCTTGCTGTTTTTCTTCTTCTTGAGTTCATTATATTTTTCGCCTTTTTCGGCACGTAATTCTTCAATTGTTTGTTGATTTCCGTAGCAATTTACGCTGAACCGTTTAAGGATACCCTTTTGAGAAAATTTATTTTTTCTCTGAACTTCAAATAAATACTTTGACATGCACAACAAACGGTCAACGTCATAGTAAGGTCGGTTGCAGTAGCAAAATATCAAATACAAAGACAACATCGTGTCAATAGTGGCAATCCGCGCGTATTTATTATTTATTTTTAACGTGTTGTAACTGTGGCATTTTAAAGGTTTATATACAAAACAAACGCTATCACCGTCAACCATTATTTCATAGTGCTCGGACAAGATATCTCCGACCCCACTTTTTTTCCTTGTACGCACATGCTTCAATCCTACCTGACGAAGTTTGCTTGCCACAATTTTCGCGGTTGCATAAGGGTCCTCGGAAAGCACGTCAAAATCAGGGATTTCCACTTGAACCTGCTTACGCTTTTTATCGGACATATAACGACCATACAAAGAGGACGCCCAGCCACCAAAGAAGACGACGTTTTGCTCGATGAGCGCGTCGCGTAACAACGTATACGCTTCTTGCTTCTGGTGTTGGGTGCCTTCAAAATCGCGCTGGAACTGAATAGTATCACATCGTTCATTCACAATTGGAAACACCTTGTTCAGTAAGGTAAGGCGTTTCAATACCTTTTCCCACCGACTTACATCACCTTGCGGAGATGATAACTCATTGTACATGGACATTCGAAGATAATTGGCAGGTGCATACAACATGTTTTTCTTGTTAATCGCTTCCCGGCTGATTGACTTGAATATAACGGATTCAACGTCGGTAATATCTGCTACGGCAATATGGTTAACAAATATCTTGAAGGTCCCCTTGTGCATTCCCGATTTTGCCTCAACATTTTCATATCCCGCTTTGTAAAACACGTCTGCCAATCCCTTCGCATGTTTAAGCGCACTAGGTGAAAAGGCGTCGTAGTCGGGTATCTCAAACTCGTAATCATAAAACTGTTTATCCTTTGGAAGAATGTTATTGATTGCCGTTCCACCATACACCACCAGTTTATTTTTGATTATGAATGTTTCCACTATTTGAATAATATCATTTATTTTTCCCGACTCGATTTTTCTTCGGCCGCTGATTTTCTCTGCCTTGTCAACAGCTGCGCGAAGAATTTCGAGTTCCCTTTCTTCATGTGTCATGTTCTTATTATTAACATCTACCATATAATATATTAGGCAGATATTATAAGTTTCGTAAAATCTTTACATCTTAAAGGAATAAAAATCTGATTTGATTTCACGTTGTTTATAAGAATATTCTTTTGGAGGTGGTTTTGGCACCTCTATAACGACTGGAATATACCGAAGTGACTCCGGTTTTAACGCGAATGCGGAACCCTGTTCGTTAAAGAATTTATTATAATACTCCATGTTCGCATCTACTTTTTGAAAGGACATTGCTACAAACTGACAACCATAGTTCATTGCGAGCAATGATGACGGATTTGTTGGATGTTGACCTAAATCAGGAATGCATATCGTCATGTTCTTCTTGTTATACTCAACCAGCTCTTGCATGTCTGGTGTAAACTTCACGTCTTGATAACGAAGGGTTCGCATGAAGATTGAGTTGCTCGTGAGGTTCACATACTCGTCCAAATCCGTTTCAGAAGGGTTCGCTTTGGATTTGTCAACAACAATGATTACCTTCCCTTTTAAATCCTTCAGTGGGACCGAACCAATATTTTCCCCATTATTCTCGTAACTAAAACTGCGTCCAAGAAGTCTTCGGCTTAATGTAGTTTTTAGGTCTTGCGCCATTTTATCTAAAATGGGCATATTGTTGGTCATTATTCTAAAGTGTAGTATTAGAGGGTCTCCAGGGCACGGACACGTGCTACCAGAAAAAGCATAAGCTGCTATGGTAGACATCGCTTGAGAGAATGGAATGCTGTTGTAACTCCCCTTTACACTATAATCGGTATCGGCTGATACGGCAATCACCGGTAGGTTATCTAAAGAAAATATTTGGAAATCGAGACAGCGCACACCTTGGCGTATACACGTTTTCAGTGCCTCCGGTGCTACCCAATCGTGTTTGAAACTCCCTGTGGCGCAACAGTTGTATGCAGTTTTAACGTAATAATCGCGCAATTTATGTCCGTAAAGTTTATTGGATATATTTATGCTTTTTATAAGTGGAAAATCGGAATAGGTGGTTTCTAATTTATCAATGTTTTTTTTCAATAACTTGTTCTTGGTTTTCCCGACCCAAAATACAATCATTAACAACAATAACAGTCCACCAATAAGTTTGGACACTATATCTAATGTTCCATACCGTTTTGCCATATTAAACACCTTGTCTCTCACTTGATTCATTTTTTTAGTATTCATCTCTTATTATATAAACGGTATATTTTCTCCTCGCAAACAAAGTTAAATAATAATATGCGTTATATATAAATATGGCCGGAGGTCTTTTAAATTTGGTGGCGTATGGTAATCAAAATGTCATTCTTACCGGAAACCCAACCAAAACGCTTTTCAAATGTGCGTATTCAAAATACACCAATTTTGGTTTACAAAAGTTTCGCATCGATTACGATGGTCAGCGTATGCTTAAAATTGATAGCACGTCTCATTTCTCGTTCAAGGTTCCTCGCTATGCCGATTTACTTATGGATACCTATTTAGTCGTGACGCTCCCGACAATTTGGAGTCCTATTTATCCTCCAGATAACAGTAACAATGATGATCAAATAAGTCGTTGGCGACCATACGAGTTCAAATGGATTAAACACATTGGAACGCAGATGATTGAACGAGTGCGTTTTACAATCGGCGGACAAACCATTCAGGAATATACCGGACAATACCTGTATAATTTGGTGGAACGCGACTTCGATGCCATCAAAAAAGAGTTGTACTATAAGATGACCGGTCATACACCCGAATTGAATGATCCGGCCAATGCCTTTGGAAATGTCAACGCATACCCAAATGCGTATTACACATCGAAACCCGAAGGACCCGAACCGTCCATAAGAACACGCAAACTTTACATTCCGCTAAATATATGGTTTACAATGGCTGCCAAGATGGCGTTTCCTCTAGCGAGTCTACAGTATAACGAAATGAATATTGAAATTGATATTCGTCCCGTACGTGAATTATTTGTGATTCGGCATATTCCAGATGCAAGCGACACCGGTTCGTATTATCACAAAGCTAACTTCAATGAGACGAATGAACAGTTTTATCGTTTTATTCATCCTCCTCCGTCGGCGTCAATATCTCCGGATGACTATGCCGACAAGCGAACCAATTGGAATGCCGACGTTCATCTGGTCAGCACGTATGCGTTCCTAACCGACGAAGAGGTTCGTGTTTTTGCGGCAAACTCGCAAACCTATTTGATCAAACAAGCATACAGTTACACCTTTAATAATATTACGGGACCACAAAAAGTGAAACTTGAAACGATGGGTATGGTGGCGAACTGGATGTGGTTTTTCCAGCGGAGCGACGCAACAATGCGGAACGAATGGTCGAATTATACAAATTGGCCATATGACTCATTGCCATACAATCTTGTGACGCCTAATTCAAACGTCGATGATGCTGACAAGGTAACGGTGAGCGGGACAACCAACAAAGATCCAGGCACTCATGGTGATGGAGACTTGACGGATTTACTTATTACAGGTTCATATCAATCGGAAAATGAAAAAAATATTATGAAGTCTTGGGGTCTTCTATTCGACGGAAAGTATCGAGAAAATGTTCTCGATGCCGGAGTTCTTAACTATGTAGAAAAATACACCCGAACATCCGGAAACGGACCCGACGGGCAATACTGTTACAATTTTGGGTTACGAACCGACCCGACCGATTTCCAACCTAGTGGAGCAATAAATCTAAGTAAGTTTAAAGACATTGAATTCGAAATTGACGTGTTACACCCACGGTTAGATGCTAATGCAGAAACCCTAATAGTGTGCGATAATGATGGAAACCAAATTGGCATCAACAAGCCCATATGGAGCATATATGAATATAGCTACGACCTTACGGTTATGGAAGAGAGATACAACGTGCTCTCGTTCATGTCAGGCAACGCTGCTCTTATGTATGCTCGATGAATATATGTGTATTTTTATATATCAAGACATATATATACATGATTGATCAAATAACCGCGATTGAACAAAAACGAAATGATAATGAGAACGTCGATGAACCACGGAAAAACGATTGGAAAGGATTCGCACAAGGCTGTGTATCCAACGCGCTTCTCACTACATTTGTCGCGCTAATCGGAGTAAACTTCATTTACTTTACCAGTTTAGAGTCTAAGTCGCAGAGCGTCTTTTTCCCGTCTCAATTGGAAGAATATTTCCAAAACGGTTCTCAAAAACAAGTTGGTGGAAGCGCACAATGCAGGGACAGACCTTCTATCGTTTTGGGTAATTTAGGCAACACACTGAAAAAAATGGGCGTACCACCATCGAGCGGATGGCCATATAGTATGAAATCTGGTGATACGATAGACTTAACGGTGCAAGGTGTCAAAAATTGGATTTCGCTATCCGTTGCCGACTATTACTCAAATGGAAGACAGTCTATGAAGAAAATTCTGAATTTTTTCAGCAACGACAACAAAAATCTATTTTCCACTGATTTTGTACAAATCCTATTTGCCAACATAATAGGTCAACTATTTATTTTGTTTATCCCCGTTATCATATTCGTTTTATTCGCCACATCATTTCTGTCCAGTTGCGTTCGTGCATGGAATGACTCCGACATTTTATTTCTAGCATTCGTGTTCTTCTTAGGACCTGCTTTCATTTTATCGTCGGGTTTATCGCTCATTATTCCATTGCAGTTTCTATTCACCTTTTTGTTTATACCGTTATTTGCGAACCACAATATGGTCTTAAAAATACTATCTTGTAATATTGAAATATTTAGTCTGTTCTTTGTTATACTATGTGCTTCAAGCGCTTCGAAGAGTGAACTAGATAACGGATTTATACTTGGGTTATACGCGGGAATTCTTTATATGATATATAAAATGTTTGCCAAGTCCAAATAACAACAACCTAATCTAAAGCATATAAATACACGTATGTATACTCAATATACTTCAATGGGCAATAATAAGAATAAGAAAAACAAAAATAAGAATAACAAGAATAAGAATAACAAAAATAAGAACGATATTAACACAAAAACATGTGACGAAACCGAAGCAAATACTGACAACGACAATAACACACAAAGGCCATTAGTGAGCATTTGCACACCTACGTTCAATCGCCGTCCTTTCATACCATACATGATAAAGTGCTTCGAACAGCAAGACTATCCGAAAGACCGAATGGAGTGGATCATCATCGATGACGGCACCGATAAAATAGAAGATTTAGTATCCAACGTTCCGCAAGTGCGCTACTTCAAATATGATGAAAAAATGGTTCTTGGAAAAAAACGGAATCTCATGCACTCAAAGGCGAAAGGCGATATTTTCGTGTATATGGACGATGATGATTACTATCCGCCTGATAGAGTTTCGCATGCGGTAGATACGTTACTTGCCAATCCCTCTGCTCTTTGTGCTGGAAGTAGCAGCATTTATGTGTTTTTCAAACACATTGAAGAGATGTATCAGTTTGGACCTTATGGACCCAATCATGCAACCGCTGGAACATTCGCCTTTAAGAAAGAATTGTTGCTCCAAACGTCATACAGTGAGACCGCAGCCTTAGCAGAAGAGAAGGAATTTTTGAAAAATTATACAATCCCATTTGTTCAGCTTGATCCGATGAAAACAATCGTTGTTTTTTCGCATGAACATAACACCTTCGATAAGCGCAACTTACTCGAGGAAAATATGGGAAATCAGTTTTGTAAAAAGTTGAACAAACCAATTGAGGAATTTGTCAAAAATAAGGACATGGTAGATTTTTATACGAACCGAATCAATAAACTTCTTAAAGACTATGATCCTGGAAAGCCTTCTATGAAACCAGATGTACTCGAACAAATAATAACGATCGAACGCAATCGACGAAAACAAGCAGAAAACGCGGCGATGTCGCAATCAACCGGAATTGTTATGACTAATAGTGAGGGAGCATCACGAAATCTCAATAAAGATGAGATTGTTGAGATTATGAAGCGCCAACAAGAATATATTAACGTCCTGACAAATGAAATTAAAACAAGAGACAATGAAATACAACGGCTGAAAATGATAACAAAACGTGTTAACACCGAAAACCATGATAATAACACCGAAAACCATGATAATAACACCAACAAAACAAATAATGAAGCAATGAGTTCTGCCGAAACCGACGACAAGGACCTTGAAATACGAAGGTTGCACAAGGTTCTTCTGAAACTAAACGAGAAGATGCTGGACATGGAATCACCCGACTAGGGATTCGGAGCATCGCTATCTTGTGTTTCGGTAAATGTGTAATTATCTAAATATCTGTAAATTCTATTAATGTCTAATTTGCTGATATCATTCGGTTCTAATATTGTAAGTATTTCATCATTCGTCATTGTTTCACGTGCCCTTATGAAAAAATACAGCATGTCTTTCTTATCAAGTCCCAATTGCTGACACAATTCATTTATGAATAAAGCATTGTTATACTCAGTACTATACTTTGTCAACACCTTTGTAAACCGCACCTCTGATGGATTGAACTTTGACTTCTTAGAAGTTTCCCGATATAAACGATTGGTCCGAAACGTTTTTATAAGTGAGCTCATCTCGTTAAACTGCCATATTTGTTTTTGAAAGGTGATGCGGTCAATAAAATCGGCCAGACATATATTATCGATTAGTTTTTGATAAAGTGGAAATGATACCTCCTGTTTTTCATTTCCCAATACATCGATAATGTTTTCGTGCCAGAGAAGCCCCACAATTGTGCGATCCGTTTCGTTCATAAGGGTCAAATGGTCTGAAATAAAATAGTCATTGTTTAATAGTTTTTTAGTGATTTCCTTTGTGTCCTCGTTATAAGATTTTGGTTTTAATATATTTTGAATAATCTCGTTCTTCAAGATGCTGCAATGATTTTTATATATCCGGTTTATTCCTTCAAGTTTACGAAGATCTCCCTGAATAAATTCTCTCACGTTAATCGATAGCGTTTTATCAAGTTCGGGCATCGTTAGCGATAGAATATTTGTAATTTGTTCCGAAGTAGGCGTTTTCAATTCAAATGATTCACATACCTTCATCAATTCCTTTATTTTTTTGTCAACATGATAATTGCTTACGCAAATGATAGGTGTATTTGTTGTCTCTTCTAATCTTTGCTTTTTCGTTTTTTTTGGACGAATCATACGAATCAGCGCATTAATACCACCCTTATCACCATTGTTCATACCGTCGATTTCATCCATCACAATGGCGATTGGTTGGGCTTTTTTCTGAAATAAACTGACAATGTTCGTTTCAGCCATATTATTTTTGGCAATAGTTTCAATGATCGTTTTATTCCGTATGTCTCCAGCATCGTAACTGACCACATCATATCCATGCTCTTTTAGTAACCGCATGACAAATGTGGTTTTTCCACTACCAGGTGCTCCATATATGTATATACCGCGTTTTTGGAGTAAATCTTTCTTTTTTGTTTCAAACTCACACAAGAATGTTTTTATCTCTTGAACGATATGTTCCCTCTCTAAAATGTGATTGAAATTTAATTGCTCCATGTATTACTCCTTGTTCGTGTGTTTTTATGTCTTTTTTTACCTCCTTGGGATTTCTTATCAAATACTATTGTGAGACACTTGGTCGCGTGATGTTCCCTCGCAAAATACATTACATACTCCACATAATCCTCAAATATCATTTCCTTCCATTTGTATCTTTTGATATTCTGCCACCTTAAATAATTGTCATTGAACATGTGGTTAAACACAAATTCATAGTCTCGTCGTATTATTTGTCGAATGTAACCTTCGTAGTTAAATACTGGTATGTTCGAACGAATACAACATCTGTTTTCGATATAAAGGGTCTTGTTCAGTGGACACAGAACAATCGGCGGCACGTAATGATAGACACATTTTATAACATCATCCGGTAAATGTTCCAAATGAATAATAAAGGGTGACGGTGACGACATGGAATATATTACTACAACCCGATTTTTTATTGGTTCCAATATCAAATTAAAACAAATAAAAACAAATAAAATATGTAAAAACAAATAAAACTACGGTTATTGAAACACTCTAAATGATGCTGACTGCGGGACTAGTTAATGTCACATGCTTTAGAGTTATTGGTAACGCCGTCCCAAACAAGACCACATTCGCGAGCCCATTTAGCTTTCTCACATAATCCCTGTGATCCGCTCCACTTTGTAAGAGAGAAATTCATATCATCGTGGCAATTGGGCAACCCCAACATTTCCTTATTCGAGCACTTAATGGTGCCGTCGTTATCGGTCGATAAAGTCCAATAATCGGGACAATCCGCAACCACAGGAGGAAAATCTACATCCGCATATTTCTGTCGATAAAGTGCCACGCCTATTAGTATAAGCGACAATACCAAAAGTATTACTGAAATAATCATAACACTTTCTTGAAAACTAAACCCCATTATATAAATAATATTACATATTTTTTTATGCCCAACATTTATATAATGAATAGTGAAAGTAAAAATGGTCGTGTCGACATAATGAGTAGTCCGAATACAACGGCGGTTTTTTCTCTCAGTGACCGAATTCCTGCGAATCAAATATCGTCGTTTAGAGACGCAATGACTGGCAATTGGTATAACACCGCTTTATCTGACGCATTCTTTTCAAAGGAAAACATTCAGGCGTTGCAAAATGGCATTCGTGTTGGAGTTTACACAAGATCCAATAAACAATACTTGATTGGAAATCAAAATTGTGATGAGCTGAAAATCATAATGCGAAGCATTTTTCTTCAGCACTCTCACAATGCATCGGATAATATCCCTTCACAAATCCACACGTTGAATAGCCTCGTATTAGAATACGCAGTACATCAAGTCTACGGTGAGGCAGAAGGCTACATGAAATATAAACGGGACGCCAGCACGTTGATTACACCAATTGAACCTCCGGTAATGTCCAAGTGCAACGATAAACAACTCCTTTACAAAGAGAAGTTATTTTGAAGGCATCATACCGCAATAATAATCCGTAAAAAAAATATAATATCTCGTATATGATGTATTATAAGTGATGTATTTTAAGTGTTGTGATGTATGATTATTACACTAGACTTTTGTTTCATTTTTAATTTTGACTTTGATTACCTTCTTCCGCTTTACCTTCACTTTTACCACCTCACTCGAACGATTATTCTTATACTCTTGATAAACATCGCGTAAGTTAGCGATTTCTGTAAGCCAAATCTGTTTCTCGGTAGTTGCCTTAAGCATGCTTAGTTCGGACAACTTGACTTCCTTTTCCTTCATAATACGCTCAACATTTTCTTCTGTTACGCTATCCATTGGTAGACGCACTAAATACTTGTAATCCTCATCATCATCGATTACATCATAGCCCGAGCCTGCTAACAGCGCGCTTACCACATCCTTTTTCTTTCGTCGTAGATCCAGTGTGTCGTCGAGCACTTCCGCAATGAAGCGCGCTTTATTCGATAAAATCATCGCCTCGCGCTCGAGGACCTTGACCTGATGCTTTTTCCGGATGACATACGTGTTCATTCGCACTCCAATGTAATGATCGATAAGGTCACCTGGTGTATCAAACTTACGCAGCTTCTCTTCTTCGTCAAACACATGCATGTTTGTTGTCGTTCGTGTGGTGTAGAGCTTTAAGAGTTTTTCGAGCGCGTTACACCCATATTCGGTTTCTTTTGCTTGCAGTTTTTCGATTTCGTTGCTGGCAAACTTGATGGTTATGTCAACCGTGACGTCGGTGCTCATGTCGGTATAGTCTTTCACAACACTTGACGACGAATTTTTTTTTGTTTTTCCTGTCTTGGTTGCTGTCTTGGTTGCTGTCTTGGTTGCTGTTTTGGTTGCTGTCTTTGCGTCACCGTCAATCAGCTCCTCAATATACTTCTTATAGTCGTCGGTCCACGTTCCTACAGGCAATTCGGTAACGCGCACCTCTTTGGGAGATACAACCTCATAGCACCCTTTAAACAACCACTTCGTTTCAGTAATCGGCGTGATTGTTCCCTTGAACCCCTCGTAGTATGGAACCAGTTTTGGTTTGTCAGTGTCACCACGAATACAACCCTCTACGTAGTCCATAATCGTATTAGGATTGTAGCACATAATGTCAGTGCTGAATCCAGTTCCAATACCCTTGCTTCCATTAACTAGAATCATAGGGATGATTGGCGCATAATATATCGGCTCCACCGGCGTTCCATCGTCATCAAGATACTTTAGAACACCGTCGTCCGCCTCCGGAAAGATGCTTCGTGTAAGCTTGCTCAGGTTCGTATGGATATACCTCTCCGACGCCGAATCTTCGCCTCCCTGCAGACGCGTTCCAAATTGTCCCTTCGGTTCCAAAAGGTTAATGTTATTGGAACCTACAAAGTTCTGTGCCATACCTACAATTGCTCCGTTAAGGCTGCTCTCGCCATGGTGATAGCAACTAATCTCAGACACAGAACCACTGAACTGCGCTACTTTAATCTCGTTCGTTAGACGACGCTTGAATGATGTAAACAAGATTTTGCGGAGGCTCGTCTTCAATCCGTCTACCAGATTCGGTATCGACCGATCACAGTCATACTTGGAGAAGTGAATCATCTCGCGCCCGATGAATTCTTGATAAGTCACCTCTGCCTGGTTCGTGTCAAGGTAAAGTTCGCGGTCGTATGCCTCGAGCCAAGTCTTCCGGTCGTTTGCGCGTTTCTTATTGAACACCATATCAATCGCATCGCGGCTTTCTTGACCGCTGCTCGAGAAACTGACAATCTTCTTCTGCGCGAAATACTCCTTAAACTCCTTACTCGTCGACGTTCCTAATCCCTTGTAGTATTTCACTTTCCAACCCTTGACGTCGTTTGCTGCACACCACGATTCCCACTCGCCGTCGTTGTAAAACATCAACTCTTGAGGTCCTTTCCGAGCTTTTAGAATGGGTGTGTTCATAAAGCCGATGAATCCGGAAATGTCTAACAGCGACTGCCATTCCGCGTCGAATAGATTGATACCGAGACCCTTGATGTGGCTGCCATCCAAATCTTGATCCGTCATGAAGAGAACCTTTCCATAACGCAGTTTCTCCGTGACCATTTCGGCCGTGTATTTCTTGCCGCTCTCAATCCCCAGAATTTGTTTGATCTCGGTGATTTCTTTGTTCTCGAGGATACGCTTTTGTGTCTCGCCGCGCACGTTGAAGAGTTTACCCCGCATTGGATATACCCCAATCACATTTCGGTCGTCTTTGGAAAGCCCCGAAACAATTCCTGCCTTGGCCGAGTCCCCTTCACAGAAGATGATGGTACATTCATTGCTCCTATTCGTCCCGGCAAAATTGGCATCAATCAGCTTTGGAATTCCTCTCACGCTCTTGGTTTTCGCACCATCGGTCTTCTTCGCTTCCTTGTTCTCCTTTACCTCGGTGAGTGCACACGCATTATCCATGACACCCATTTTTGCAACCTTCTCCACAAACTTCTCGGTAATGTCGCACGTTGTCCCAAAACTACTGCTAGGTGTGTTCATATAATCCTTCGTCTGACTATCGAACGTAGGGTTTTCAATGTCGCACCGCACGAACAACATGAGTTGCTCTTTGATTGTGCTCGACTTAACATCAACCTTCTTCTTTGCCTTGATGTATGCGGTGAGTTTTCGGACGAGCTGATTTAGGAGATAATCGACGTGCTTCCCACCTTTGCCGGTGAAGATTCCATTGACAAACGATACCTGCGTGAACTCCTCCTTCGGTGCCATACAGACCGCATACTCCCAGCGTTCATTAGCTTGTTCGTAAATGCGTTTTGTATCACTTTTCGAACCGATATAGAGGTCGACATATTGCTGGAAATGACTGACCGATACTGTTTCGCTGTTGTACTTTACTTTCACCTTTTTATCGGTCACCGCCGCAATGTCGTATATCCGCCGCTTGAACAGGCTCATCATAT
>MDTG01225662.1_pt1 | contig 12289 bp, 10 predicted proteins | sample 811421 | NCBI WGS metagenome assembly MDTG01 (sample SAMN05326645, study PRJNA326480) | marine metagenome | isolation source: seawater | place: Pacific Ocean: South East | collected 2011
GAGCTGCAATCGGTGGTTAAAAGTCTTGTCGGCCAGGTAAAGCCGGAGGCGGTTACTGCCGATGATTTTCTCTATTCGGGTCGCCATTGGGCGGTCGACTACGACACCTACCGCCAGCTGATGAAGGAAAGCGAGTACGCCGCCTGGATGGCCGCCTGGGGCTACCGCGCAAACCATTTCACGGTCAGCATCAACCATCTGGAACAGTTCGGTTCGGTTCCGGAAATCAATCAGTTGCTGAAAGATCATGGCTATACGGTGAATTCATCCGGCGGTGAAGTAAAAGGCTCCCCGGAAGACTTGCTGGAGCAGTCCTCAACCATGGCCGACCGGGTGCCGGTTACCTTTACCGACGAGACGGTAACCATACCCAGTTGTTTCTACGAATTTGCCCTGCGTTATCCGAAACCGGATGGCCGGCTCTACTCGGGCTTCGTAGCGGCATCGGCCGACAAGATCTTCGAGAGCACGAACGCCGGCAGCTGAGTCTGCGTGCAAAGACTCGCGGTCACGACCACCCCTGTTCACCGATCAGGGGAACGAACCGGACTGCGCCGAGGTCCTCGGTCCGGAATTCGTTCTCCCCCAGCCGGGTAATACGTTCCAGCGACTGAACCGAATGCTCCGACCCCACCGGTATGACCAGGTGCCCGCCAACCGCCAGCTGATGCTTCAATGATTCCGGCACCGATGGCGCACCGGCAGCCACGATGATGCCATCGAAAGGCTGGTGCTCGGACCAACCTATTGTGCCATCGCCACAGCGAACCCGGACATTGTCAAAACCCTCGGCGGCCAGCGTTCGGGCTGCGCGATCGGCCAGTTCCTGAACCCGTTCGATGCTGAACACCTCGCTTGCAATACAGCCCAGAACGGCAGCCGCGTAACCCGAACCTGTCCCGATATCCAGAACCCTTTCTCCACCCTCCAGATCCAGGGCTTCCGTCATCAACGCCACGATGTAAGGCTGCGAAATGGTCTGCCCCGCGCCTATCGGAAGAGGACCATCATCGTAGGCGCAGTCCTTCATACGTTCTGGAATGAAGCGCTCACGCGGCACCCGACCCATGGCCTCCAGCACCAGCGGCGACCCGATTCCACGGGCTCGAAGCTGATAATCCACCATGGACGCTCTCTGCAACTCGAAGCCATTGTCCTGATTCATGACGCTCTTCCTGCCCCTGGTCTGGCTGCTTACCGGCCGTTACAAAGCAGTAACTTTTTTACAACGGCGCGCTTGAGATTATCTGTCTACTTTTTAGACATCGGTAATGACACATACAACCACCGAATGCCAAAAACAACAAACGGACAACGGGTCCACGAACCGGCCAACCCGTTGCCGAGGAGGAGAAATGTCGACATCCGTAAACCACCTCGACGAACGCACGCGGGACTCCGCAGAGCTGCTCGAAGAGATCATGCCCTCTGCCATTACCCTGGCCATGATGCTTCGTCACCGTAAAATGGCGGCCTGGCTACGCACCGAATTTGATGGATATCAGGATGTTGCTGCCGCACCGCCTTATCGTAGGCAGCTACACGGGCACATTGTTGCCAAATCCCCCCAGTATGGCTGGATCCCCGCTCCGGTCGATGATCAGCAAAAAGAGGAGTTCGGCTACATGGATCTGCTCGAGGGCGTGAAAGCTCTTGAGAAAACCTGTGTGAGTTGCAAAAAGGGCAACGGCAACCGGGTTTTGCTGGAAAAAGACGAGATGGCCGTGTTGCAGAAGCAGATCAACCTGACCGCCGAGCTGGCCATCAACCTGAGTCGCGACGTTTATTGCCGGATCCTCAGGACCGTTCGGGCTGCAATCTACCTCTGGACCCAGGAACTGATGGCCGAGGGCATTGCCGGGGAGCACAACCACTACAGTCCGGACGAGCGCGCCAAAGTTGCGCATCTGGACGACCCCGAGAAGTTCTGGCGACGGGCCATGGACGAAGTCGACAGCCTGCCAATACCAGACGTGCGGGTGACCGGTTTCTTTGAACGGGTATTCGGGCGCGCAGGCTGAGCCTCGCGCCCTGGCTGCTACCAGAGCACGCTAACAATACCGACGCTGCTCACCAGCAGCAACACGGTTCCCAGCAGACGGAAGAACACCGGAGTCTCCGCCTGGAGAATACGGTCATGGGCGTAGAGCCCGATTACATGGCCGACGGCTGCGCATGGCAGCAGCCAGAGGTGATGGATAAGTTGCAGATCGATGCCGGCCCAGACGAAAGCGGCCATCTTGATCAGCACCAGAATGAACCAGAGCGCGAACAAGGTATCCCGCAGTTTTTCTTTGGGCAGGTGCTGGGCTGCCACGGCAATGATCAGGGGCGCACCGATCAGGGAAGTGCCACTGATGTATCCGCCCACCATGAGGAATATCGCGTCGACCGTTTTGCTGCCACTGCGAAAAGGTCGGTTGATGATGTAGGAAACAGAATAAAGCGCCACGATAACGAAAATGATGGCACTCAGGATGTCACTGGGCATGGTAATCAACCCGAATACACCAATCAGCTTGGGCACAATCATGATGGCGAGGATCCGCCACAAGTATTGCCAGTCGACAGTGCCCGAGCCCGCCTCACGTTGCTTGCCTGCCCCGGTGCGATTGTTCATCCAGATTGTCAGGGATGAAAACACCAGAAGGTGGACCGCAATGATCGGCAGAAAGACGAGCGGTTGATCAAGAACCAGCAACAGAAATGGCAGGGACAGAACGGCGCCACCGAATCCCAGCCCGGAGCGGACAAAACCACTCCAGACGAAAATCAGGGCAATCAGCAGATATTGGTAAATCGCGAGATCAGACATGGATTCCCGGTTGTCGTCAAAAGGGCCGTCGTTTATCCGGAACTGGTCTAAGCTCAGTTAGTTGCGAAGAAAAACAACATTCCCCGGAGGATGTGAATGGCCCTGTCATGGAAACAAAAGTTCCTGCTGTTGATTGTTGCAACGCTGATTGGTCTGGCGATTGCCACTCTGGCCTCCCTGAGCGGGCTCGGCAAGGTATCTGACGCTTATGAGGCCCGAAGCGAAGCAAGAGCCTATGAATCCGCGTCCCTGACCCTGCTGAACGACTGGCTGGCACTCGAGAGAACGAGTGAGAATCTGGAACCGAACCAGGTTGAGAACTATCAGGAGAGACTGGCGTCGCTCGCGGTCCAGTCGTCGGCGCTCAGTGAATCCGCCGGAACCCTGCCGGGTGACGCGGTAAAGACCACTGCACAACAAATCCAGGAGCAGGTTGCGGAGTATACCCGACTTCGCACCGAATGGCTGGCCCTGAATCAACAGCTAGGCCTCACTCCGTCCAGCGGTCTGAGAGCAACAATGTCCGAAGCCATAAACGACAGGCTTCGGCAAATCAGCATTTCCATCTTCAACGACGACATCAACACCATCGCCTCCACCTACCGCGACTACCTGTCTACCTTCGATGCGACCTACGCCGAGTCAACCCGTGAGGCCCTGGCGCGGATGCAGACCACCGTCACCGAGATGGACTGGCAGGAAATTGACATCGGCCAGGCTGTCCAGGCGTTCGCCAATGCCTTTTCCGATGCCGAATCGCTCATCGCCAACCTGTCTGCCATTGAGAACCAACTGTCAGCCACCGGCACCCGTATTCGCGATCTGATTGCCGAGCAGAACACCCTCCTCCGCCAGGACATTATTGTGGCAACCAGCCAGCAGGCCGAAGAGGCCCGCGCCGCCTCAACCTGGCTGATCATTGCAACCGCTGCTGCGGTGGTGATTATCCTTATCCTGACCCTGACGACCGCCTCAAGAACACTGGTGAAACGACTCAATGAGACCGTAAACCTGCTCACCCGGGTCGCCGGCGGTGACCTCAGTCAGCGCCTTGAGCCAGGCAGGAATCCGAACGATGAATTCAATCGCCTGGGCGAAGCGGCCAACAAGATGCTGGACGATGTCTCGGACGTTATCGGGCAAGTCGTCGAGGGTAACCGCACGCTGTCATCGCTTCAGGTTGAACTGGATGCTCTAGTAGAGCAGATGGGCAGAAACGGCGAGCAAGTTGAAGACGAGACCGAGCAGACCGCCACTGCGGTTCAGGAAATCTCCCACACGGCGGTCGATATTGCCCAGTACACCCAGTCAGTCAATGACGCTGTTCAGAGCGCCAACGGTGCCGCCCATTCCGGTGCCGAGGTGGTCAGGCAAAGCGCGAAAACCATGACCGAACTGGCTGAAAGAATCCAGAAAACCCACGATCAGGTCAGCCAGCTGAGCAAAACCGGCGAGAAGGTCAATTCCATCGTTGGCGTAATCAACGGCCTGGCTGAACAGACTAACCTGCTGGCCTTGAATGCTGCGATTGAGGCGGCAAGAGCCGGCGAGGCCGGACGCGGTTTCTCGGTTGTTGCCGACGAAGTTCGGTCCCTCGCAGAGAAGACCGTATCGGCAACCAACGGGATTGCCGAGATCGTGGAATCCCTCAACCGTGAAACCCAGGCCATTTCCAGACTGATGAAAGAGGGCCTGACTTCCGCAGGTGAGGGAGAGGAAAGCTCGAGAGAGGCGGCGCACTCGATCGAACAGATCACCGGCTCGATACAACAACTGGCTGGCGACATGAATCAGGTGGTGTCCTCTGTTGAGGGGATATCAACGACCACCGAGGAAATCGCCCAGAAGGTGGAGCAGATCCACGGGCACACCCGGGAAACCTCGGATATCCGCCAGAAGCTCAACGCCCATATCGGACGACTATCATCCCAGGTAACCACCCTGACCCAGGCATCACAGGGCTTCCGTCTGTAACAGTGGGCCCTGGACAGGTTGCACGGCAGGGTTCCAGGCGTTAGCATGCTCGATACTGTACATTTAAACAGTATCGAGCATGCCCATGAAAACTCGCGCCACGGCCCTGAATCCCCACAACCGGTTCCAGCCCATTGTCACTGACCGGGAGGCAGACCATGACTGGTATCACGACCCCGAAGACGACCTGAACCCCGATACGCTCGCTACGGAAGTCGTCCTTGAGACCGCAAAATCCATAATCAGTCGAAATACGTCACCGGACGTACCGTTCGACCAATCGATCAATCCATACCGTGGCTGCGAGCATGCCTGCATTTACTGTTTCGCCCGCCCTACCCACGCCTATTGGGACATGTCACCGGGGCTGGATTTCGAAACCCGGCTGATCGCCAAACCCAACGCCGCCGCCCGCCTGAGAGAAGAGCTCGACAGGCCCGGCTACCGGGTGTTGCCCATCGCCCTGGGCGTCAATACGGATGCCTACCAGCCACTGGAGCGGGACCAGAGGATTACCCGCCAGGTGCTGGAAGTTCTGGCCGAGTATCGCCACCCGGTGTCGATCATTACCAAGGGCGCTCTCATCCTCAGAGACCTTGATCTGCTCCGCGAAATGGCTTCTGATGGGCTCTGCTCTGTGCGGATCAGCCTCACCAGCCTGAGCAACGATCTGAAACGACGCATGGAGCCGAGGACAGCCGCACCGGGCACCCGCCTCAAGATGATCAGGCAGCTCTCGGAGGCCGGCATTCCGACCGGTATCATCCTCGGGCCGGTAATCCCCTTCATCAACGATCACGAAATCGAGTCAATTCTGGAAGCCGCGGCAGAGGCGGGCGCCACCCGTGCCAGCTGGATCATGCTGCGTTTACCCCATGAACTGGACGAGCTGTTCCAGGACTGGCTGCAGCGGCACTTCCCGCAAAGGGCCGAGCATGTGATGAACCGAATGAGCGACCTCAGGGGCGGCAAGAGTTATGACGCCACCTTCGGCCGCAGAATGACGGGCACGGGCCCTTACTCGGACCTGATTCGCCAGCGTTTCACCAAAAAAGCACGGCGTTTGGGGCTGAACCTCCATGCAGAAGAACCGCTGCGAGGTGATCTTTTCCGGCGGCCAGGTGGGGAACAAATGCCGCTGTGGTAGCATCAGACTATTGCACTTTACCACCGCGATTAACGCCTCTCAGGGAAGAGGTGGAGAACACCCATGCATGGATTCAGACGTTTTTCCCTCGCCACAACATTGTTTGCCCTGCTGGGCACCCTCTGGCACCCCGTTTGCCTGGCAGCCGATGAAGCCATTGTTGCCAGGATTGAGGCCATGGAAGCCGGCTTCCCGGTTCAGGTGCTCGGAAGCCGGTTAATGGCCCACCAGGCACTGTCAGCCTTTTACGGGGCCAACGGATACCAGCCAGCATGGAAATCGGCTGAGCTTCGCCGGCAGTTGATTGATTCGGTTGAACAAGCCAGTCATGACGGTCTGAACCCGGCTGACTATCACGCGGATATTCTCTCGGGCCTGGCACTCAGACCCATGAGCGATTTCTCTGAAGACCTGAGGGCCGATCTGGATCTGCTGTTCTCTGATGCTTTTCTGATGCTCAGCTCACACATGCTGGTCGGCAAGGTCAACCCGCAGACGGTTCACGCCGAATGGACCGCCAACAGGCGCCAGCGCCAGATGGAATCCGTTTTAAAGGATGCGTTGCAGCGCTCGGATATAACCGGCACGCTGGATTCGCTGCGTCCGGCCGATCCCGCTTACCGGAAGTTGATGGCTGCAAGGCAGGACCTGACCAGACTGCTGGGCCAGCCCTGGTTACCTCTGGCCTTGCGCCCGACCATTCGGCCCGGCGACAGGGATGAGCGGCTGAATGAGGTCCGCCGACGACTCTCTCTATTGGGAGAGCTTGCAGAATCACCGGCAACAGTCACAGATCCGCGTGACTACGACGCGGAGCTTGAATCTGCGGTCATGCGCTTCCAGGCCCGACATGGGCTTGAAGCCGATGGCCTTATCGGGAAGGACACCCTGACAGCACTGAACCTGATACCGGTGGAACGCCTGCGCCACATTGACGCCACGCTCGAACGATGGCGGTGGCTGCCGGAATCCCTCGGCGACACCTATGTCCTGGTCAATATCGCCGGATTTGAACTGAAAATGGTGGAAAACGGCGAAGAAGTACTGCGCAAACGAGTGATCGTCGGCCAGCCCTTCCGCCAAACGCCGGTGTTCTCCGATCGCATCCGGTATCTGGTGTTCAATCCCACCTGGACCGTACCGCGAACGCTGATGATTCAGGATCAATTGCCCCGGATTCTCCGCGATCCGGACTATCTCTCCCGACTCAATATCAGCGTTTACCGTGGCTGGGGCACTGACCGGGAAAGAGTGGACCCGCTGGAGGTTAACTGGCCGTCACTGAATCGGAACAACTTCCCGTACCAGTTGGTGCAGGAACCCGGCCCTCAGAATGCCCTGGGTCAGATCAAGTTCATGTTTCCGAACCAGTACGATGTTTACCTGCACGATACGCCGGGGCGCGGCCTGTTTTCCCGGGCCGAGCGTTCATTCAGCTCTGGCTGCATCCGGGTTGAGCAACCTTTTGATCTTGCAGAGCGACTTCTGGCGTCGGCGCCCGACTGGTCCCGGGAAAAGATTGACCGGGTGGTTTCCGAGGCACAACCCCAGACTGTCGTGCTCCCGGAGCCGGTGCCTGTGCACATCCAATACTGGACCTCCTGGGTAGATAACGAGGGCAGGCTGCAGTTCCGCAATGATTTATACAACCGCGATGCCCGCCTGATTGATCAGCTCCGTGGAACCGCCGAGGGGGGATACGCGCTACAATACTCCGGTAGCCGGCTCGGGCCCGGCACAGGACAAGCTCTGAAACAGGATACGCGCATCAGTTGAGGAGATATCATGAAACAGACCCTGCTATTGGTTTTCGGGATACTCTTACTGCAGGGATGTCAGTCGCTGCCGCCCGCCGAAGACGAAATTGACGGAGACACCGTTTTCGTCAGCGCCAACCATTGTCTCAACGAATACCTGGATGATCTTGAGAAGGTTCATTACGGTCCGTGTCTCAAGGTCATTGCGATAAACGACAATGAGCCGGCTGTAAGAGAAGACGGATTCATTGAACTACCGGCAGCGACAGCGCTGACCATTGGCGTGAGCTGCGTTTATCGCCACGCCGACGGCTCGCCTATTCCGGCAACCATGGAAAACGTAGACTTTGACGTGAGCAAAAACACGTTCGCAAAAGCCGGCCAACGCTGGTATCTCCACGCTCACAAACAGGCCCGCAGAGTTGTCGGCTGTGAGCCCACCCTGTCGCGCTCGGTCTACCCCACGAATGACACAAATTAGTGCCGATGCGCGGTGGCACCGGGTTCTAACGCTTTCAGATGGCAGGACCCTGGCGTTCACGGACGTTGGCGACCCCCTCGGCTACCCGATTGTCTTTGGGCACGGTATGCCGGGCAGCCGTCTGGAAGGCCGCTTCTTTGATGAAAAAGCCAGGGAGCACGGGTTTCGCATCCTGACCCCCGACCGCCCCGGTATCGGCAACTCCGATTTCCAGCCAGGGCGCAAGCTGCTCGATTACCCGGCCGATATCGAGCAGCTTGCCGATTCCCTGGAATTGGCGCGCTTCAGTCACATCGGCTGGTCCAGCGGCGGTTCCCGGACCCTGGCCTGCTGTTACCGACTCGCGGATCGGGTTGATCTCGGGGTCTGCCTTTCCGGGCTCACCCATTTTGCGGAATATCCAGGCTCCGGCGGACTGGTTCAGGCCACACGATGGCCGGGCCCGCAACTGGTCAGGCTCAGTCCCCGATTGACCCGGCTGGCCGTCACATTGATTGCCTGGCTATCCAGGCGTCACCCGGGACTTTATCTCAAAGGTGCCGAGGAAATGGCCAGCAGGCATGACCGCCAGCTATTGAGGAAGCTATTGAGCGACGGCGAATTCCAGCGTGATCAGCTCATGTGTCTCAACAGTGGCGGACGAGCCATTACCACCGATTTACTGACCGAACTTGGAAACTGGGGGTTCAGTCTTCGCGATATCCGGACCCCGGTATTCATCTACCAGGGCGAGGAGGATCCATTCGTGCCCATGGACTACGCTCGCCACCTCGCCAAAAATCTACCAGTCGCAGAGCTGACCCCGATGCCCGGCCTCGGTCATCTGTACCCGCTTTGCCGGGACTTTCAGGATCAGCTTTTTCAACGTCTTACTCTGCAGCTGGACCGCCATCAAACAAAGGAGTCACAGACACCATCATGACCAACAAAATCGATATCCACTATTGCACCGGTTGCCGCTGGCTTCTGCGCTCGGCCTGGATGGCGCAGGAGCTGCTGACAACCTTAGAAGGCGAGATCAGTGAATTGAGCCTGCACCCCGGCACTGGCGGTATTTTCGAGGTGTGGGTCAATGGCAAGCGGGTCTGGTCCCGCAAGCAAGACGGCGGCTTCCCGGAAATTACCAAACTCAAGCAATTGGTTCGCGACCAGGTTGCACCGGAACGCTCCCTTGGCCATTCCGACAGCAAAACTGGCACCTCAGAATAATCATTCAAAAATACTGACAGGCTGTGTCGATATTCTTCGCTTTTAGAGAAGGCGCTGCGCCCCGATAGTATCCCTCGTCCAATTCAACAACATGAAAGGGTATCTATGAGCGACGTGATGCAATCCATCAAATTCAACACCATCGAGGTACCTAATCGATTCGCCCTGGCACCAATGACACGCACCAGTGCGGAGCCGGACGGCACCCCGAATGCCCTGATGGCAGACCATTACGAACGCTACGCGAGGGGCGGCTTTGGTCTGGTGATCACCGAGGGAACCTATACCGATGGCAAGGCAAGCCAGGGCTATGCCAACCAGCCCGGCATCATCAACGAAGCGCAGATAGATGGCTGGAAGACCATTGTCGAACGGGTACACGCCGCAGGCAGCAAGATCATCGTTCAGTTGATGCACGCCGGCGCGCAGTTCCAGGCCAACCGTTTCACCGACCAGCCACAGGCGCCCAGCGAAGTTACCCCAAAAGGCGCCCCGCTTGGTTTCTATGGCGACCAGACTGAGTGGCAAACGCCCAGCGCCATGACCAGGACCGACATTCAGGCGGCGGTTGAAGGTTTTGCACATTCCGCCGCCAATGCGAAAGCCGCCGGCTTCGATGGCATTGAGATTCACGGGGCCAACGGCTATCTGTTGAATCAGTTCCTGAGCACCTACTTTAACCAACGCGACGATGAGTACGGTGGTTCACTGGAAAACCGGCTGCGCCTGGTGGTTGAAGTGGTCCGTGCGATTCGCGAGGCCGTTGGCGAGGACTTCACCGTAGGCATCCGCCTGTCTCAGGGCACGGTCACTGATCCAGACCACCAGCTGCCGGAGGGTGAAGCCGGATTCCGTCAGATTGTGGAAGCGGTCCGCGATGCAGGTGCCGATTTCGTCCATACAACCGACGGTGACGTTAACCGGAAGCATTTTGTAGAGGGTGATGAGAGCCTGGCTGGCGTGGCCGCCAGCGTTGAAGGGATCGGTCTTATCCTCAATGGCAACATTGATGAAACCAACTGCCAGGATGTGGCCAACCAGTTCCCGGACACGTTGCTTGCGGTGGGCAAGAAGGCGCTCGCAAACCCGGACTTCGTGCAGCGCCTCAAAGACGGCAAAGAGATTGCAGACATCGATTTCGCGATGCTGCAACCGAAGGCCACCATTTCCAACGAGCTGGCCTGGCGCGAGCAGAACGCCGCCTGATCGCTTTTCTCTCCCGAGAAATGCAGCCGGAGGAACCCACAGCGGGGCCTCCGGCGTAGCTACTTCAAGCTGCTATGCTGACATTACAAGCCAACGGGAGACTGAATGACTTCTGACATCAGTATTGTCTGGCTGGGAACCATTGCCAGCCTGCTGGCGGGCCTTGCCAGTGGCGTGGGCGCCCTGGGTGTGTTTCTTGTCCGTACCCTCACCCATAAACTGCAGGACGGTATGCTGGCTTCAGCCGCAGGCGTGATGTTGGCGGCGTCATTTTTTTCTCTGTTACTACCTGGCCTCGAGTACGGCGAACAGATTACTGGCGAAACCTGGACCGCCGCGCTGATTGTCATTTTCGGCCTGCTCTCCGGTGCCGCTGCCCTCTACTTTGTGCACCAGAAGCTGCCGCATCAGCACTTCGAACTGGGCCGGGAAGGATCGGACGCTTCTTACATCCGCGGCATTTGGCTCTTTATTGTCGCTATAACCCTCCACAACTTCCCCGAAGGCATGGCGGTGGGCGTCGGTTTTGCCGGCGGCGATGTCAATAATGGCTATGTTCTTGCCACCGGTATCGGACTCCAGAACATTCCGGAGGGGCTGGCCGTCGCTTTTTCGCTATTGGCCATCAACTACTCGCGAATCAAGGCCTTCAGCATTGCCCTGATGACTGGATTGGCCGAGCCACTGGGTGGTCTCTTCGGAGCGACGCTTGTCTGGCTTGCCGAGCCAATAATGCCCTGGACCCTTGGCTTCGCAGCAGGCGCCATGCTGTTCATCATCAGCAATGAAATTATCCCCGAAACCCATCACCGGCAATGGAAAATCATGTCCACCTTCTGCCTGATGGGCGGTTTTGCCGTAATGATGTTCCTGGATGCTACGTTGGGCTAACCGCCCAGACACCCGCCAGGGCTTCCAGAGCCTCCGCGATCAGAGGCTCGCCCTGTCGGTCCTGGTGCCATACGAAACTGAGCGCGCAAGGCAACTGCAACCCCTCAACAATTTCCAGGCCGGTTTCCTGGCGCTCAGCCATCGCCAATGCATCCCGCGCGAGACTCAAACCCACACCTGCCCTGACCAGGTCCAGCATGCACGCCTCCTGATCGACCTGGGCTACGCCCCGCGGCATTGACCCCATGGGTTCCAGAGTGCCTTTAAGCAGCCGGTGATGAACGGAGTCTTCTGGAGTCACAATCCAGGGCATAACTGCCAAGTCGGACCACTGCGCCGACCGAAGCCTCGGCCCCCAACCCGCCGGCGCAACCACATAGTAGTGAAACCGGGTCAGCTCACGGTGCACCACGTCCGGCGCCAGTGCACCCGGCCCGACGCCTGGCGGCGCCAGAAAAAAACCGACATCTAGCCGGCCATCCCGCACCTGCTCCAACACGCTACCACTCATACCCTGACGCAGTTCGGTTTCCAGTTGTGGCGCCCGCTCCACCAGGCGGTGCAGAAACGCCCCGAGACGGATAAATTCGGGATCCACGATGGTACCAATCCGCAACCGCCCTCGAAGGGTGTTGTGCAATGCCCGGGCGCTCTGCTCAAACGCCGCCATGGCAGCGAGTGCTTTTTCAGCCGAAGGCAAGAGAGCCTGGCCATCGGGGGTCAACACCAGACCCTGGGGCTTGCGCAGGAACAGTTTGAGTTCCAGTTCGTCCTGCAGTTGCTTGAGCTTGAGGCTGACGGCGGGCTGA
>MDTG01303344.1_pt1 | contig 12289 bp, 8 predicted proteins | sample 811421 | NCBI WGS metagenome assembly MDTG01 (sample SAMN05326645, study PRJNA326480) | marine metagenome | isolation source: seawater | place: Pacific Ocean: South East | collected 2011
ATGACAATTTAAAAGACTCAAACGTTATAAGTACAGATTTGGCTATTAATCATATAAATGAAGAGGTAATTGCGTCAAATATAGAGCTATTTAAGAAGGACTTTTTATATTTGGATCTGCCAATTTGCTGTGTTTTAGTTGGAGGAAAAAGTAGAAACTATATCTTTGATAAAGATACCCTGCAAAATTTTGTATTAAAGCTTAAGAATCTTGAGAAAAATAATAAAATAAATCTTGTTATACTTTCATCTAGAAGAACTGATCAGTTTATCATTGATCGCTTTGACAATGAGTTTGGAAATTCTCATATTTCTTGGAGTAATCAAAAAAATCCATATATTGCCTTATTAGGCTTATCAAAATTTATTATCTGTACTAGTGATTCTGTCTCAATGATTTCTGAAGCAATATATTCAAAAAATCCAGTTTTTATATATAGACTGAAAAGTTCAAAAAAGATTAATCGGATAGAAAATTTTATAGATTCATTGCTTGATAAGGGATATGTAAAATTAATTCCAAATTTAATTAAAGAATTCTCACATAAATACGAAAATGAAACAGAAGAAGTAGCCAGAAGAATTCATCAGATGTATATTGAAAAAAATGACATTAGTTAATTCTCTTCAAAATCATACAGAAAATCATTCTTATCCATTTAATCATTGGACAATAGATAAACCTTTATCAGACGATGCAATTAATGAGATATATCAAGTTAAAATACCTGAAGGAGATGTAATATTTGATGGTACAAGGGCAGGAGATAAATCAGGAAAAGATCTTCTTGGTAAATTAAGAGTTTATATAAATAAAGATAATTGCAATGAATTTCCTGAGCTAAATAAACTTGTTCAGGAAATGAGATCGAAAGAATGTACTAAAATTATTTCTGAAATGATTGGTATAAATTTGGATAATTCTTTTGTTAGATTGGAAGTAATATCAGATAAAGATGGATTTTGGTTAGAGCCTCATTGTGATATTAAAGAAAAACTTATGTCTTCTATATTATTTGTAAACAAATATGGAGAGAACGAAAATTTAGGTACTGATTTTTATACTCCAGAAATGCAAGTTGCAAAGACAATACCTTATAAAAACAATTATGGTTACATATTTACTTCTGAAAAAGACTCTTGGCACGGACTTGAAAAGAAGAAAATTAAAAAAGAAAGAAGATGTCTGCAATTAAATTATGTTACTTTTAATACTGATTGGCCTGTAAAATAAATGATAAAAAAGGAACTAGATGGAATAGATCTTAAAATTTTAAGAATACTTCAAGATGAGGGAAGAATTTCAAATTTAGATTTATCTAAAAAAATAGGCATGTCGCCACCTCCAACTCTAAGAAGAGTAAGAGATCTAGAAAAAAATGGATTTATCGATGGCTTCAAGGCCAATATAGATCCCTCGAAGTTAGGGTATGATCTTACAGCATGGATTTTTATAAGTTTAAAAAACCAGAATGAAGAAAGTCTCAATACTTTTGAGAAGTTAGTATGGGGATGGGAATCAATCAGGGAATGTTTCATGTTAAATGGTGAAGTTGACTTTATACTGAAATGTGTTTCAAGAAATATGACAGAATTTAATGACTTTCTTTCTAAGAATATTACATCAAATGAAAACGTTTTGAGTGTAAAGACAGCTTTTACAATAAAGACGACAAAAAGACTTGGAAACGTGCCAATTGATTAATGAAAGTTAGTAATAGGATTGACTTCTAAATCATTATTTTTTAATTTTTTAATAGAATTTATTGCAGCTCTTGCACCGGAAACAGTCAGGAAGTAAGGAAGATTTTTTAACAGCGCAGTTCTTCTTAGGCCAAATGAGTCATTAATTGATTTTCTACCTTCAGTTGTGTTAATGATGATATCAATTCCATCATTTAATAAATCGTCTACTATATGTGGACTTCCTTGCGAAACTTTATTTACCACAATGGTTTTTATACCTCCATCAATTAGATATGCTGCAGTTCCTGGAGTTGCTTTAATTGAAAATCCATGTTTTTTGAAATTTCTGACAACAGGTAATATTTTAGGCTTATCTGAATCTTTGACGGAAACAAATAATGAACCTTTTATCGGAAGAGGGTTTGATGAGGCCATCTGACATTTAATAAATGCAGATTCAAAACTTTTATCTATAGCCATTACTTCTCCAGTAGACTTCATTTCTGGACCAAGAATAGTATCTACGTTTGGGAACCTTTTAAAAGGAAATACGGGTTCTTTAATTGATATATAATTTTTTTTATTTTCTTTTATTTTTTTGGTATTTAATTTTTTACCCATTACAACATTTGAGGCAATTTTAACTATCTGATTTCCAGTTGATTTAGCAACAAACGGTACTGTTCTACTGCTTCTAGGATTAACTTCAAGAAGGAAGATATTATTATTTTGAATTGCAAATTGAATATTTAATAATCCTTTAACTTTGAGTGCAATAGCGAGCTTGTTAGTTTGTTTCTTAATATCAGATATTACTTTTTCAGAAAGTGAGTAAGGGGGTAAGGTGCAGGTAGAGTCTCCAGAATGTATACCCGCTTCTTCAATATGCTCCATAATTCCAGCTATCAACACTTTTTTCCCATCTGATATTGCATCTACATCTACTTCAATAGAATCTTTTAGATAATGATCAATTAAAACTGGACTTTTACCTGAAACGATAACTGCTTCTTTAAAATATTTTTTTAGTTCGTTTAAGTTATGAACTATTTCCATAGCTCTACCACCAAGAACATAAGATGGTCTTATAACTGCAGGAAAGCCGATTCTTTTAATTACTTCAAAGGCTTGCTTCTCAGAATATGCTATTCCATTAGCTGGCTGTAATAGGTTTAATTTTTCAGATATTATTTTAAACTGTTCTCTGTCTTCTGCTAAGTCTATTGAATCAGTTGAAGTACCTAGAATCTTAACATTCATATTCTTTAAGAATTTTGATAATTTAAGAGGAGTTTGACCCCCAAATTGGACTATTACACCAAGAAGATTGCCTAATTTTTTTTCTCTTTGTATAATCTCATAAACATCTTCACTAGTTAAAGGTTCAAAGTATAATCTATCACTTGTATCTGGGTCTGTTGAAACTGTTTCAGGATTACAATTGATCATTATGGTTTCATAATTCATATTCTTAAGAGCAAAAGCTGCATGACAGCAGCAATAATCAAATTCAACCCCTTGACCAATTCGATTTGGTCCACTGCCTAAAATTATTACTTTCTTTTTATTTGACGGATTAGATTCACATGAATCTAAAGATGTATCATTCTTTGCATATGTAGAGTACATGTAAGGTGTTAATGATTTAAATTCTGCGGCACATGTATCAATTCTTTTATAATCGGGATACACATTTAATTTATCTCTTAACTTGTAAACCTTTTCTTCACTTAAATTTGTTAATTCTGATAATCTCTTGTCAGAAAATCCCAGTGCTTTTAACCTTTGAAATTCTATAGCTTTTTTTGGAAGATTATTCTTTTTAATTTTATTTTCATTATCAACTATAATTTTGATTTGACCAATAAACCACGGATCAATTTTTGAAGCATTATGAATAGATTGTACAGTCTTGCCCATTCTTAACGCTTGACCAACAAGTAAAATTCTATCAGACAGAGGTTTCTTTAATTCAGCGATAATATTTTTCTTAGTAATTTTCTTTTTATTTTCAGAATAAGTAATTTCATCTAGACCGTTGAGTCCAGTTTCAAGAGATCTTAAAGCTTTTTGAAGAGACTCATTAAAGGATCTTCCGATTGCCATAACCTCACCAACTGATTTCATAGAGCTAGTAAGCAGAGGTTTAGTTACTTGAAACTTTTCAAAAGTAAACCTTGGTATTTTTGTGACTACATAATCAATAGTTGGTTCAAATGAGGCAGGGGTTACTTTAGTAATTTCATTTTGCAGTTCATCCAGTGTGTATCCAACTGCAAGCTTAGCTGCTATTTTTGCAATAGGAAAACCTGTTGCTTTTGAAGCTAAAGCTGATGACCTTGAAACTCTGGGATTCATCTCAATAATAACTAATCTTCCATTTTTAGGATTAACCGCAAATTGCACATTTGACCCTCCAGTTTCAACACCTATTTCTCGTAAACACGCAATTGAGGCATTTCTCATTACTTGATATTCTTTATCAGTTAAAGTCAGTGCAGGAGCTACGGTCATTGAATCTCCAGTATGAATTCCCATAGGATCTATATTTTCAATTGAACAAACAATTATGCAGTTGTCATTTCTATCTCTTACAACTTCCATTTCGAACTCTTTCCAACCAGCTACAGACTCTTCTATTAAAATTTCATTTATTGGAGAGTTATAGAGTCCAGATTCAACTATTTCATTAAATTGTTTAAATGTTTGAGCAATTCCTCCTCCAGTTCCACCTAGTGTAAAAGATGGTCTTATGATTACTGGTAGACCTATTTCTTTTAGAGCTTTTTTTGCTTGTCCAACTGTTCTTGCAATTTTTGCTTTAGGACATTGCAAACCTATTTTTTTCATAGCTTTATAGAAACTATCTCTTTCTTCAGCTTTATTAATTGCTTTTAAGTTTGCTCCTATAAGTTCAACTTTATATTTTCTTAAAGTTCCATCTTTTGAAAGTGCAGTTGCTATATTAAGAGCTGTTTGACCGCCCATTGTTGGGAGCATTGAATCAGGTCTCTCTTTTATAATTATTTTTTTAACTATTTCAGGCGTTATAGGTTCAATATAAACAGAATCTGCAGTTTCAGGATCAGTCATAATTGTTGCAGGGTTAGAATTAATTAAAATAACTTTGTAACCTTCTTCCTTAAGAGCTTTACATGCCTGAGTGCCCGAATAATCAAATTCACATGCTTGTCCAATAATAATAGGACCAGCTCCAACAACTAATATAGATTTAATGTCTTTTCTTTTTGGCATTTTTTCTTTTTTTTCTAATCATTTCTATAAATTTTTTAAAGAGGTAGTGACTATCATGAGGTCCAGGACTTGCTTCTGGATGATATTGTACTGAGAATATGTCTTTTGTTTTATGTTCAATTCCTTCTACAGTTCCATCAAATAATGATTTGTGAGTTAATCTCACTGATTTGGGTATAGATTTCTCAGTTACTACGAATCCATGATTTTGAGATGTAATTTCAACTTTATGTGTTAGCAAATTTTTAACAGGATGATTTGCTCCTCTATGGCCTTGAAACATTTTTTTAGTTTTTGCTCCAAGTGCCAAAGATATAAGCTGGTGACCAAGACATATCCCAAAAATTGGAATCTCAGATTTAATAAGTTCTTTAATTATTGGTATTGCATATTTTCCCGTTGCTTTAGGGTCTCCAGGTCCATTTGATAAAAAAATTCCATCTGGATTAAATTCAAGTATTTCTTTTGATCCAGTTTTAGCAGGTACAACAATAATCTCAGCATTATATTTTTTAAGAGAATTTAATATATTATGCTTTATCCCGTAGTCTATTGCGACAATTTTAATTTTAGATTTAATATCTTTTGGATTCCAATTAAATATTTCTTTACAACTTACTTTAAGTGCTAGATCAAGTCCATTTAAGCCAGGCCATTTATTAATTTGATTTAAGTAGATTTTTGATGATTGATTTTTTTTATAAAGAGTGTTTAGACAGCCTTTGGGAGCTCCATTAGATCTTATGTAAGAAGTAATAGATCTTGTATCAATGTTACATAAACCAGGAATATCATTTTTTTTAAGCCATGCATCTAAATGTTTAATTGATCTAAAGTTTGATGGATCAGAGATGTCACAACTAATTACGATACCGCTTACAAAAGGTTTATAGGTTTCATTATCTTCAAAATTCGTACCTACATTCCCTATATGTGGAAATGTAAAATTAATTATTTGACCTGCGTATGATGGATCAGAGATTATTTCTTGATAGCCAGTCATTGATGTATTAAAACACAATTCACCTATTGCAGCTTTTTTTGCTCCAATTGCTAAACCTTTAAAGACTTTTCCATTTTCCAAAGTGAGTTGTCCAAAAATAGGCCTAGATCGAGCGAATGCACGATCTTTTTTCAATCTCTTAGAAGTGCCCATTTTCAATGATTCTAGATTTATTGGAATTTAATCTAAATGGCCGATGTATGCAATAGAAAGAATCAATTTAACGTTAACTAATATTGCTACTGTGGCCAACTTAATATAAGTTCTCATCTTGGTGAGTTAATGAAAAACAACATAACTAGTGAACTTTCACTTGCAATTAAAAGTGGTGATAAAAATAGAATACATACTTTGAGACTTATTCTAGCTGCCATAAAAGATAAAGAGATAGCAAATAGGTCATCTGGTGAAGACTCAGAGATTTCTGACGAATCAGTTATTCAGCTTCTTAAAAAAATGGTTAAGCAAAGAAATGATTCTATTGAGATGTTTGCTAAAGCCAGTAGAAATGAATTGGTTGATAAAGAAAAATCTGAAATCAAAATAATTGATGAATTTTTACCTCAACAGCTTGGAGAAGAAGAAACTGAAGTTTTATGCAATGAGGCCATATCAGCAACAGAATCAACAAGCCTGAAAGAAATTGGTAAAGTGATTAAATATCTAAAAGAAAATAGCAGTTCAAATCTTGATATTTCATTAGCAAGCAAGATTCTTAAGGAAAAACTTCAAAAATAAGATTTATTTGTGCAGTATTATTTATGAGGATAAATATTATACTTCAATAAATGCCACGTTATAAAAAAGATTTTATATTAGAGATTAAATCTAGACTAAAAGTTTCTGATGTAGTTGGAAAATTTGTAAAGCTTACTCAAAGAGGTAACGAGTATGTTGGCTTAAGTCCTTTTAAGAATGAGAAGACTCCTTCATTTACAGTAAACGATGAAAAAGAATTTTATCATTGCTTTAGTAGTGCTGAGCATGGAAATATTTTTACATTCTTAATGAAACATAAAAATATGTCTTACCCAGATTCCATTGAATATTTGGCAAAACAAGCAGGCTTAGATCCAAGAACTGGAATTGTTAAAGGTGAAAGAAGTGAAGATTTTGAAGTTTATGATAATTTGAGAAAAATCCTTAATGAAGCCAATGAATACTATAAAAAATCTTTTTTTGAATCAAATCTTGCTAAAGAGTATATTAAAAGTCGAGGAATTGAACAAAAAGTAATAGATAAGTTTCAAATTGGATTTGCAGATAATAAAAATGGATTTCTTGAATATATTCATAAACAGAATTTAAACTTAGAGGATGCTATAAAATTAGGATTAGTAAAAAAATCAAAAAAGGATAAAGATAAATTTTATGATTTTTTTAGAAATAGAATAATATTTCCAATAAAGGATTATAAATCAAATGTTATTGCTTTTGGCGGGAGAACTCTTAATAAAGAAGTTCCAAATGCAAGTTTTAAAGAGGCAAAATATATAAATTCTTCAGAAAGCGTTTTATTCAAAAAAAGTTTTAATTTATTTAACCTTAATTTAGCTACTGAAGAAAATCATTTAATTAAGGATTTGATAATTGTTGAAGGATATATGGATGCTATTTCATTATATCAAAATGATTTCAAATCTGTAGTAGCACCTTTAGGAACTGCATTAACTAAATTTCAAATAGAAAAAGCATGGAAATATTGTAAAGATCCAATTATTATTTTTGATGGTGATGAGGCTGGTAAAAAAGCATCCATAAGAGCTGCAATGCTAACCTTGTCTATGATAAAACCAGATTATTCGATGCGGTTTTGTTTACTCCCAGAAAATAATGATCCAGACGATTTTTTAAGAAATAATGGAGGTGCAGCACTTGAAAAATTGATTTCTAAATCAGTTGCACTATCAGATTATGTTTGGTCAATTGAGTATTCTAAATTTGACTTATCAAGTCCCGAGCAAAAGGCAGGATTTGAAAAAAGAATAAAAAATATAATTCCAGAGATTAAGGATACAATGGTCAGGGCATATTATAAAAAAGATTATTTTGAACGTTTAATTAGACTTAGAAAGACAAATGAAAATAAAAAGGGTTATATTTCTAAAAATGCCTCATCTAAAGTAACTAGGGAAACTGCAATGAGTGAAAGAGCTAGCAAACATGCAGCAGAATCTACTATTAGAGAGAAGTTAATAATTTTGCTGATTATTGAAAAACCATTCCTAGTCTTAAAATACCTTGAAGAAATAGGCCTTATTAACTTTAGCAATATTGAGCTTTCTAAGGCTTGTTCAAAGATTGTTGAGTATATTGTTTCAAAAGGTGACAAAAACCTTGAAAATCCAGATATAAAGTCATATTTAATAGAAAAAGGATTTCAGCATCAAATAACGAATATATACAATTCTTCTTTATTAAATACATACAATTCCTTATTGAGAAATAATGAGCAAGAGGTAGAGAAGAGTTTTTTGGAATTTCTGGATTTACAAAATAAATTTGCTGAAGATAAAGAAATGAATAAAGCGGCAATTGATCTTGAGGAAAATATGAATGAGGAAAATTTTGAAAAATTTTTAAAATTAAAAAATGAAAGTTTAAATAAAAAATAATGAAAAAAAGAGGAAGAAAAAAGAAACAAATATCTAAAGATCAAGAAAGTCAGCAGTTTGTAGCTCAGCAAGATCAAGATGGACCTGTATTAGATTTAGAGAAGTCAATAATTAAAAAATTGATAAAACAAGGTAAAAAAGATGGTTATTTAACAAATGAACTTATTAAGAAATCATTTCCCGAAGGAAAATTTTCTTCTGAGCAGATTGAGCAGTATACTACTAAACTTTCACAGGTTGGATTTGATATAATTGACTCTGATGATTCTGATAATGAAGATGAGGAAAAAGAAGATGATCAGAATTTAACAAAATCGTCTGGAGATAAAACTGATGATCCTGTAAAGCTCTATCTTAGAGAAATGGGAACAGTTGATCTTCTTTCAAGAGAAGGTGAGATTGCTATCGCCAAAAGAATTGAAGCGGGACAAGAGGCTATGATATCTGGTTTATGTGAAAGTCCTCTTACCTTAAAAGCTATATTAGAATGGAAAGACGATATAGTTGATGGAAAAATAACTCTTAGAGAGGTTATTGACCTTGAATCTTTGTTTGATGAGTCTCCAAATAAAAAGGAACTTAGTAAGAAAATTAAGGAAGCTAAGAAAAGAAAGGAACAAGAAGAAAGAGAAGAAATCAAGAAAAGAAAAGAACTCGAAAGAAAATCATCTACCTACGGAGACGAGCAAGAATCTGTTTCTGAGATCTCAACTGATCAAGTTATTGAAGAGTATGAAGATTCTGAAGACGAATTGAATGTTTCTATAGCAATAATGGAAGAAGAATTAAAACCACAAATTCTTAACACTTTTACAAAGCTTGATAAAAGTTTCAAAAAATTACAGAAATTGCAAAAAAATAAAATAGCATATCAAGAGAAAGGTAAGATTTTTCCAAAAAAATCAGAAAATAATTATTTATCATCTAAATTAGTTGTGGTTGATTTAATTAAAGGCCTTCAAATTAATACAAACAAAATAGAAGAGTTGATCAATAAACTTTATAAGGTTAACAAATCTGTTGTATCTCTAGAGGGAAAGCTGCTAAGGATGGCAATGCAGCACAAAATTTCTCGTGAAGATTTCTTAGAAAAATATATTGGAAATGAAAATAACCCTTACTGGTTAAGAAAGATTACGAGACTTTCAGGTTGGGAAAAATTTGTAAAACAAGAAAAAAATAATATTAAAAATATAATGAACGAAATTCGATCATCAGCTAGTGATATTGGGCTAACACTCATGGAATTCAAAAGAATTGTAAGTAATGTTCAAAAAGGAGAAAGAGAGTCGAGTATTGCAAAAAAAGAGATGATAGAGGCGAATCTAAGATTAGTTATTTCAATTGCAAAAAAATATACCAACAGAGGATTGCAGTTTTTAGATTTAATTCAAGAAGGTAATATTGGTCTTATGAAGGCAGTGGATAAGTTTGAATATAGGAGAGGTTATAAATTTTCTACATATGCGACATGGTGGATTCGACAAGCAATAACAAGATCAATTGCAGATCAAGCTAGAACAATTAGGATCCCAGTTCACATGATTGAAACTATTAATAAGATTGTTAGAACTCAAAGATTATTACTTAATGAGATTGGGAGAGAGCCAACTCCTGAAGAAATTTCTGTTAAATTAAATATGCCACTTGAGAAAGTTAGAAAAGTTTTAAAGATTGCCAAGGAACCCGTAAGTCTTGAGACTCCAGTTGGGGACGAGGAAGATAGTCATTTAGGTGATTTTATTCAAGACGATAATGCAGTTATACCTATTGATGCGGCTATTCATTCTAATCTTAGACAAACAACTACAAAGATTCTTTCTTCTTTAACTCCGAGAGAAGAGCGAGTATTAAGAATGAGATTTGGCATTGGTATGAATTCCGATCATACATTAGAAGAAGTAGGTCAACAATTCTCGGTTACAAGGGAAAGAATTAGACAAATTGAGGCAAAAGCTCTCAGAAAGCTTAAGCATCCTACAAGAGCAAAGCTTCTCAAAAGCTTTTTAGATAAAAATTAATCTTCTTTGATTGTCAGAAATATACTAATTTAAATTAATTAGGGGCCCATAGCTCAGTTGGTTAGAGCCCTCCGCTCATAACGGAGTTGTCCTAGGTTCGAGTCCTAGTGGGCCCACCAAACATGACAGATAAACTTAATATGATCGTAAGAAAATTATTCAAATATACTTTTGCAATTCTTTTATTATTGCTAGTCATCGCAGTTTACAACTCGGTATATTTTGATATCCCAAGAGACAAAGTTATTTCAAAACATACAAATGATGCTTCAGAATTTCTTGAACTCTTAGATGGATCATTAATTCATTTTAGAGATGAAGGTAATAAAAGTGGAGAAGTAATTCTTCTTGTTCATGGGTTTAATGGTTCATTATTTAATTATGAACCTATGGTTCCTTTCTTGATTGATAAGTACAGAGTTATTTCACTAGATCTTCCTGCCCATGGATTAACAGGAGCTGTTAAATCAGATTTATACTCGCATGAAGGTTTTCAAAAAGTTATTGAGCAAGTTGTTGAAATACTAGGGGTTAATAAATTTTACTTTGTTGGACACTCGATGGGCGGAATGATTGCGTGGAGATATGCATTGAATCACCTTGATCAATTAAAAGGACTCATCATTATTGGATCTCCATTTATTGCTAGTGAAGAAGAATATGTAGATTTTCAATCTGTAAATGCCCCACCTGCTGCATTTGAAATAATTGAGTCAAAATTTTTCAGGCGACTTTTAGAATATGTAACACCGCGTATTTTGGTGAAGGAGGGGGTTTCTCAAACTGTCTACGACCAATCAATAGTAACAGATGAACTCGTTGATCAATTTCATGACATTATTTTGATGGAAGGTACAAGATTAGCTATCGGAATGCTTGTCGAAGATCATGAAAATGATTTTATATCAAATCCTATTGATTTAAGTAACATCACTGTTCCATCGCTAATAATGCATGGAGAAGAAGATAACCTTGTTGACATCAGATTTGTTGATCATTTTATCAAACAAATTCCAGATGTTAGATTAATATCATACCCAAAAGTTGGACACATGCCTCCAATGGAAATACCAGCTCAATTAGCAAAAGATATGAGAGATTTTATTAAATAATTTTTTAATTAATTACTCGATAAAATTCCTATATTCTAAACTTATGGTATTAAATGTGAAAGTTTCTGATCAAGCCTGTGGCGCAGAAATTACTGGTGTTGATTTAACTAGAGATTTGTCAGAGAAAGAAATTATATCGATTAGAGAAGCTTGGCTGACGCACCATGTATTAAGTTTTCCAGATCAACCTATGAGCGATGACGATCTCGAGCGTTTCACACTCTATTTTGGATCTTTTGGTGACGATCCATTTATTGCATCTATTCCTGGCAGAGAAAATATTATAGCTGTAAAAAGGCTGGCTGATGAAAAAGTTCCTATCTTTGCAGATAATTGGCATACTGATTGGAGTTTTCAAGAAAACCCACCAGCAGGCACTTGTTTGTTTGGAAAAATAATCCCATCAGAAGGTGGAGATACTTTATTTGCCAACCAGCATTTGGCTTTAGAAAATATGCATTCATCATTAAGAGAAAAGTTAGAAGACAAATTAGCAATTCATTCAGCATTAGTGCCTTATTCACCCGGAGGTGGTTATGGTGATAAAGATAGAGAAATGGGAAGAAGCATGGATATTCGTGCATCTGATGAGGCTCTA
>MDTG01439730.1_pt1 | contig 12289 bp, 11 predicted proteins | sample 811421 | NCBI WGS metagenome assembly MDTG01 (sample SAMN05326645, study PRJNA326480) | marine metagenome | isolation source: seawater | place: Pacific Ocean: South East | collected 2011
GAAAATATACCATTTAGTAGAAAAGAATTTATGATTTTTTTAGAAAAAAGAAATATTCAAACTAGAGTTGTATTTACAGGTAATATTAATAGACAACCCGGTTTTATTAATATTAATAAAGTAGTTGTAGAAGAAGGTTATCCTAATGCTGATTATGTTATGCGAAATGGAATATTACTTCCATTACATCATGGTTTGACTGAGGAAATGTTTATTAAGTTGCATTCAACTATTGAATTGTTTCTGAGTAAATACATTTAAATTATAATTACTAAAAGAACGTAAATAATATGTTTTATATTGGTTTTTAAGCTGATATAAATGAAGAATATTTTTTGATTTTATAGCTGGAAATATGCAAGAATTATTTGGTTTAAACTTTTATAAAATGAAAAAATGAGTACTGTCTTAATAACTGGCATAAATGGATTTCTTGGAAGCAATTTAGCGAAAATGTTGTCTAGTAAATTTCAAGTTATAGGACTTGAATATTCCTTAGATAATTTATTTAGATTAAATAATACGAACTTCAAAATATATAGTACAAGTTCAAGTGAGTGGAAGAAATTATTCAAGGATAACGATATTGATATAATTATTCACACTGCTACATTTTATGGTAGGAATAACGAAAAAATTATTCAATTAATCAATTCAAATTTCTTAATGCCGTTAGATCTTTTAAAAGAGGCAAAAGAAAACAGTGTTGAACTCTTTATTAATACAGATACAGTTTTGGATCGGTTTGTAAGCCCTTATGCTCTAACTAAGAGACATTTTCAAGAATGGCTTTTTAGCTTTAGAAATGATTTCAAAATTTTCAATATGAAAGTTGAGCACTTTTATGGACGTGATGCTCCTCCATCAAATTTTATAACAGCTATGTTAAATAAATTAAGAGATAATGTTGAAAACATTGATTTGACTTTAGGGAATCAAGAGCGAAATTTTGTTCATATAAATGATGTATGCTCGGCATATGAAGTTGTAATTAGTAAATCTCAGACTATCTTAGATAATTATTCAGAATTTCATATTGGAACAAAAGAAATAATTACAATTAAAGAACTTATGATTTATTTAAAGAAAATAACAAAGAGCTCAAGTAATTTGAACTTTGGGGCAAAACCACACAGAGAGTTTGAATTAATGACTTCAAAATCAATAAATCAAAAATTAACTAAACTTGGTTGGATTCCAAAATCAAATTTTTTTCAGTCTTTGAATGAACTATAAACAAATTCAGCAATTATACTGATTTGAATTATTAATAAATTATTTATAAATATACTTTCTTTGAATTTTTTTAACAAAAAATTAAAATTATATCAAAAACAAATAGAGAATTTTTCATATTTATCTGCCCTACAAGCATTTAATATAATTTTACCCTTAATTACTTATCCATATTTGATTAGAGTCCTTGGAAAAGAAACTTATGGTCTAATTGTATTTGCACAGGCTATTATCTCATATTTAGCACTAATTGTAGCTTCGGGCTTTAATTTTTCAGCTACAAAAGAAATTAGTATTCATCGAAATGATAAGATTAAGCTTAATGAAATTTTCAGTAGTGTGATGATAATTAAGTGTTTTCTTTTTATTATTTCATTTTTATTTTTAATTGCACTTCTGAATTTTATTCCACAGGCTCAGGGATATGAAACCCTTTTTTATCTAACTATGTGGATATGCTTATTCGATATTTTACTTCCTGTTTGGTATTTTCAAGGCTTAGAGAAAATGCAATACATTACTTTAATTAGTTTGATAAGTAGATTATTTTTTTTAATACTAATATTTATTTTAATTAATTCAGCTGATGATTACTTATTTGTTCCGATTATTAATGGTGTTGGAGCTTTATTTGCAGGACTATATTCAATATATATAATTTTTCTAAAACATAAAATCAGATTTTATCTGGTCCCTTTTGCAAAATTAAAATTTTATTTTTTTGATTCTCTTCCAATATTTATATCAAATGTTTCAATAAATTTTTTCCTAAATACCAATAAGGTGATTGTTGGAACTATTTTTGGTATGGCAGAGGTCGCGTATTATGATTTAGCAGAGAAAATTTCTCTCATTTTAAAAACCCCAATTCAAATTTTAGGCCAGGCTCTTTTCCCGAAAGTATCCAAAGAAAAAGATTTTATTTTTTTGAGAAAATCATTTAAATTTTCAATGTATCTTTCGTTATTAATCCTTTTTATTTCTCTATTTATGAGTAATCCAATAATTAGTATTATTGGTGGTCCTCAAATGTTAGAGGCGATTCCTCTTCTCAGAATTATGATCTTAAGTATTATACCTGTTTCAATAAGTTTATTCTATGCTAATCTTGTATTAATATCTTGGGGTCATAATAAGGATTATGTAACTCTGAGAGTTTATGTCATGTTATTTTATATAATTTGTATTTCATTGTTATATTATTTAAATATTTTGGACATATTTTCAATTGTAATTCTTGTGGTTTTATTAGAAATTGTTACTGCTGCGTTGGCAGTCTTTTATTGCAATAAAAGAAAAATTAATTTTATGAAAAATTACAATATTAAAAAATAATCAAAGAATTAATCCATAATACTTAAATGAAAAAATTAACAACAGTATTTGAGGAACTTTACATAATTAAGCATCAAAGTCATACAGATTCAAGAGGATTTTTTCTAAAAACTTATAATCGTAGCTTATTCAAATCTATAGATTTAAAATTAGATTTAAAAGAAAGATATTTGACCAATTCCTATAAAAATGTTATAAGAGGAATGCACTATCAAAGTCCACCTGAAGATCACGTAAAACTAGTAACAGTTTTACAAGGATCGATTTTAGATATTGTTCTTGATTTAAGAAAAAATTCTAAAACTTATGGTAAATATTTTGAATTGGAAATTAAGGCATCTCACAATTTAACATTACATATACCAAAAGGGTTTGCGCATGGATTCAGATCGCTGGAAAACAATACATTAATTGAATATAATCAGACTTCTGAATACTCACCAAATAATGATCAAGGTATATTATACAACTCTTTTGGATATGATTGGAGTATAAAAAATCCTATAATCTCTGAAAGAGATTTAAAATTTCAAGCTTTTAGTAATTTTAAGTCACCTTTTAGATGATGAATATTTTTATAACGGGCGCTACTGGTTTTATAGGAAAAAATCTTGTAAAACAATTAATTAAGGAAGGCAATCAAATTACTATTAATCTTTACAATAAGGAAAGCTCTCCGTTTGATAATAATGTTTCAACATATGAGCTAAATGAAAATGATATTTATAAAGATATTTCGTTCTTTAACTCTAAAAAATTTGATGGTATTATTCATTTAGCATCCTTATACCTTAAAAGTCATAAACCTCATGAAGCAAATACGTTAATTGACTCAAACGTCAGATTTAGCACTTACATCCTTCAATGTAGTGCCGAATCTAATGTAGAATGGTTTTTAAATACTGGTACATTTTGGCAATGTTACAATAGTTTAACTTATTCTCCAGTAAATCTTTATTCAGCTACTAAGCAGGCTTTTGAAAATATTGCGCAATATTTTATAGAATCAGAATCAATTATGTTTTGTACTTTAAGGTTATCAGACACCTACGGTCCAGGTGATACTCGACCAAAGATTTTTAATTTTTGGAATAAAATTTCAAAAACAGGTGAAAGTTTAGATATGTCTAATGGTGAGCAAATTATAGATATTTCATTTATTGATGATATAGTATCTGCATTTATTTTACTTTCAAAAATTTTATCTCAAAATAATTCAATTATTAATAATGGAGATGTTTACGCAGTAAATGCTGATAAAAGATACACACTAAAGGAATTATCCAAAATTTTCGAAAAGGTTACAGGAAAACATTTAAAAATAAATTGGGGAAAGTTAGATTACCGAAAAAGAGAGGTTATGGTACCATGGAAAAATGGTAAGTCAGTACCTGGATGGAAACCTAAAATTAATCTTGAAGAGGGTATAAAAAGATGTTTTTTTAAAAAATAAATAGAATAATATGAAAACAGGAATAGTTCTATTGAATTATAATAATTATAAAATCACTATTAAATGTCTGCAAGCACTTTTTAATCATTATGACAAGAAAAATTCTAATTTAGTAATAGTCGAAAATGGATCAATTAATAATTCTCTTTCAATAATTAGTGATTATTTGAAAAGAAGCAAATTAAATCATAAAATAATTTATGAAGAAAATTTAAATGAAAATTCAGTTTCAAATATTGATATAATTTCCATCAAGGATAATGTAGGTTATGCAAGAGGAAATAATTTTGGAATAAGGCATTTAATCAAAAGGTCAGTTGAATATATTGCAATTTTAACAAATGATATTATTATCAACAATAATATATTTCCAGGATTAATCTCTTCTTTGAACTCAAATGTTAATTTAGGAATTGTAAGTCCAGTCCTAATTAAAGAAGATGAGACAATTGATTATAATTGTTGTAGAAGATCTCCATCAAATTTTGATTTATTTATTTTAGCTTTTAAATTTTTAAATTTTTCTTTAATAAATGATAGGTTGGATAAATTAAAATTCTTAAAATATTCACCTAAATTATTGGACAACAAAATAATTGAATGTGAAATTCTTTCAGGTTCATGTTTATTAGCAAAAGCTTCCTTGTGGAAAAATTTAGGAGGTTTTGACGAGAATACATATCTATATTTTGAGGAAAATATTTTATTCCACAAATTGAGGGAAAGAAATCTAAAATCAGCTATCATATCTGATCAAAAGGTAGTTCATTTAGGAGCTCAGTCTACCAAAACGATGATAAGTTCTAAATTATTAAATGCTGAAATTGAGAGCTTATTATATTATTTGAAAAAATATAGGATGGCTAGCGTGTGGATAATAATTCCAATTAAAGCTGTTTGGAATTTTCGAATATTTGTATTAAAAATTTATAAAAGATTAAAAAATAAGTCTGAATAATTGTGGGTATAATTAGCTTAATACTATTCTTTCTGGGATTTGTATCATTTTTTACTAAAAGCAAGTATCTTACTTTAATTACAATTGCTATTCTATCTACTCGATATTTTGGGTTTTATACAGAAAATTTCTATATCGGCTCATTTTCACTACAACATGGAGATGTTGCTTTGGTTCTTATTTTTAGCTTAATTCCATTCAGAACAAAAAATATTGATTTGGATTTAAATAAGCTAAGAAAGGCGATTATCTTATTCTTATCTTTTTTATTTGTAAGTATTTCATATGATTTAATTTATAGAGATATATCTATAATTCAGGTTTTTAGAACCACTAGAAAAATTGGTTATTTTGCATTCTTCTTTTTGATAAGTTCTTTTAAGTATATTGATTACATAAAGTTTTTTAAATTCATTATTTACTTCACAATTTTTCACTCAATTCTATATTTATCCCAATATGTTTTTTCATATTCACTCTTCGGAGAAGAATCTAAAATAAATGAGCTTGGAGGAGTTAGATATGGTTTAAGTCCAGTTTATATTATTCCCTCTTTATGTGCCTTAATATTTATTTACTCAAAAACAATTTTTAGGGTTAGTACTATTTATTTATTAATCATTACTATTTTATTTACTCAAAGTAGAGGAGCTATAATAGCAATGGTAAGTGTTTATCTGACTTATTTAGTTTATCAAAATAAATTAAAAATTAAATATCTTTTTATATTTCCTTTTCTAGCATCTATAATATATTTTAGTTTGATTTTAATTTTGCCTGTCATAGTCGAAAGATTTGACATTTTATTTTATGAAATAGCATCTTTAACTAATCTTAATTTAGATGATTTTTCAAATTTCTACACTGATGGAACACTTACATTTAGATTTGTTTTGACAGCTGAAAGATTTTTATATGTTATTCAAGATCCAATTTTTAGTTTACTGGGTGTTGGATTTTTTCCTGATAATGAAATAAGTAGTGCACTTTTTTTTGTTAACTCTTTTTCTCCAGATCTTCCCATAGGACATGAAACGTATAATTCAGTTGATATTTTTTTTCCAAATATTATAACAAGGTATGGGTTGTTAGGTAGTGTTATTTATATAGTTTTAATTTATCAATTTTTTAAATTTAGTATTAAAAATAAAAAATATATTTGGAGCCAAGCTCTACATTCTTTTTTAATATCATTGTTGTTTATTTCATTAATCAATGAATCATTTTATAATGGTCAATATTTCTTTATGATTTTTGTGCTAGTTGGATTGACAATTAAATCAAAAATATACATTCCTATTAAAAAATGAATATTGCACATGTTTTTTATAGTCTAAGTTTTGGAGGAATAGAAACCTTATTAATAAATATTTCAAATTGGCAAGTTCGTCATGACAATAAGGTTACTATAATTTTAATTAATAATGTTTTTGAGAAAAGCTTAGTTGAGCAATTAGATAAAAAAGTTAAAGTTATTTATTTGGGAAGAAATCCAGGCTCTAAAAATCCATTTCATATTTTAAGATTAAATTTTACACTATTTCAATTTAATTATGATATAATTCATCTTCATTCTGCAGCAATAACTAATTTCATATTTCCATTTTGGAAATCTAAAGTAATTTTACATGTCCATGATAGTTTGGCAACAAAATATATTCCTAAAGCTAGAAAATATATTGCTGTCTCATTGTCGGTTAAAAAAATGTTAGAAATTGAATATAATTTAACAGATATTAATGTTATTTATAATGCTGTAGATTTTGATAAATTTTTAAAGAGAGATAATTATGAAATCAAAAATAAAATAATTAGCATTGGAAGATTAAAGTTAAGCCATAAAAATCATGATGGTTTAATTAGGGAGTTTTTTAAAATAAAGGACTTATTTGATGCCAATCTTTTCATTATTGGTGAAGGTGCTGATAGATCCTATTTAAAAAATCTTATCCGAGACCTAGAAATGCAGGATAGAGTATTTTTAATGGGTTCCAAGAATCAAAAATGGATTCAAAAAAATTTACACGATTACGATCTTTTTGTTCAATCAAGTCATTATGAGGGTTTCGGTATTACGGCTATTGAAGCAGCTGCAGCGTGCATTCCTCTTATTTTAAGTAAGGTTGATGGTCATATTGAAATATCTGAAAATGGAGATTTTTGTGATTTATATGAAAATAAAAATCAAGGAGAATTGTCAGAAAAAATTTTAGATTTTTACAAAAATCCAAAGATTAAATTTAGAGAAGCCAGTGATAATCTACTTTACTACAAGAAAAAATTTGACCTTGATAATCTTAATCAAAATTTAATGAAAATTTATAAAAGTATATAATATGTGTGGTATCGCAGGAATATTAAATTTTAATCCATCAGAAAATGTTAGACTTGGTATGTTGAAAAATATGACTGATTCTATAAATCATAGAGGACCAGACGACGAAGGGCATTATATAAATAATAATTTAGGATTAGGTTTTAAGAGATTAAGTATTATTGATTTAAAAAGCGGACATCAACCTCTTTCGAATAAGGAAAAAAATATTTGGATCACATTTAATGGTGAAATATATAATTACAAAAATCTAAGAAAAGAATTAATTAGTAAAAATTATAATTTCTTCACCAATTCGGATACAGAGGTTATTCTAAATCTGTACATAGAGTACGGAGAATCTTGTTTAAAATACTTGAGAGGTATGTTTGCATTTGCAATTTGGGATGAAATTAAAAATAAACTTTTTGTTGCAAGAGACAGGTTAGGTATAAAACCATTATATTATTCACTAAATTCTAATAGATTGGTATGGGCTTCTGAAATTAAATCAATTCTAAAGACTGATATTGACTCTAAATTAAGTTTAATTGGTTTAGATCAATATCTAACATATGGTCATACTTTACGTAATTCAACAATTTATGAAAATATTCAAAAATTAAATCCAGGAAGTTATTTTTCAATTGAACCATTAAAATCATCTAAAGTAAAAATTAAAAAGTATTGGTATTTGGAATTTACACCAGATTATAAAAAGTCTAAAGAAGATTTTATTGAAGAGCTTGATTATGAGTTAAATGAATCTGTTAAGATGAGAATGATTAGTGATGTTCCGTTAGGCGCATTTTTAAGTGGAGGTATTGATTCAAGCTCTGTTGTTGCAATGATGAGTAACAATAGTGATAAACCAATCAAGACCTTTTCTATTGGTTTTGAGAATCAAAAGTTTAGTGAACTAAAGTATGCAAAGTTGGTTGCAAGTAAATACTCTACAGACCATAATGAATTTATTGTCAAACCCGAATCAGTTGATTTACTTCCAAAACTAGTCAAGTCATATGATGAACCATTCGCTGACAGTTCGGCCATACCAACATATTATCTTTCAAAATACACTAGAGAACATGTGACTGTTGCACTTTCTGGTGATGGCGGAGATGAACTTTTTGCAGGATACAGTAGTTATAATAAAATGATTAGATTAGATAAAAGCTTTTTAAAAAATAAACTTATAAAAGGTCTTTTATCTGGTATAAACACATTAGTTCCTGACTATACTAATCTTAAAAAATGGTCTTACTATTTTGGAGTTGATATAAATTATATTGGAGCATATCTTGGTATTTTCAAATTTTATGAAAGAAATAATTTATATAATGATGAAATATCAAATAAGTTAGATAATTATAAGAGTGAAAATGAAAAAATAAATATCATTAAAAAAAAGAATTATGATTTTATTTCAAAAATGCAATATTTGGACATGAACACTTATTTGGTTGATGATATATTGAGGAAAGTAGATATAGCTTCAATGTCAAACTCTCTTGAGGTTAGAGTACCTATTTTAGATCATAAAGTTGTTGAATTAGCAACATCAATACCTGTACAATACAAAATTAATAACTCAGGGCAAAAATTAATTTTTAAGGAAACTGTTAAAAATTATTTACCTAATGAAATTTTTTCTCATAAAAAACAAGGTTTTTCTTTACCTCTTTCTGTTTGGTTCAAAGATGATCTTAAGACATATGTGAATGATAGTTTGAATTCTAGTAATTGTCATTTATTCAATTATTTGGATAAAAGAGAAGTTAGAAAGATTGTAAAAAATCATTCCAAGGGTTTCAGAGATTACAGTGCTAAAATATGGAGTCTTCTCTTTTTAGAGGAATGGTTAAAAAATAATAATTCATAAAATGAATATTAAGGTAGTTGTTTGCACCCACAAAAAATATGAAATGCCTAGTGATTCGATGTATTTGCCTGTGCAATCAGGAAGTTCAATATATCCAGATCTTGGATATCAGAGAGATGACGATGGAGAAAATATTTCAAATAAAAATGCTGCTTATAACATTATGTGTGTTAAATATTGGGCATGGAAAAATTTAAATGTAGATTACATAGGTATAGCACATTACAGGAGACATTTTTCTTTTAAGAAAGGTTTAAGTATTGATTTTAATAATGTTTTAACTAAGGATCAAGCTATTAAGTTGTTTGAGGACTGTGATATACTTGTGTCGCCAAAAAGATATTATCCTTTTTTTACAATTGAGACGCATTATACAAATACTAAAGGTGGTTATAAAAAAATCCACAAAAGAGATTTACAAGTACTTAGAGAGGTCTTAAGTGAATATTACAAGGAATATTTAATACCATTTGAGACAGTTATGAAAAGAAATTATTATCACAGTGGGAGTTTATTTTTGATGAAAAAAAATCTTTATGATGACTATTGCGATTTTATTTTTTCAATAGGTTTCGAAGTTGAAAAAAGGTTAATTAATGAACGTCCTGACTTGAACAGATACATAGCTTCTTTAACTGAACTTCTTTTAGATGTATGGATTATTAAGCATAATTACAATTTTAAAGAGATAGGAATTATTGAATTTGAAAAACCAATTTTTTTAAAGAAATTATTCTTTTTTTTATTAAGAAAGTTTACGGGTTATTACAAAGGGACAATTAAGTACAAGAAATAATGAAAATTTTGATAATTCATAATAGATATTATCATGTAAGTGGTCCTGAAACCTACTTATTCAATTTGAAAAAAGAAATTGAAATTTCTGGACATCGAGCAGACATATTTACTTTGAATTACTCCAAAAACATCAAATCTGATCTATCAAATTACTTTCCAAATCCAATTGGTAATCAAGAACATTACAGTTTTAAAAATCAAAATTTATCTTTCATTGAAAAGATAAAAGTTATTTCTTCATTATTTTTTAGGTCTGACGTATATAATAAATTAAATAGACTTGTATCAAATAACCATTATGATGGTGTAATTGTTTTACAATTTTGGGGAAAGCTTTCTCCATCCATCTTCAAAGTTTTAATGAAGAAGAATATTCGTACAGCATTAAGAATAAGTGATTTTGGCTTAATTTGTGGAACAAATACATTATTAAGGAATAATATCCATACAGAGGAATGTGTTAATAAAAACTTAAGTTGTATTAAAAATAAATGTGTTGATAACAGCTACTCTAAGAGTTTAATAAATAAACTTGCACAATTATATTTCAAAAAAAAATACTCTAAAAACATTGATTTTATTTTCACATGTAAAAATACACAATTGATATTTCATAAAGCGGGTTATACCAAAAATACACATGTAATACATACATTTTATCCTAAAAAATTTATAAATAAAAAATCCTTTAAATCAAAAAAAATCCTTTATTTGGGCAGAGTTGATGAAGATAAAGGTCTAGACGAAATAATTACTTTATTTCCTGAATCTAAAGAAATTATATTAGAAATTTGGGGCAAGGGAAATTCAGATTATATTTTGCAGCTCAAAAAAATTATCTCTAACAGAAAAATTAAAAATATTAATTTGAGAGGTGAAATAACACATTCAAAAGTATACACATTATTTGAAGATTGTATTTTTTCTATAATACCGTCAAAGTGGCATGATAATTTGCCTAATTCTTTAATTGAATCATTATCGAACGGAGTCCCTGTTATTTCCCCAAATTATGGTTGTTTTCCAGAATTTATTATTAATGAAAAAAATGGCTTACTTTATGATAACCATAATGACTTAAAAAAAATATTTAAGAAAATCCTTAATTTAAAAGATTATGAGAAAAAAGAATTCTCTTTAAATTCAACTATGTTTGCAAAAAAAACTTTTTCAAGTAAAGCTCATATTGATAAATTATTAAATATTTTTTCTCCCACTTAGATAAATTATGATTAAATTTTTTTTAAATAAAATAGGAAAATCGGATTATAATATTGATAAAAAAATCAAAATGAAAGATTTATTCATAATTATAGTGACAAGATTTTTTATGCTTATTAGAGGATTTTTTTTCACGATATTTTTGTACAATTCTCATCCTATTAAGTTTATTGGTAAAAGAGTTAAGATAAAATTTGGTCATAAAGTAAAATTTGGAAAGAATCTTTTTTTAGGTGATAATGTTTATCTTAATGCATTATCACAAAACGGAATAAAAGGTGGTAATAATGTTACAATTCGAAAAGGGACAACAATCGACTGTACGGGTGTTTATACGAATATTGGAGAAGGCTTAGTAATAGGAAACAATGTTGGAATATCAGATAATTGTTATATACAAGTTAGAGGTAATGTTGTAATTGGAGATGATGTGATTTTTGGCCCTAATACATATATTTTTTCAGAAAATCATAATTTCCATAATAAAAATATTCTTATAAGAAAACAAGGTGTTATTAGAAAAGGGGTAGTAATTGAAGATAATGTATGGATAGGAGCAGGTGTTATAATATTAGATGGAGTTAGAATAGGAAAAGGTTCTGTTATCTCTGCTGGAAGTGTTGTAAATAAAAATGTTAATGACTACACTATTGTGGGAGGAATTCCTGCTAAATTAATTAGAAAATTATAAAATAATAGAATGGATAATATGAAAAAAAAAATATACATAGCAGGCTGCGGAGGTATGCTTGGTGAAGCTTTTTACAAGTATTTTAACTCCGATTATATTATAAAGTGTACAGATATTGATGTTAATGAAAAATGGCTTTCATATTTAGACTTTAGAGAATTCGATAATTACCAAAAAGACGTTGAAGATTTTAATCCTGATTATTTATTTCATATTGGAGCATTTACCAATTTGGAATTTTGTGAAGAAAATATTGATGACACTTATGCTACAAATACTTTGTCAGTTGAAAATGCAGTTTTAATTGCCAACAAATTAAATATTCCTTTACTCTACATAAGCACTGCTGGAATTTTTGATGGAAAAAAAGAATTTTATGATGATTGGGACTTGCCTAATCC
>MDTG01013254.1_pt1 | contig 12288 bp, 15 predicted proteins | sample 811421 | NCBI WGS metagenome assembly MDTG01 (sample SAMN05326645, study PRJNA326480) | marine metagenome | isolation source: seawater | place: Pacific Ocean: South East | collected 2011
GATTGACGTTGAGGATTATCGAGCATTGTTGGAGGAGCAGATAACTTCAACCGGAGCCGTCGAGAATCAGGAAACGGGTAAGGCAAGGCTAACCAAAATGGGAGGCGACCCGGACCAAGCCGTTGAGGATGATAAGACATATCAAGAATTTTTGGACCGCTATCAACAAAAAGCTACGCGGGCGGTAATCCTTTACTATCAGAACGAGTTGTATGGGAAGATAGTTGAGAAGCTATCCAAGCTTCAAAATCATTACGGACTGAACGACCACACAGAGGTTGTAGAAAAATTAGTAAATGAAGCTACTCAAGAAATCAAAGAATAAACTCCCAGAGTTTCGGGTCGCCCGAGCGAAAACGGTCCCGGAGACAGACGAGGTTGTAGGGGACAAAGTCCCGGAGCTCGAGCCGAATGTCAACGAAGCCGGAATATATCGAGACGCCGAAACGGATGAAGCGTTTTTAGTTTACGCTCCGAGCCCAAGACCTGTAGCAACTTTGCGAAACCAGATACCGGGCGTGAAATGGACGACGACTTTACGGGCGGCCGGTACCCGGAACGTTTCCAAAATTTTTGGGATGACAAATCGCTCAGTCGTCTTACGTCGTGAGGGTTGTTCTCCGGCGGGACTAAGTTGGGAAACTCCAGAGTTACAGGTCGAACTTATGGAACACTCGAAAGCCCTCGGTAACTACTTACGAGAATTGTTGCCCGAAGTTCACGCTGAAGATTACAGTAAGGTCGATTCGGTTCTGCCGGAATGGAGGATGACCGAAGACTCTCTTTGGACTTCCGGTGTGATAAATCAATCTAGCGCGCTTCCGTATCATCGAGACGGCTCGAACTTTGACACATGGTCGGCTATGCCTGTGATTCGTAGAGGTATGTTGGGCGGTAATCTTCACATTCCCGAATATGATTTGACTGTCAACTGTAGAGACGGCTGGGCGCTTTGGTTCAACGGGTTCAGATATGTTCACGGGGTAACGCCGATGAAGCCGAGAACGCAAGATGGCTACAGGTATTCGATTGTGTTCTACGCGAAAAAGGGAATGAAAGATTGTCACACTTACGCGGTCGAGATGGGAGAAGCAAAAGCTAGGCGCTCCGAGAGAGAGCACGTCATAGCCGAAAAAGCCAATAAGATAATTTTGTAAAAGGAGCGAGATTGACCTACTTCCCTTACATTACTATCCAAAGCGCTGGGCGACCGGGACAAGTCGGAGCGATGCTTGAAGCACTTAGCCCTATCGTCCCAACTTGGTACGTTCCCGCCGAGGAGTCCGAAGCTTACAGACAAGCGGGGGCCGAGGTTCGCCCGGTCGAGGGAAAATTGCCGATGAAGTCGAAACAACTCAACGCGGCTTTGAATGATGGTTTCGCAAGCGGGAACTTCGTTGTAACAATGGACGATGATTTTGTCAACGCGAAAATGAGAGATTGGGACCATCAAAATGAATTTGTCGTCGTCAGGGTTCCTCTTGCGTTTGTCATCAAAGAAATGTGTGACGAGCTTTTCAAGTCAAACAAATTTGTCGCCATAAATGCTCCGATGTTCAATATGCGTTGGTCACAACCGAAGCCAGTTTTTTGGGGAGTCGGACTTGGACAGCTTATGGTCCACAAGCCCAATGAAATTAGATTCGACGAACTCGTGGCCGATATCGAAGACTTGGAAATTATGATTCAACACAATATTTTTCACGGAGGACTCGTGAAGTTGCGAAAATTCAATGTCGATTTTCATGTTTTCACTCCCCACGAAAGCAAGAAAATTGATGAGCGATACAAAGGAGGGTACGAAAAAACGCGGACAGACGAAACGACGGCGCGCAATATCGAATATTTGAAAGAAAAATATCCATTCCTCGAACTCGAGACGGTCGGCTTGAACGAATCGGTCACTAGAAAAATAAATTGGAGAAAATTTCACCGGAAGTGATTATGGAATTTGTAGTAGCTATAGCAACTTACGCCAGAGAAGAAACTATTGGCCCGGCGGTCCTCGAGACTTTGAAGAGGGCCAAGGTCGATGACGACCAAATAAAAGTGTTTGTACCCAACAAGGAACAACTTTTGGACTATCGGCGGAAACTCGGCAATCGATACGAGCTCATAGTCGCATGTCCAGGACAATTCGCCGCTCGTCAATTTTATCACCGATGGATATCAGAAAAATATGGACAAGGGTTCAAAACTATTCAGATGGACGACGATATTTACGGATTCTGGGAGCTCATCGAAACACCAGAAAGAAAAGCGGGCTGGGATAAAAGACTTTATGAGGGAAGCCTAGAAGACCTGGCAAAACAAGGCTACGGATTAGCGGAGGAGCTAGGAACCGGACTTTGGGGGATGGGGATTACCCAAAACTATTTCTTCATGCAGAACAAGGCTATGGCGGGGAATATGCTCATAGCCGGAGGGTTCCAGGGAGTTTTCGCAGGGGACGATATTTTTATCGGCAAACAGAGAACCTACGCGGAGTCGGCACATGAAGATGTTGAGACTTGTTGTTTGGCGTTTATCAAATATGGAAAGCTTGTCAAGCTCCCCTATTTCAGTATTATCACAAAAGATATCGAGCCGGGAGGCATCCGAAAAGAAGTGACAGATAAAGGCCACGCCAAGTCGGAGGCGGAGGCCGCAAAAGCTCGAGAGATGACAGACTTCGCGGCTCGCAAGATGTTGTCCGAAAGGTATCCTGAACTCGTTTCTTTAGCTTGGGCGGAAGAGGGGACAACTCTAGGGGAGGGAACTCGGTTCGTTTTAGAGAATGGTAAGTTTCAACATTTACGATTTCGTAGAATAGGTAATTCTAGTATTCCGAGAAGAGTCGTCGAAAATAGATTCTTGGGAAAGGGATAGCTTTGAATTATCAGATTGCTATCCCTAGCTACAAGCGGCCAAATGCTATAAAAACCGCTACGCTCGCTACGCTCGCTAAGTATGGGGTGAACCCCACACTTGTCACTGTTTTCGTGGCTAATGAAAAAGAATATGAATGGTACAAGGGTTTCGTCCCTGAGAGTGTGAAAATTGTTATAGCCGAGGTAGGCAAAGTGAACGCTCAGCAGTTTTATCATGAATATTATCCCAGTGGGACAAGACTTGTGAATATGGACGACGATATACAAGATTTGACAGAGAAGCAAGGGGACAAGGTTGTCCCATATTCTGGCTCATTTGACGACTTGGTTTACCGCGGCTTCGAACTTATCGAAAAGTATGGTTCAGGAATGTGGGGAATCAATCCGACAGGTAACGGATTCTATATGTCCGAAAACGCCATCGTTGGTTTGCGGTATATTATCGGTTCACTTTACGGCAACTACGCCGGAGATATCGCTATCACGGACAAGAGTCGCCCGAGAGTAAGTTCAGGAGATGATTACGAAACAAGCTTGCGCTCGTTTCTCATTTACGGGTCGGTTGTTCGAATGGACTGGATTTCATTCAAGACAAAATTTTTTGCGACGGGCGGTATCGATGCGGAAGTGAAAGACAAGGGCCTACCAAACAGGATGATAGAACACCGAGCGGAGCTACAAGCTATCTGTGCGAGATATCCGGAGTTGGCTAGTATGTATTGGAAAGCCGGGAATGTTCCCAATATCCGAATCAAAGCGAAGACCTACGCGAGAGAGTCGAGAAAATGACACAAAGAGGACGGCCGCCGACTCCGGTCGAGATAAAACGGAAAACGGGCAACCCCGGAAAACGGGCTTTGCCTAAAACCTCCGAAGTCGAACTTTTGCCGCAAGCCGAGAATATCCCGGAACCGCCGCGGCCGCTTCTCAAGCCCGGGCGTCGATTGTGGGATGAAGTTTGGGCGTCAGGAATACAATGGATTAGTCCAACTACGGACATGGAGATTCTGCTTATGACTTGTGAGCTCGTCGACGAAAGATGGAACTTACGGATAAAAGTAATGAACTCAGAAAATATGGCGATGGCCCGTCGTTTAGATTCTGTCTCAAATCAGATTGTTAGGAACCTGTCGCTTCTCGGCTTCACTCCTAGCGATAGGACCCGGCTTGGAGTTGCGGAGGTTCGTAAAGCTTCGAAGATTGAAGAAATAATCCGGAGGCGTGATGAGCTTCACAAGTCATGAACCCAAATGGTTGACCCCGGTCGCCGAAGAATATCTCGAGGACGGCGAGGGCGAAATAGCCATAGACTTTATCGAACAGTATGGGATTGTCACAAAAGATTCGGTGGCCGGGAGGTCGGGTAGTCCGCTGGTCCTCCGAGAATGGCAAAAAGAACTTATACGGCACATTTTCGCTCATGATGAAACCGGACAACTCAAGCACAGAATAAATTTGGTCGGTATGCCGAGGAAGAACGGTAAATCGGCTTTGGGTTCGGTTCTGGCGCTTTACTCTCTTATCGCGGGACCCGAGGGAGGGGAAGTCTATTCTGTAGCCGCAGAAACGGGACAGGCTCGTATCGTCTTCAAAGATGCGGCTCGGATTGTTTCGGAATCGGAGGAGCTGTCAAACATGATGAAGGTGTACCGGAACTCGATTTATTATCCGGCGAAAAATAGCGCTTATAACGTCTTATCGGCCGAAGCTTATTCGAAAGAGGGCTTGAACCCGACTTTTGTGATGTTCGACGAGTTACACGCCCAACCGAATCGTGACTTGTTCGATGTTATGTCGCTCGCAATGGGAGCCAGAGGAAGTATGGCAACAATGTTGGCTATCACAACGGCCGGCGTCAAAACAGATAATACCGGCCGAGATTCGATAGCTTACGACCTGTATCAATATGGACAGAAAATTTCCAAAGCAGAGATTGACGACCCAACATTTTTTATGGCTTGGTGGGAAGATGACGGCGACCATCGAAGCGAAGAAACTTGGCAAAAGGCCAACCCCGGATTCGGGGACCTAAACGCACCAAGCGATTTTCATTCTTCAGTCCGGAGGACCCCGGAAGCCGAGTTCAGGACAAAGCGCTGTAATCAATGGGTGTCTTCTCAACTTTCTTGGCTACCTAACGGAGCTTGGGACGCTCAAGAAGAAAAGTTCCACGTGGAACAAAATGACCAAATTTTTCTCGGCTTCGACGGTTCGTTTAGTGGCGACGCCACAGTCATTGTCGGTTGTATCGTCCCCGAGGAGGAGGAAGCTCCGCTCAAAGTTTTCATGTTGAAGGCTTGGGAAAAAGACGCTGAGATACACGACGAAGATTGGCGGGTCGACGTTCGAGAAGTCGAGCAAACAATCATCGACTTTTGCCAAGAGCACCCGAATGTCAAAGAAATAGCTTGCGACCCGTACCGCTGGCAACGAAGTATGCAAGTTTTGGAAGATTACGGTTTGCCGATTGTCGAATATCCTTCAACAAGCGCGAAGCGTATGGTTCCGGCTTGCACAAAATTTTATGATTTGGTCATAGAAAAGGGTTTGATTCACGACGGCGACCCCACGCTTGCGCGACATTTGGACAATGCGGTTGTAAAATTAGATTCTGTAGGTCCGAGGATTGTCAAGGAGAAAAGGGACAGCCCACGGAAGATAGACTCTGCCGTTGCGGCGGTTATTGCCGTAGACAGGGCAACAGCCGGTAGAATGGAAGTATTGGTTCCAGAATTTTTTAGTTAGGTTGGAAATGGCGACTATTTTACAGTTGGTCGGAGCGGTAGCTATCACCGTTGGGGTGGGCTTGTTATCGGTTCCGGTCGGGCTTATATCGGCTGGAGTTTTTGCCATCGTTATCGGAATGGCGGTAAGTAAATAGTGGTGTTCAATAAATTGTTCGAAAGTAGAGCGGTCAGTTATCAAACACTTTTCGAGTCGGGAGACGACGTAGCGCTCGGAACACTCTCGGCGACAAATATAAATCAAGAAACAGTTTTTCAAGTCAATGCGGTTTACTCGGCCGTCAGTCTGATAGCCGATACAGTTTCGACTTTACCTATCGGCTGTTTCATCAAAGTCGGGGAGCGCCGGGAGCTCTTCGAGCCAAAACCCGATTGGGTCAAGAAGCCAGATGTGGACCTACCTCGAGAAGCATTCTATAACTCGCTCATTGTGAGCTTGTTGCTGGATGGCAACGCTTTCATCCGCGTCTTTAGTAATCGTCAAGGGCGAATCGTAAACTTGACGATTCTCAACCCGCAAAGTGTGGAAATCAAGAGGAACGGAGTCGGACGGGTACAGTTCCAAGTTGAGGGAGAGAAAAGACCACTCAACAAGGAACAGATTATTTGGATACCCGATGTTGTTCGGCCGGGAGTTCTCCGAGGCGTGTCAAGAGTCAAAGCCTTGAAAGAAAATTTTGGCTTAGCTATGGCTCTCGAGAAGTTCGCGGCGACATTTTTTGGTACAGGGACGAACCTCAATGGGATAATCGAGTTCCCTGGAAACCTCACCGCGGAGCAAGCTAAAAATTTGGCCGAGGGATTCGACAACCGTCACCGCGGTTGGCGCAAGGGACACCGTACGGGAGTTTTGTCCGGAGGGGCTTCGTTCAAAACTACACAAGTAGACCCGGGACAAGCGCAAGCGCTCGAGGGACGCCGGATGGCGGTCGAGGATATCGCTCGAGCTTTCAATATTCCGCCGCATTTGTTGGGGATACCAGGAACAATGAGCTACGCTTCCGTTGAGCAAAATAACCTAGCTTGGATAACTCACGGGCTTCGACCGATTGTGACAAAAATCGAGGGCGCTCTGAGTGGATTGTTGGACCGTCTTCCTCGAGGAGAAGACGCCTACATAAAATTCAATATGGACGGACTCGTCCGAGCTGACTTATCTTCGAGGACTCAATCGTATTCGACCGGGCTACAGTCAGGATTCTTGACAATCAACGACGTTAGACGACTCGAGGAGCTCCCGCCGATGGAACAAGACTCAGCCGACAATGTTCGAGTGCCGCTTGCGAATGTCAACATCAATGATTCCGATATCACAGCCGTAAAGGGAAAAGTTGCCGCGGCCCAACAGCTTGTGTTGGCCGGATTCGACCCGGCCGCAGTTTTGGACGCTTTGAAACTTCCACCGATAGACCACACTGGCTTACCGAGCACGCAGTTACAACCGGTTGCTCAGATTGACGAGTCGGACCCAGAATCAGTCTATGATGAGGAGGTAAAGGGCTAATGGACCCGAAAGAGGCGAATTTCGAGGCGCGAGAATCGATTGTAAGCGACGAACAGGCCGCGCCCGATATAGAAACACCTCGGGAAATCCTAGACGCTCAGAAACGCGCTGAGCAAAACGGCTCATCGGACGAGCGCGTGGCCCTCGAGGAGGACAAGTTCACGACACAGGCCGAAGCCGAGGCCAAAGCCAAACAGATAGGTTGCGCTGGATTCCATACAATGACAGACGATGGCGAAACGGTGTATATGCCTTGCGACACTCACGCCGCTTACGAAGAAATTGTGGGGTCAAGCGATTATCGGGTGGAATCGAAGCCCGCTCCCAAGAAAGACCAAATCGAGGGTTCGAAGAAAAACAAGCCCGGCTCAGCCAAGGGACCCGGCGGAAACATCAAATTATCCGACCAAGTTCAAACGTCACTCCGGAATAAAGTCAAAGACCATAATGAAAAAATGAAAGAAGACGGTAGGCCGTCTTGGACCAAGACAACCTACGGGCAACTTGCGGCCGTTTATCGGAGGGGAGCCGGGGCATATTCGACTTCCCATCGGCCGGGAGTTTCTCGAGCGGCTTGGGCGATGGCTCGAGTCAACGCATATCTTTATTTGCTTAGAAACGGGAAGCCCGAAAACGCAAAATACATTACCGACAATGATTTACTTCCACCCGACCATCCCAAGAGCACTCGAGGATATTCTTACGGCAAGAAGAAAAAGAAAAAGGACGAAAAAGAAGACAGGGCTGTAGATTTGAGCCCGCCGGCGTTTATGCGCGCCGCGGCTCGACAAGGCTTGAAATATGTCTCGGAGGGCAAAGCCGGTGGAGGCTTGACAGAAAAGACAATACGGGAGGCCCGGGCGATGGCCGCGGGAAACGTCACAGCGGACAAGTGGATGAGGTTGAGGGCTTGGATAGCTCGTCATATGCCAGACCTCGACGCGCCGGCGGCAGACCCCTCATCTGAAAAGTATCCGAGCCCGGGAGTTGTTGCTCATTTACTATGGGGAAGCGGGCCGAGCAAGCGTGGCGCAGAGAGGACAATGAAGTATGCCGAGCGAGTCATTGGTAAGCTAGAGAAAGAAAGTATGGATAGGGGAGAAAACGTGCGAACAGTCGAGACACGCAGAACGCCGCTCGATGAGATGGAAATCCGTGAGAATGCAGACGGTATGTTTTTTGAGGGCTACGCCGCGGTGTTCGATTCACCTAGCAAACCGTTACCTTTTACAGAACGTATCGCTCCCGGAGCTTTCATTAGGTCATTGAAATCGAGGAACGATATCAAGCTTTTGTGGAATCATGATTCGAGCGAGGTCCTCGGTTCGACTCGAGCCGGTACTATGAAACTTGTAGAAGACGACAAGGGCTTGAAAGTGACGGCTCAACTTCCAAACACAACGACCGGGAGGGACGCCGCCGAGCTGCTGAAGCGTGGAGATGTGGACGCTATGAGTTTTGGGTTCACCGTCGCACGAGGAGGAGATGATTGGTCGGAAGACGGTTCCGAGAGAACTCTACGCGAAGTGATGTTACACGAAGTTAGCATCGTAGCGTTCCCGGCTTACGAAGAAACAGCGGGCCAAGCCACAGTTCGAGGGTTAGAAAAAGTGGCGGAGCGGGCGGCCGTCGACCTAGACGCATTATCGGACGCTTTGATAAAACTTGAGATGGGTGAAGAAATGACCGAAGAGGATACGCAACTTTTGACTGAAGTCCTCGATTCGATAGCTCCGGAGAAGCCAGAAGAGGAGCCGGAGAATGTAGAGGATGACAAAGGTAAGGTTATGCTTGAACTCAAGAAACAAAAGCTCAAACTATTGGAGGCAATCAATGGCTAGTGTAGAACAAATCAAAGACGCGATTCTTGAAGTCGCCGGGAACCCAGAAAGCGGAGCTATCTACTCGTTGGCTCCCGAAATGGCTGAGGCGGTCGCGAATATCGACAACCCGAAGTCAACAGCGAACCCTCGAGGAGCGAAGCCGAAGCGGGAGATACGAGTCACGGAACCCTCAGAAGTAAGATAGACAAAAAAATACCCCCGGGAGTAATCACTCCCAGGGGTATTATTTTTTACTCACTATCATTTACCTTGCTCAGTTGGTATAACCAAAGAATTTCGTTATATTTTTCTTTCTTGGTATCGAAATCTTCGGTGTGGGCCGCAATAGCCCATTCCTTGTAAAGGCCCAACATTTGAGCTGTACGGCTTGGGGTTATAACTCGGAAAGGATTTTTTCCATTTTTCTTTCCTCCAGTGAAGTAGTCAGACATCATTTCAATGATGTGAACTTCTTCGAGCTTAGCCCATTTATTCATTTCTGTACGGAATACCATTTTTTGTTCCTCCATTTTCTTCTTATGACCAGCCCTCAACTTCATCGATTTCTCCATCTTTTATCAATGAATCGGCATAGTCATTCATTCCAACGTGGTATGCGATAGGGTCCGTCTCTTTCAGGACCCGGCTTGTCAGATAGTCATGGCCCGCAATCTCTACAAGCCCATAAACATCATCGAGCATATTGTTGTAGAGTTGTTCGAGCTCGTATTCGGTAATGATGTTTTCTTTTACCATTTTTCTTTCCTCCGTTCAAACGACTCAAACAGTCGAGTTCCCAACTAGCCCTCCGTCCTCATATGATTAGTTTTCCAAACTTTTAGCTTGCGCAATCAGTTTGTTGTGTATGTTTGCAATAGTCATCATTTTTTCGGTAACCATATGCTGTTTCCAATGCGGAACAGGTAAGTCCCTCGAGAGAGACTTCTGCTCCTCATCGTCGTAAAGGTCCTCGAGGGCCCAAAGCAAAACTTTGAGCTCTTGTTTCCCGAGACTCAATTCGACAGGGTTAGGTAAATCGAAATCAAGATTGATTGTTTCATCCAAATGAATCGCTTTTGATATAGCACTCATATCAACCACCTCCATATAAGGAGGACGGACGGCTAGCAGAGAACTCGAACCGAGTTCGTCATTTAGCAGATATTCTGTATTGAGTTTTCATCTTTCGTATGTATTCGCTCGGTCTGTAGGTTTCCCTAGCCGGGAGCGGAACATATATCTAGTATATCGGAAAACCACACAAAAGTAAAGTCGACTTTACCCTCTGGAGTGTCTACAAACAGGCCGATAAACGCGGGGAACCGGAGCCTCGATGATACAATGAAGTCGTCGGAATTGTGAGTGAGCTCTGCCGGCCAGCGTCCGTGAGTGGAACCACCCGGGGCAAACCGTAAAACAAACCAACACATTGGAGAAATGTATATGTCTGAGTTCGTAAAGACTCAGCAGGAACTCCGCGCCAACCTTACTTCGCAGATTCGTGAGGTCATCGAGGGTGCTGAGTCTGAGGGCCGTGGGCTCGATTCTGCTGAACTAGAAAAGATTGACCGGGTCGAAGCCGATATTCGTCGGGCCGATGAGGCAATCGAGGTAGCAAAGCGTAACGCCGAGCGCGCCGTAGAGGTAGCCGAAGCCGCACGTGATTTTGTTCCCGCCGAAGAGGTAAGCAACGAGTCCGAAGTCTTCCGCTCCTTGAGCAATGGAGAGATTCGCTCTCACACCTTCAACCCAAGCGCCGAAAAGCGTGCGACCCTAACCGGAGGAACCAACACTGTACCCGTTGACTTCCTCGACCAGGTGTTCATGTTGGCCCGTCAGGTTGGACCGATGCTTGATGTTTCTGATGTCATTCAGAGAACTTCTGGCGCGGACCTCCGTATCCCAAGAATGACCGCTTACTCGACCGCCGCAACGGTAGCCGAGGGTGGGGCCATTAGCGACAGCGAGCCAACCTTTGCTTCGCTCTTGTTGACGCCATTCAAGCAAGCCTTCATCGTGAAAATTGCAAACGAGCTTCTCGATGACGCCGGCTTTGATATCCAGAGCGTTATCGCAGAGCAAGCAGGAAACGCCATCGGATTCCAGGTCAACGACTTGGCAACCACAGGTGACGGCTCCAGCAAGCCAGAGGGTATTGTCCCTCAGACTCAGGCTGGTGTGACCGCGGCTTCGGCTACGGCTATCACCGCAGATGAGCTGATTGACCTTGCTTACTCTACAGACGGCGCGGTTCGTCGTCTTCCTGGCGTTGGATACATGGCTAACGGAAGCACCATCGCGGCTATCCGTAAGCTGAAAGATACAGCCGGTAACTTCATCTACGACCCACAGGTTGGCGGCCCAGACCGTCTCCTCGGTTACGATGTCATTGAGAACTCCGCTATGGACTCAATCGCTACAGCAAAGAAGACTGTTCTATTCGGACACTTCCCAAGCTATAAGATTGTGACCACCGGGCTCGATGTGGCTACGTCTGTAGACGCTTACTTCGCCAACGACATCACCGCATACCGTTTCGTGTATCGGTTCGATGGCAAGCTGACCCACGGCGGTCACGTGAAGCACCTCGTCCAGGCCTAGTCCTCGACAAGCCGAACAACCTCCGGGCCCGTAGGTCGCCCGGGGGTTGTTCTTCTTTGCGATACAATAGATTCGAGGAGAACACAATGGCCATTACCAACGGATACGCTTCGCTTGCCGATGTCAAGGCGGCTCTTAGGATAACTGATTCTGTAGACGATGCTCTCATCGAGTTGGCGGTCGAATCGGCTTCTCGAGAGATAGACGGATTTTGTGAGCGAGTTTTCTACAATGTCGGAACCGATACAAGAATTTTCAAACCAGAAGACGCTTACCTGACTTATATAGACGACTTGCAAAGTTTGACGACGCTCAAAGTTGCGAGTGACGGGACAAGCTTCGATACGACATGGAGTTCGACAGACTATCAACTCGAGCCGCTCAACGGAGTCGCCGGAGGGATATCGAGCCCGTTCACAAGAATAAGAGCCGTAGGGGACCAACTTTTCCCGCTCTTCGATATCCGGAACCCAAACGCTCAAGAAGCTACGGTACAAGTTGTTGGGACTTGGGGATTCGCGAGTGTCCCGACAGCTATCAAGCAAGCTACAGTTTTGTATTCTATGCGTCAATTCAAGAGATTCGATTCGCCGCTTGGTGTTGCCGGCTTCGGCGATATCGGAGCGATACGAGTTTCTCGATTCGACCCAGACGTAGAGGCCATGTTGATGCCGTTCCGTAAAGTGAGCATGGCTTGAGTATCGCGAGTCTTCGTAACGGATTAGCCTCGAACCTCGGTTCGATAA
>MDTG01037728.1_pt1 | contig 12288 bp, 9 predicted proteins | sample 811421 | NCBI WGS metagenome assembly MDTG01 (sample SAMN05326645, study PRJNA326480) | marine metagenome | isolation source: seawater | place: Pacific Ocean: South East | collected 2011
AAAAATGAAGTAAAAGTGATTCGAATCATGACAAAAAATACGATTGAAGAAAAAATATTTAGAGAGAATTATTCCTAAAATGATGATATAATATGCTCTAGGTCGTACCCTAAAATGCATTGGTGAGAAAAAATGAAGTAAACGTGATTCGAATCATGACAAAAAATCCAATTGAAAAAAAAAAAAAAAAAAGTATTTCGAGAAAAAAAATGATTCCTAAAATGATATTGACATAAATTTTTATTTTATCTTACATTTTCATAACATTTTTTGTAGTCTACTCTTTTGAATGGTATATAATAAAAAAGACTAATCAAAAAACTGATGGAATAAAAAAACATGAGTATTAAAAGAAAAAAAGGAAATACAAATGGTACGAACCACGAAATATTTTCTCTTTCAGTAGGGGACATGGAAAGTCGTCTTAAAAAAGAAGTTACAATATTCAAAACATAAAATACAAGATGCAAATAGGAAAAATTTTTAAAGTTATTGAAGGATAATGTCATTTCGATTAGAATCCCTATCCACCACGAAGAGACGGAAAGAATCCATATATACCATATAAAATCAAAACGATATAATATATTACCGATACAATTACCAGTATCATAAAAAAACAATAAAGCAAACTCATTTAAAACTCTTCTCGGCCAACTCAGATACCATCGTAAAACTCTTTGTTTGAATAAAGATGCTGCGCCATAACCTTGTTGTCGATTGTTCGACCAATTAAAAAATTTTTGTGGACAATAAGTGTATACAATATTTAAATGGTCTTGTTGTAATTTATAACCAATATTTCTAGCAACGAGTCCACCAAAAGCATCTTCCCCAAATGGTAATCCACCTGGTTGACATACATTCCATTGAAAAATATTTAATAATGAATCAATCTTGTAAACACATATTATACCATGTAAAAATTTGAGCGTATGTATATTCCGAGAACGATTTCGATAGGAAATTGTCCTATATTCAAAATCGACCAAATGTTCCAACATGAAAAAGTTTGTTTTACTCTTGTCGATTCCAATCGTACATGTATATCCCGCTGTGGTCGGTTCTGCTAAAAAATCTTCCCTTATAAAAAAATCATCACGAACAATAGTATCGTCATCCAATAAAACAACCTTTTGAATATTGATATAATTGTTTTTGATATTTTTTACCGTCTGGAAAATAGCATTTGTTTTATTTGGGATACTATAATGAAAATAAATAATCCCATGGTCTTCACAAAATGCTTCTAGTTCATGATTTTTTTCGGTGTTGGCATCATTATCCGCGACAAAAACATATTCAAATTTTTTTCTTATTTTCACTAAATTTTTTTTAATATCGTCTTCTACATGATGACATGGTATCACACAACACGTGTTTTCCAAGGATTTTTTTTTGACATCATCGGTATAACTCAATAAAATTTTTTCATCTTGTAATTCTCCAATTTTGTTAATCGTAAAATATATAATTTCTGAAACAATATAAAACGGTAATATCCATACTTTTTCAAAAAAATGATTCGTTTCAAAAAGATTTGATAATTTAAACGAATCCAATTCTAGAACTATCTTAAAAATCATAAATGAAAAAGATGATAATAATCCATACCAAAAAATAAAAAAATAATTCATGTTTTATTTTAGCACCATCATATGTTTAAATACTTCTAATCTTTTTTTTTTTTTTTTTTTGAAAGGCACCAAATATATTTTTTTTTTTGTAATAAAATGCAAAAAAATTTATTATATTTGATTTACATTGTTGGTACTTTTACAATATTCTGCATGAATTTGTATAAAATTTCAAAAATATATTCGCAATCGAGACAACCAATCATTTTGGAAAACTTTGAAATGGAAAATCAAGAATACAAAAAATCCAAGGAAGAATATGAAAAAGTGGAAAAAATACAAACATACTTGCAAAATTCAGAAAAGAATATCCAAAATATTCAAAACACTTTGCAAAATAATATTTTTCATAATGTACCCATGTATTTCTTCATTTTTCCTTTACTTGTTAGTTATATTATATATTCGTACGATAAAGATATTACTAATTATAAAAACCTAATCCTAAGCTTAAAAGATTCGAATTTAGTTTTTGAAAATCCATACAAAAGTCAGAGTCAGACTAAGGATGTTATAAGTGGTGACATTTATACTGATTTTGTATATTTTGTAATGCAACCAATAACCAAAATATTTTTTGACCCTGATGACTTTCTAAGATTTTCTTTTCTTCCAACTGGTTTAAACAAAAAATTGAAGGAGCATATATGGGTATTTTTTTTCGTATATGTACTGATATTTTTTGGTATTTTATATATTATTTTACCAGAAAACTTGGTTTATCTTATCGTATACTCAATCTTTTATTATCAACTTTTTAAAAAAAATTTCATCAAATTTTCTGAAGCTATCACACTTATTTTGATTGTGTTCCTTCTACATTTTTTATATGATTTAGATATTTTGTCCAATAAAATGTATAATTTTATTTTTTATCCAATTAATATTTATATTATTTCAAAAAATTTTTTTTTAACTAATAAAGATGGTGGACAGAAATTGTAAACAGCTAAAAAAAAAATTACAAAGAAAACAAATATGTACTACAGTCAAAAGTTTAGAAAAAAAATATCTTAACAAAGAATCCGATGTTGTTGATAATATAATGACTGTGATTCAAACTAACGATTTACAACAAGCAAAAAGACAACAAAAACAAGAACAAACAAAAGCAATAACCAAAGCACCAGAATTCAAACAATTACAACCAAATGTAAAACAAAAATTAGAAGCAAAACAAAAATCAGACGAAACGATATTACAGAAGATTATTAAATATCTTCCTTTAGGAGTAGGGACTATGTCTCAAGAAAATAAACAAATCTTGAAAAAGGCATTTAAATCAAATCCGGGCCTATTGAATCAAGACCAAGCGATTGAATTATTTAAAGATGATTTTTCGAACAATTACATAAATGACTTAAGGAGCAAGAAAGCACAAGAACGAAAAAAAGCAAAAGCAAAACAACAAGCACAAGCAAAAGCAAAACAACAAGCACAAGCAAAACAAAAAAAAGAAAAAGAACAAGCACAAGCTAATGAACTCAAAGAGAGAAAAAAAAAAATATATCAAATATTTGAACAACAATCGACGGTTAGAGGAGAACAAATCTCCCTTTTAGATGATTATTTTAAGAGTCTGACAGAAATACAAAAAAAAAACAAAGACGTTATAATTAGATTCTATAAAACTTATGATTATTTAGAAAAACCTTTTTATTTGCAAAAGATAGTGAAGCAATTAGAAACACAAAAAAGAGAAAAAGAACAACAACAAAAGAAACTCGAACAAGAACAAGCAAACAAACGACTAATAGAAGCACAAAGAATAAAAAAATTAAAACAACAAGCAGAACTTAAAAAAATACAAGAAAAGAAAGAACAAATGCAAGTAAAAAAGGAGATTTATATTGGAATATTAGAAAAAACAAATAATATAAATGGATTGATTGAATTGTTGAACAATAATGAATATTCTATTATCCAAAAAGAAATAGATAAAAAACTTGATGAAATGTTGAAATCTCCAAAAGAAGAAATGATTCGATTAATTAAAAAGAATCAATTACCAGAAAAGTATGTGGAAAATAAGTATCCCAATGTACAAAAATTAAAAATTTTTCATAATGAATTGAAACTGATAAAAGATGGAAAATACAAGCCTTCTCAAAACGATGAAATTTTAACTAAATATTATAATGACATAGAAAAGATGAAGAAACAAAAAAAATCATATACAACAAATAAAAATGTAAAAGAAAAGAAAAAAGAAAAACAAAAAGATACGCCTGAAAAAGTAAAATATGAGGGTATTGATATGACCCATAATTTCAAATATCAAAGACAAAAGATGAAAACAATACTAAATCATATGAACATAATTCAGTCTAAAACATTACAAGAGTCAACCGATATTGGTTTGAATACAATGAAAACAAGAATTAACCAAAATTTAAGCAAATTGGAAACTGAAATTTTTAATAACAGGGAATTTGACGCAAACAAAGAAAAGTACAAAAAGTTTTATACTAAAAAACTACAGCAAATTCAAACGCAAATTCAAAAGAGACAAAAGAGAAAACTTCAAAAGAAACAACAGCAACTTCAAATTCAAAAGAGAAAACAAAATCAAAAGAAACAACAGCAACTGCGAATTCAAATTCTAAAAAATAAAAAAGTTCAAAATATGACTGAAGAGCAAAAGACACAAATGAAAGAATTGTTTAAAGATAGAACTCTAGTAGAAGGGTTTGGTAGTAAATTTCTTGAATTATATAAAGATATAGATAAAAATAATAAACCCCCATTTGTAAAACAAATACAAGAACAATTAAATGATATAGAAAAGAAAATAAAACAAGGGAAACAACTAAGCCAAAACCAAAAACAATTTTTGAACAAATATAAAAAACAACAACAATTAAAACAACAACAATTTTTGGAAAAAGATAAAAAAACAACAAATTTAGGTTTTGTACCTGGTGAGGAAACTATTTATTCAGAACCTACTACTTCTAAACAAACAAACCTAACCCAACAAGACCAACAACGAATTAAAAGTTTTCAAAATAGACAAGATAGGTTAGAGAAAATTAAAGCAAGTTATGACAAAGCAATGAACTTAAGCTAACATTTGAAGCAAACAGTGAAAGAAAAATTAGAAATAAAAAATAATAATTAAATTAATTCTTTAATAAAAAAAATGATATATTTTATACAATCTTTACTGCTTCCGATGAGTCAAACATGTTACAATTCTAAAGTTTTGAAGGTAATCATATTAAATACATGGTTGTTTGTTTTTTTTCATTCTTTACGAGAGATGTTGAACATTCACAAATTGAATATTACTTTTGATGTTTCTTTTGCGAATTTGATGACCATTCTTTTTTCATTTTTGTATTTATATACGATTACATTTGTTAATTTTAAAATATGTTATCGTAACGAAGATAAATTATTACCGAAAAAAGTGACGCAAACTTTGGAATTTTTTTTTACTTTTTTGATATCAGCGATTATCTATACCTATGTTTACTTTAAAATCCCAGGTATTATAGTGAATCGAATCTACCATGGTCTTATTTTAGTATTAGCATCTCTTTCGATTTATTATTTTTTCCTTAATTTCAAATTTTTGAACAGTGAAACTTTGCTTGTCAAGTCTTATTTCATTACACTGTCGAAATTTGCAATTCTTTTTTCCATGGCTTCCATAATTGGAATGATTGTGCTTAAATATCGATATCCGTTTATACCAACCTTTCTTATTTTAATTTCATTTTTTTTATTTTATAATTTTCGATTATATAAACGATTGCATAATAATATAATCCTGATACCCATTTTTGAAAAATATAATAATGCGTCTTATAGACACCATGGTTTATAATTTCAATATTGTTTTAATTTATTTTTTGAATATTGAAATTAAGAGTTTAAATTATTTATTGAGATAAAAATTTTTCTACGTTCCCAGCTCCAAGTAAATTATCATTAAAGACTTGATAGTCGGTATAACCCCAACTAGAAGACGTTTCAACTACAATAGAAGTATTTTTGTTAGTCAGACCAACACCTTCTTGTGTTTGTATGTCTCCTTTTGGACCAAATGTTTTGCTGGCCCCCGTTTTATTATCGTGTTCATATATTGTAACTTTCATTCCTTTTGGGTAAATTATATCATCAACATCATCATTCATTACCTTTTTATTTTCCATAGCCGACCTATTATAGGTACCAGATGTTAATCCGACATTGTTGGTAACATATGAGTTCGAAAATCTAAATTGATTTCTAGCCCAAGTCTGGTCAAAAAACAATGCCCTATTATATTGAGGTGTTTGAATAACAAATGCATCAATTCTATCGTTGAAATACGTAAACCCAGTATAATTCCTATTTGCATGTAAAGTTTGATTCGCTCCATTTGGGAAATTTGGGTCATTGAAATTTGTTACTTGCATGCCTCGAGGAACTTTCGCCGAGCTCATTGAGTTACGACCTACACCGCGATTTTCCATCCTTGCCCTATCCCAAACCCCATAACGGAAACTTTTTATATATCCAGAACGAGTACCATTACTGTTATAAGTACCATGTTCGTATACTGTGTAATCTTCCGCAGGTCCTGGATAATGATTTGTTTTTTTATAATGCCACATACCATTTGTTTGGGTTCTCCACAGTTCCTGATTATTACTTATATTTATACACTGAGCAGCAACCCATCCAGGACCACCATAGTTGGAGACCGAAAAAATAAATACGTTTTTCCCTGGTCGTATTTTCACAAAACAAGGTTCCGGGTCGTTCATAGATTTTGCAAGAAGCAATTTCCTTTCATGCCATATGACCCCGTAATCGTCGAATCTACTGATGATTTTCCCGTTGATTACTGTCCCTGACGTATTATTATAACAATACCAGAATGTATGTTTTCCATCCCAATCTTCACCGTCGCATTTAAGCTTAGCCATATTTCCGTGATTTCCATGAGCACTAAGAGTATGGTTCTCACGATGATGATATATATCATTAATGTATCGCCAGCTAGATTGTACGGCAGTCGAAATCAGAGGAGAATCATTGACATCATCTAGCATGGCCGCTTGGAGTCCCGCTGGACCTCCATTATTGCCAGCGACGAGCATTATCCTGTTCTTTCCGGGAACTAGCGTCAAATCAATGCCTGGATTATTTTGACCAATTATTTTTTTAATAAATTTATTATTATGTAAAAGGTATGCAAAATCGTCGACATTTACATACAATTTCACTGGGTGGTCCATTCCTAAAGTATTATTGTAATCCCTGTAAAATTTGCAAGTGTCAATTGGGACAGTCATCATCATACCTTCTTGACCGTCTGGTATTTCGGTTATACTGGGCATTGGGAGGTGCCAAATCCAACCATCGGTGAAAATAACATTTCCATCATCATTCTTTAATTTACCCCATGCTGGATTGGTTGGCATTGGGTAAGCAGGGAATCCTTCCTGGTTATACAAATCGTCCATGGGAAGGAGAGGGTTCATTATTCTCTTTTCATTTTTTCCATCGCTGTTCCAATGATTCCATAATTTGTTTTCATCAAATTCAAATTCACGATAAAGCTCACTGTATTTTAAGGCATATCCAACCAAATCTGAATTTTCTTTCGTAAGCTCTCCGATACAAGCACATCGACCTGGAACATTATATCTTTCATCATCACAATATCCACAAGTTTTGACACATTCAGAACGCCAATTAAAATGATTTGAATTTGCAGAACTGCATCCACCATTGTTCTTATGAGTTTGACATTCTTCAGATTTGCCTGTTTCTTCATCAACATCCCCTCTTCTATCTCTACAGCCATTGGAAGAAGGACATGTTACCATATTGCTATTATCGCATAGTCCACAGCAGTAAGTCACACCTGTTTCAGGGCACTTATAATAGTTAGTACCCCCAGCGTCAGCACATTCTTGTTCTGTGACTTCCATGATAATAGGTTCTTCCATAACTTCTGAACTAGTTTCAGAATTTATTGGTGTAAGACCTTCCATTTCTGTTTGATATTCTACATCTTCTATTTCTGTTTCAAAGTCTACATCTTCCAGAAAGTCATCATCTTCTTCTTCTTGTTCATCTTCTTCTTGTACTTGTTCATCTACTTCATAACTGCTACCATTTCCACTTGTCACATTTTCTTCTTGAAATACATTTTCATCGTATTCAGATTCCTCCTCGTATGATGATTTTTCAACTTCTTCTTCTTCATCAGAATCATTTACAGTTTCATTTTCACTTGATTTTTTCGAAAAAAATGATTTTCGATTTATGACCACGACTATGATAACAATAATTATAACAACTGCAACTATAATACCTATTATTTTAGCACTCATTTATTATAATAAAAAAAAAATGGAAATTTATTTTTTTTTTTTTATATTAAGTGGTAAAATGCAATATTTTAGTGGAGATACAAATTATATTTTTCTTCCCAATGTGAGTCCCAATGTGAGTCCTAATGTGAATCAAAGACAACAAGCACGAACAAATCAACAAAAACAACAACAAAAAACTCAATCGAATCAAACCCCACAAAATGTCAGTGGATATCAAGAATACCCCGTACAAGAGCAAGTACAAGAGCAAGCAAGACAATCAAGAAGACAACAGCAGACGCAATCAAGAAGACAACAGCAGACGCAATCAAGAAGACAACAGCAGACGCAATCAAGAAGACAACAGCAAAGAACTCTCCAACGATTTTTTGAAAATAGTTTCGAGGCTATTGGTCAGCGTTTAAAAGATTTTCTTCTTCTTTATTTGATTTCTAAAGATATCAACGCTGACCCTGATATTATAAATGATGAGTTACAAATTGAAGATATCGAACAAATATATACTTTTTTTGAAAATAATTTAAAAAATAAATCAGAGGGATATAAGAATTTCTTTCGAAGAGATAACGGACAAGTAATTCAAGTCAAAACTCTGCTAAATCGTGAAATTCTTCCGCTTATTGAGTCATTGAAAAATGAAAACAACGATAAACTATTTATATTACTTAGCTCGTACTTGGATGATTTTAAGGATGATTATGGTTCATTACCAAATTATGAACAAGATATATTGACCATAGGAAAGTCTGTACTAATGGAAATTGAAAACAATATTAAAAACATATTATCGAAACAACAACAACAACAACAAAAACAGCGACAAGAAAGGGTACTTAAACAACAAGGAAAGCTATAGAGTCGGAAAAATTTGGAAAAAATATATTATATTTTATCAATATAGTAAATTATACCTAAATACAATAAAATTCAATCGAGAAAAAAAAAAGATTACAATTTTAAACAATGGAGAATAGATAGTTTATTTTATTTTTTTACAAAAAAATAAAATATGTATACAGACCAAATCAGGAGGATTCTAGTAGTGTTTGAATAATATTGTGATTGTATGGAAAGGTATAATATCGATAAGGATATTGTTTATTGGCATTATTTTCAGCATAATCCAAATCTTTTTCTAAATATTGTTCTGGTTTTTCAACAGAGTCATAGATTAATCGTTCATAAGATTGTTCTTCTGGGAAATACAATAATATGATACATCGCCTGTCGGTATTAATGAATTTATCAAAATCTAAATCTTTTGAAATCCTAAGAGATATATTTTCTTTTGAATCTAAATAGATTTCTGTAATCAATATATTGTAATCATGAGGTTTTACATGTTCAAAAACCATGGTGAATTCTGTATTGTTCTTTGGGGTTTCAGTTCGAACCGAGTCGACGTATGCATCGAGTAAAAAATCACTCAACATTTCTACAATTTTACGTAATGTATATTTTATATTTTCTTTAAATTTATATTTTGTTTCTTGTGTATATACATCTGATTGTTCAACACTATTCAGTTCATCAGAAGCATAGTGTGTATAAAGCTCATGAAATATCTTTTCTACCGATTTGAAATTTATTTCACCATCCATGACATCTTTCATACTTTCCAATTGTTTTCGAAAAGTTGATAAAAAATTTTCTTTGTTCAACAACAATCTTTTTCGTAAAATATCGAATAAATTTCGATGAACATCCAGCTCATCAATGTCATATTCTACTTCAGTTTCCAAAAACATTTCGAATTCTTTTATTAATCGTTCCATGTGGAAATCAATATATTTGAAGATATGATTCAAATCAATATTGTCAAGCCCGTCTTCTTTTATTTGTTCCATGATGGAAATTCTTTCAAGCGGTGGTTTATTTGAAATCATGTGATTATAGAAACATGCAAAGAAAAACGAATCGGGGAGATTTCCAAAAGATATTCTTGACACGAGGTCTCCTGTTTTCTCCATGGGGATTGTAAATTTCGAGTATTTCCATTCATCCAATTTTTTATATTTTTTCAAATCTTTGTAAAGTATCATTCTTTTTTCTTTTCGTTTTAAAAGATTGAAATCAAATTCTTTAAATGAATTTAAAATTCAAGAATAAATTTTTTTAAGAGACCATAATTCACTGTAATGTTTGGAACCAAAACGTCTTTGTTCGTAACGATAAATCGGATAAATTTCTAGACTTACTTTGTTTTTATTCAAAATGTGTTTTCCTTGTCTGGATAAAAAAAAATAAAATTGATTCACTTTTTTTTCATAATCATTCTCGAAATAAATTTCACCTAAAAGTCCTGGTCCAGTGGGATATAAACTATTATGTCCATAATACTTGGTTTTTACATGTATCACAATTCTATCAATACATTTTTTGAGATATGGATTTTCTTTTGCGCATATCATGAAACCGTTATAAATTCCATTTTTTGATTTCCAGGTCTTTCTTTTTTGTAATTCTTGAAAGTAATAAGGGTCATTGATAAACTCGATATCTTTTTGGATTGGAACATTCTCTTTGTAAGGCTGGTCCAAAACGAAATATTCTTTATCCAAATAGTCTCCAAAGAAAAAATTATTCATGGTATCGAATTTTATATCCAAATAAATTCCACCATTAATATACAAAATACAATATCTCCATAAGTCAGCTCGATACGCACCTGGAATCAGATTTTTAAATGCTGTATAGACATCCGAGTCGAAATTTTCCTTGATGAAATCTTCACACTCCTTATCATCATACAAAAAAAATTTGGTAGATGGATTTTTTTTAATCAGTCTTTCCCTCGTTTGAAACATGGACGGTGGTAATCGTTTTGTGGACCAGGTCTGGAAAACTTGATTCGGAATCACCGTTACACCAGGGACAAATGTTTTTTGTTTCATACATTCGAATCGATGTTTTTTAAAATCAATTTTCTGACATCGATAAGAACAATAAAATTGTGTCTTACATAGGTTACATGTATTTTTCGTAACCTTCTTACATACATAACAAGATGAAAACATATTTTAATATATAAAAAAAAAAAATAAAAACTCCTCACGGTCTTTCACCAAAAAATAATCGGGTTCATAAAATTTATTGATTTAGAAAAAATAGAAAAACTCAAAACAAATTAAACATAGAATTTTTATAGATTAATTATGAAAACTTTAACAATTTTTTTTTTCATCATATAATTGAAAATAATTTTTCATAAAGATTTTTTCTTGATTTCGAAAACCTTTAGGATTTCCTAGAATTAAATCAGGTTCCAAATTCAATAATTCAAAAAAGATTTGTTTCAAAACCTGACAATCATATAAACTATCATGGAAACAGGTATCGTCTACACAAATATCCAATTTTTTTGCCAATTCACTCAATGATGGCCATTTGTACCCATAATTTCCTGGAATTTGACAAAACTCAGTTGTTAATTTCATGGTACAAATACAATTTTCATAAAGATTAAATGGGGGATTTCCTTTTAATGTTTTTAATACCATACCAATATCGAATTCTATATTATGAGAAATGATAAAATCATTTTCACTCACGTCTTGAAAAAATTCTTTCAAGACGATTTGAGGGTCTATCCCATGCATCTTGATGGATTCCAACGTTTGGGCATTTGCTAATGTGCTCTTAATTTTAGTAGCACCTGTTACCACATAATCTTTTGAAAGGATGATATGACCATCTTGATTGACTTTTAACCATGAAATTTGAGTCATCGTTTGTGTTGGCGGTCGAAAACTTCCAATCGCATTGGTCTCTATATCTAAAAAAATTAAAAATCTAGGGTTTTCTTTAATCATTGTTAATTCATTTTTATCAGGGGAACAATTCTTTTTCATTTTATATTTGATAATTCTTAAATTATATTTTTTTTTTCATTTTTTTTTTCTCTTTGTGTTTTTCATTTTTATTCATACGTACTCGAAAACAAATCCTTTTGCTGATTTTTCTCTGTTTCTTAATACAGCTGAAATCTTAGAAGAAAGAACATTTATATTAAATTCTTTTTTTATATATTCAATCGCTTCGAATTGAAATTCAAATTCTTTAATAAATTCCATATTATGTTTCCTAAAAACTTTGAACAATTTTCTGCGTTTTTCAGATTTTCTTGCTTCTGGGTTTGAAAATTGTCGTATTGCTCTTTGACTCTGTTTTTTTCTTGCTTCTGGGTTATTCTTGTAATGTTCTTTCATTTTCTCACCATGAACTTTTCCAGCTTCTGGGTTATTCTTGTAATGTTCTTTCATTTTCTCACCATGAACTTTTCCAGCTTCTGGGTTATTCTGGTAATGTTGTAT
>MDTG01169023.1_pt1 | contig 12288 bp, 5 predicted proteins | sample 811421 | NCBI WGS metagenome assembly MDTG01 (sample SAMN05326645, study PRJNA326480) | marine metagenome | isolation source: seawater | place: Pacific Ocean: South East | collected 2011
AAAATATTATTAGTAGTATTACTATCAATATTATATCCAGCACGATAGCCAATTGATATATTTTCATTCGTATTAGTATAACTTAATTCTCCTCTTAAACATTCTGTTCCAATTGCAATATTTTTACTACCATTATCATTATTATAGAAATTTAAAACTCCTAATGCAATATTTTCTGAACCACCTTGATTTGAATAACCTGATTTATAACCAATTATAATATTTGATTGACCTGTTATTGATGTATATGAACTTTCTCTTCCAATTGCTACATTATTTGAACCAATTGTATTATTATATAATGCTTCATGTCCAAAACTAACATTATTAATACCACTTATATTATTGTATAAAGTTCGAGTTCCTATTGAAACATTTGCAGAACCAATATTATTTGTATATAAACTATAATTTCCTATTGCAATATTTTCATTTCCTAGTGTATTAGTATATAAATTAAAAGCTCCTACACCAACATTATTACTTGAATCAACTATATTATAACCTGATTTATTTCCAATCATTGTATTATTATTTCCTGATAACTCTTTCTTTTTATATTTATATATAGTTGCTTCTCCATAAGCATGATTAGCATTTAGAATGCCTCCTCTATGCCAAGCCCCTATTAATATTATACTTGCATCGTAATTTATACTTAGACTAGAACCAAATTTATCTCTAGCATGAGCACTCTCAATTTTCTTAATCATTTCCCAATTATATGTAAAATCATTTTGCAAGTGATTACTATTTTTATAAATTTGTATAAATCCTTTCAAAGTATAGTTATTACTATGAAATGCTGGACTACTAACAACAAATACATCACCTTCATCATTCAACTTTATTTGAGTTCCTGTACGATAATTTGTTGAAGATGAAACATGAGAACCATAAGATACCCAACTATTATTTTCATTATTATATTTATATAGTTTCCAAAAACCATCATTAGTATTACCACTTTTTGATAATGAAACATGACCAAAAGCTATTATATTTCCATTTTCATTAATTGAAAAATCACTACCCATAAAAACTTTACCTGGATTGTTATAACCATTATAATCTCTTTTAATAGTATTTCCTATCTGAACCCAATTTGTATTTGAACTATTATATTCATATACTCTTAGACTATTTTCAAAATCATTATGTATTGTATTATATTCATTTTGATTTTTAACAACTAATTTATTACCACTTCTATTTAAATATATTATATTGCCTAAATAACCATTTACATTATGGCCTAATATACTACTTGTTAAATCCCAGTTTGATGTAGATGTATTATAATTATATACTAATACTCTTCCAGCATTATCACCTATATCTGGATTATCATAACCGTATTCACCTACTACTAATATATTACCTTCATCATTTATTTTAATATCACTACCAAAATGATTACTTTCTTTTATTGTAGGACTTTCTAAAATTTGCCCATATTGTATCCAATATTTTGTATTTTCATTCCAAGTTGAATCATTTGTTAATATTATTGGTGTATTTAATTCATAATTATTATCAATTATATTACCACTTTGAAATTCTTCTAATGTAATAGTTCTATATTGATATACTGTTGCTATTCCAGAATTAGTTATTCTTTGCGGTATTGTAGTTTCTATATTAATATCTTGTCCAGCATAATCATCATTTTCTGATTGATAATATAAAGGATTTGTTGTAGTTGCTATAATTTCTATTTGTGTATTAGCTCCAGATTGACCAGGTGTCCCATTTATTGTTACATTTGTTGTATATTCATTACTTTTATTAAATGTATCATAAAGTCTTAATCTATGACCAGTATTATTTACATGACTCTGATCAAATATATATGTATTTCCTGTTTTTAATATTAAATGAGGAGCTTCTTTATTATCTATATAATATGATGAATCTGAATTAATTATATTAATTGAATTACCCATATTTGTATTAGTTTCTGATTCATAATATAAATCATTAGTTATACTATTTGGAGTATTAGTAGTAACTATAATAGTTGTATTAGCTCCAGATTGACCAGGTGTTCCATTAAATGTTACATTTGTAGTATATTCAGTAACCTTATTTGAATCAAGATATAACTTTAATAAATTACCAGAATTTGATGATGCACTTTGGTCAAACACATAAGTATAACCTGTTAATAATTCTATTGATGGATTAAAAGTTCCATTTAATTTAAATTTATTTATTCCTCCGTCATTTGTATCTGCTAATACTTCAACATCATATGTAATTATAGTTGTAGCTATATCATCAATATATTTTGGTAAAAATTGAACAGAAAATGTTATAGTTGTATTTGTATTTGTATAATTATCATCAATTATACTAAAATTAGGTCTTCCTAATGCTAATAATTCACCTGAACCATTTAAATCAAAATTAGTAATTTTCTCTCCTAAAAATGAACCATATATAGTTTCTCCTTGCTGTTCCCAACTTGAAAATGATTTATTATATTTATACACTTTAATACTACCTGTATTAGTTAATTTAGCATTAACATTATCATAATTTGCTGAAATACCTAATATATCACCTTCTCTATTTAAAACTACTCTATGACCTAGTCTTATAACCTCATTGCTTGTAAAATTTTCTATTACTCCATTATTATTATTTCCTATATTTTCAAATAAATAAGTTGTATTATTATTATCATCATAACTATATGCAGTCTTATCTCCAATAAATACATTATTTGAACATTCATCTGTAATATTATATCCAGTCTTATATCCAATTGCTACATTATTATTACTATTTGAATAATCTGTAAAACCTTTTAAACATTCATTACCTATTGTAACATTTTCATTACTAAATGTATTATAATACATATTTTGATTTCCAATTGTAATATTATTATTTGATGTTATACTATTGTATCCTGATTGATGTCCTACTGAAACATTATTTTCTCCTTCTGTATTATAATATAAACCTTCTTTACCTACTGAAACATTATTAGCACCTGTTGTATTTGAATATAAATTTTTATCACCTATTCCCACATTATTACTTGCTGTAGTATTACTATATAATGATTGATATCCTACTGATACATTATTTTGTCCTTCTGTATTATAATATAAACCTTCTTTACCTACTGAAACATTATTTTCACCTATTTGATTTGAATATAAATTACTATCACCTATTCCCACATTATTACTTGCTATAGTATTACTATATAATGATTTAAATCCTACTGAAACATTATTTTGTCCTTGTGTATTAGAATATAAACCTTGTTTACCTATTGATACATTATTTATACCTATTGTATTTGAAAATAAATTACTAAAACCTATAGCAACATTATCAATACCTGTTAAATTATTCGCTAATGAAGTTGAACCTATTGAAACATTACAAATACCTGTTGTATTTGAGAATAAACTTCTATAACCTACTGAAACATTTTCTCCACCTTCCGTATTATAATATAAACCTTCAGTGCCTACTGAAACATTATTTTCACCTGTCGTATTACTATATAATGATTGATATCCTATTGATACATTATTTTCTCCTTCTGTATTATAATATAAACCTTCTTTACCTACTGAAACATTATTTTCACCTGTCGTATTGGTATATAAATTTCTATCACCTATTCCCACATTATTATTTGCTGTTGTATTACTATATAATGATTGATTTCCTATTGATATATTATTTTCTCCTTGTGTATTATAATATAAACCTTCTTTACCTACTGAAACATTATTATCACCTGTTGTATTTGAATATAAATTTTTATTACCTATTCCCACATTATTATTTGCTGTTGTATTACTATATAATGATTGATATCCTACTGATACATTATTAGCACCTGTTGTATTACTAAATAATGCAGAATTCCCAATTCCTATATTATTATTTGATGTATTATTACTAAATAATGTATATGTTCCTATAGATATATTATTCGTTCCACTACTATTATTAAATAAACTATAATTACCTAATGCTACATTTTCTGAACCTGTTGTATTTAATCTTCCTACTAAATTACCAATATATACACAATTTACTCCCTCAAAATTATTACTTTGTGTTCCTTTTCCACACTCATTCCCTACCAATATATTATTTATATCTGTTATCCTTGAATTTATTATCAATTTATTAAATTTTGTAAATACTTTATCTACTTCAGTCCTTATGAATATCGGCACTGAACTACTATTAAATGTCTCGTCACCTAATTGACCATTATTATTTCTACCAAATGAATATAAATCATTCGAACTACCTCTTATTATTATACTATGATCTGAACCAGCATCTATTTTTATTATATCTTCATAATTTGATAATTGTCTTGGAACTAATACACTCGTTAATTCTCCATTTCCTAATTGTCCATATTGATTATAGCCAAATGTATAAGCTCTTTTTTTATTTGTATTAACTGATTGTAATACATTTGAATTATATGTTGTTATATTACTAGCTATTATACTATGTGCTGTTCCAACACTAATATCTGTAATAAATTCATTCCTAAAAGTATAGATACCATTACTTTGAACATCTGGAATTTTTTGTAATATTTGTAAATCTGGTGATGTTGTATTATTTCCTAATCTACCATTCAAAGCTCTTCCACATGAATATACTACACCTCCATTTACTGTTCCTCCACCTGATAATATAAATGTTTCATTTCTATTAACTAATGTATGTCTTGAACCACATGCAACATCTAATATATTATCATTACTTGGTATATTATTAGTGCCTCCTACTGTAATTGTCGTTGGAATATTTACATTAGTTTTATTATTTTCAATACCTAATTGACCATATTCATTATTACCAAACATCCATAAACTTATATTTACATTAGAATCTCTTATAATTGCACTATAATTATGTCCACAAAATATCTTAGTAATATCTGTATAACCACCATTTAGTAAAGTTGGCGTTGATATAGTTTCTGTATAATTACCTATTCCTAATTGCCCATTATCATTTTTTCCAAAACCATAAACAGTTCCATTTTGTCTTAATATTAAAGTATGTTCTAATCCACAAGCTACATCTATAATATCTGTATAAACTGGAAATAGTTTTGGCTCTAATATTGATACTCCTATATCACTATTTCCTAATTGTCCATAATTATTTCTACCAAATATATATAAGTTATTATTACTTAATAATATTGCAGTATGATATTGACCATTATCAATTTTAGTTATAGTTAAATTGTTATTACTTATTATTTCATTAATTAATAAGATTTTTGAAAAATGTTTTTCTATATCACTTCTAAAACCAATTCCTAAACCTCCATATGAATTAGTTCCACAAGATTCTATAATATTTTGATTAACTTTATTCATAAATTTACCACATTCAATACCCATTAAAATATTGTTATTAACATCATTTATATTTGTTCCACATTTATATCCAACTATTATATTATTTGAGCATGAACCACTAATTTCTTCACCACATTTATATCCTATTAATGTATTATTATTTGAATTTGAATAATTTGTCGTCCCTCTAAAATTATGATACCCTATCGATACATTATTAATACCATTCATATTAAAATATGAACACTCATAACCTATCGCTGTATTACTATCTCCATTATTATTATATAACGATTTATAACCAATTGAAGTATTATAATTTCCTGATGTATTTAAATATAAACATTCTGTTCCTAATGCTGTATTATATTCTCCTATTGTATTCTCTAATAAACATTTATAACCAATACCTATATTATTACTACCATCTACATTATTTTTACCACATTGGTCTCCAATATAAGTATTATTTATTCCTATATACTTATTTTCCATAGTTGATAATGCACATTGATGACCTATTATTACATTCTCTGAACTTACATTTGTTATTCTATCATTCGATTTAAATAATAAAGCATGCTCCGAACCTATACCCATCAATGAAATATTTTTTACATTATTCATTAAATTTAAATAATAATTTCTATCTATATTATCATAATATCCTAATATATTATTATTATTATTACCTATTACATATACTAAACCATTATTTAATAAAATAAATATTGAATCTAATGCACAATCTATTTTAGTATTTGCAGCATTATCTTCTATAATATCTTTTGAATACATTACATATTGGGGAACAGTAGTTGGTAAAAAAGTAGAATAATTTAATGCAACTCCTAACTGACCTTGCTGATTATATCCAAATGAATATATACTACCATCCGATTTTAAAAATATTGTAAAATCTTCACCACATTTTACATCTATAATATTCGTATAACCACTCACTAAAGTAGGAATATTTCTATGTGTTGTATCTCCTAAACCTAATTGTCCATTACTATTTTTACCAAATGTATATAATGTACCACTATTATCTGAACGAATTATTGCTGAATGATTTTTACCACAAGATATATGTATAATATCACTATAATTACTTATTTGTGAATTAGTTATAGGATGTATATGAGGTGATACATTATCACCATGTCCCAGTTGTCCATGTTCATTTCTACCAAATGAATGTGCTTCACCATTACTTTTTAATAAAATTGTATGTGCTCCTCTAATTGATGTTGATATCTTTGATATATTATTTTGACCCCAATTTTGTTTTTTTGGAACTTGAACTGTTGTTGTTGAATTATTTCCTAATTGACCTTCTGAATTTAATCCAAAAATATATCTATAATAATTATTTTCCTCTTTCTTTATAATAATTGTATATGAATTACCACATTCTACTGATATTATATTTTCATTTATAAAACCACTCCCTTGTGTATGATTTGGAACTAATGTTGGAGAAGTTGTTTCATTTGTATTATCTAAACCTAATTGATAATTTTCATTAGAACCAAACATATATAATTTACCATCTCCTGTTACAAATCCTGAATGATTTTCACCACATGATATTTGTGCTATATTTAAGTTTGTTGAATTATATGTTATTTGTGTAGGTGATATTGTATTTCCAGTTCCTAATCTTCCATTATTATTTGTTCCTAATATAACAAAAGAATTAGTATTAGTATGTGAACCACCTATAAATTGTGCGCATTGATAACCAATTGCAACATTTTTACTAGCATGATATAAATTACTATTAACTGTTCCTCCATCAGCACTTTCACCACCTCTTAAACATTCATAACCAATTGCAACATTATATTGACCAGTTTGATTATAATATAAACATTCATATCCTATACCAACATTATATCCAACTAAATTTTTTTTATCAAAATTTACTTGAGATTTATGACCTAATGCAACATTTTTATCTTCACCTATACCTAGATTTATCCATCTTATTAAATTTCTTGTAGCTGTTATAGGGTCTAAACCATCTAATGTAATTCTTCTAGTTAGTTGAACATTTAATGACATTTTATTAAATTATATAAATTTTATATTATTTTAATTATTAACTAAAAATTTTAAATAATTATTTTTTATTAAAATTTCATAAAAATATTTTTTATTAAAATTCATAAAAATTATTTAAAGATAATATTCTTAATATTAATTGTGTATATAATACATCCGCTTCCTTAGCTCAGTAGGTTAGAGCATTCGACTGTTAATCGAGAGGTCACCGGTTCAATCCCGGTAGGAAGCGTATTATCATTTTTGATAATAACCCATAGTCTCGCGATAGCTCAGTGGTAGAGCAATGGATTGTAGTCCGTTTTTTCAAATCTCCATCGGTCACTGGTTCGAATCCGGTTCGCGAGATCTATGAGTTATTTAATAAAAAATTTTTATTAAATTTATTTAAATAAATTTTTTTCTGTTATCTCCAAATATTTTTCTGATACATATAATGAATGTTTCTCAAAATTATCACTAAATACCTCTATCCTCTTTAAAAATTGTTCACACATATCATTATTTCTTATCAAATCTACAAATATGTCTCTCATCACTATATAAGCATAATAATATCTTATCAACTTCTTATTTTTATACTTTAATGAAGTCTTTATAACATTAAAATTATATTTATATCTTATTTCTTGTTTACAAAAATAACCATTTTTATTAAATAATTTAATAAGGTCTTCAAGATTTATTAATACACAATATATCTCATTAAAACATTTTAAAAATACTTTCTCATTTTTTATTGAAGCATCTACTATTTTGAAACAATTTCTTATTATATTTTTATAATAATATCTTTTTGGTAATACATTTATATTTACTTTTTTAAAGTCTTTATTATGCTTATTTATCAAATTATTTAATTCAGTTGATATAGAACCATCTCTGTTTTTATACTCACGACATATTTTATTTATATCATTTGATAATACTGCTAAATCTTCATTAGATGTATTATCAGATATTTCTTTTATTTTTTCTGATATTGTCTTCGCTACCATTATATCATTTTTACTTTGATTCAAATTATTACAAATATCATTGAAGATATTTATAATATCTTTTTCATTTTTCGCTTCATGTATCTCTATCATTTTTAATTCTTATTATTCATTCATTTATTCAAATTTTAAAATTTGATTTAAATACATAAACAATATAATCATATGATATAAATAAAAATGTTTCATAATATAGCTACTATCATATTAACTATATCTAATATAGAAACATTTATCAATAATATAAAAACAATTTTATTCATTATTTTACATTTTACATTTAAAATTAATAAATACATATTTACAGACATAAATAAAGCAAATAGTATTAAAAATTATATTAAAAATAATAAAAATAATAATATAGTTTTTGATTATGATGATAATAATAATCCTATCGGAATGATTATCGGCTTGAATTTTTACAATTTCTTTAATATATTTAAAATTATGTATCCAATATACATAACATTTATTTATAACTTTTCATATACTGAAACTGAAGTTTGGTTATTCTCTACTAAAAATTATAGAAATATCATTTTAAAAGAAAATAATAATGAAATCAAAACTTATGTAAATAATGACTTTGAAAATTACAAAAATTCTAATGTAAATGAAAATAAAAATAATATAGATATTTTAGTTAAAAATACAATATATGGTGATACTAAATATAGTATTAAAACTACTATACCTACTATATATACTTTATCAACTGAACAGGAAATTATTTGTAATGATATAATTAACTATTTTAACCTACATTCAAAAGGAGTCTTTTATATACATGGTAATAGTGGTCTTGGAAAAACATATCTATCATTAATAATTGCTAAAAAACTTAATGCATACTATTGTAATACATATAATCCTATTGACCCTGGTGATTCATTAAGTTATTTACATAACTTTATAGAACCTACTAAAGAAAAACCATTAGTTGTAATATTAGATGAATTTGATATATTGATAGATAAATTACATAATAATAATATTCAGCAACATAAATATTATTCAAAAGAAATTTTTAATAAAAAATCTTGGAATCAATTTTTAGATAGTTTTGATTATTTTAATAAATATCCTAACACTATTCTTATATTATGTTCTAATAAAAATCCTGATTATATTAATAATCTTGATAAATCATATATTAGAAATGGAAGAATTAATAAAATTTTTAATATTAAAGAAAAATCTCTATAATCTACACTTATTTTTTATTAAATTTATTTAAAGATTTAAATATATGTTATATATAGGATGGATTAACTTATATCCTCCGCTCTCGTGGCGCAATTGGTAGCGCGTAAGACTTCTAATCTTAAGGTTGTGGGTTCGAGCCCCACCGGGAGTGAATTTATTTTTACTAAGTTTACAGCTTCCTTAGCTCAGTTGGTCAGAGCGTGGTGCTTATAAGCAGCACTTTGTTTTATGATACGCCAAGGTCACCGGTTCGAGCCCGGTAGGAAGCATGTAAATTTTATTTAAAGACTAATTAATAATTTTTTATTAAAATGAATAATTTAGAAAATTACAATTATTTTACTGTTATTATTACTTTCTCATATTTTGTGTATCAATTTATGTTAAATTATTTTAATTATATTGTAAATATTTTATATTATAAAGAGGATATAAAACCTTTAGAATTCAGTAAAAATTTATTAAATTTTAATAGCTATGATAATGAAACTTTAGATGATGATATTATAAATATTGATAATTCTGATATAAAAGAAGATTCTAGTATATATGATGTATTTATTTCTACAAATTACGAAACTGAAATGAAAGATTTAAATAATATTTTTTATAAAAATCTAAATATTGAATTCGATATTTTAATTGAAAATAATGGTATTAATATAGAAGATTTTATTGAAGATTATAATGGATTTCAATATAATATTTTAGATTCTAATAATGAGTTTTATAAAATTCAAATTAAATCTAATAATATTAAAAGAACTTTTAATACTATTTTTAATATTTTAAGTGATTATTATAATAAATCTACTACGAATATTATATTTAATTATAAAGATTTTGATAATTTAGAAAAATATTTTTTAGATAATAATATTTCTTACGTTTTTGTTGATGATATACCCGTTTATAAATTTTTAAACTTTAATCTTATTAGTATTTATGATGTTTATGGACATCTAAATAATGATAAAAAATTATTAGATTATAATAATATTAATTTTAAAACTATTGAAGAATTACGAAATTATTTTAATTCTAAAGATACATATACTAATAAAAGCTTCTTAAGTCAATTTTTTTAAGCTAAATCATTTATAACAATATATCCATGTTTCATATGTCTTAATCTTCTACCACCATCTATTGGTTCAAATTGTCTTTGTATATTTAATTTTAATACTTGACTATATTTGCTTGGATATTCTGGCTTCTTTTTCTCAACAACCTCAACCACAATTTCTTGAGATGATTCTTGAACTGACTCTTGTAATACTTGCTCTGCTGGTTCCTCTTCTGGTTCCTCTTCTGGTTCCTCTGCAGGTTCCTCTGCAGGTTCCTCTACTGGTTCCTCTTCTGGTTCCTCTGCAGGTTCCTCTGCTGGTTCCTCTGCTGGTTCCTCTGCTGGCTCTTCTGCTGGTTCCTCTGCAGGTTCCTCTGCTGGTTCCTCTACTGGTTCTTCTGCTGGTTCCTCAGCAGGTTCCTCAGCAGGTTCCTCAGCTGGTTCCTCTTCTGGCTCCTCTGCTGGCTCCTCTGCAGGTTCCTCAGCTGGTTCCTCTGCAGGTTCCTCTACTGGTTCTTCTGCTGGTTCTTCTTCAACTTCTACACTATTATTTACCTCTAATATCTCATTTTCTTCATCCATTTTATATTTACTTATATTTTTAATTTATAATAAAAAACACAATTTTTATTTAAATTTTATAGCATTTTCATTTCTATTATTAGAAATAATTATTAGTAAATTATCAATATTTTTATGAATAGACATATTAACATCAACATTATCTTCAATAATTCCAGCTTTTGCTTCTAAATCTTTAAATTCTTTATCTTTTTTAGTTTTAGGTTTATTAACATCAATATTATTTTTCTTATCTATTACATAATTAATATATCTTTTTAATTTTTCCATTAATATTTCATTATTTCTATGAAAATTTGCTAAAGTCAAATGAAATATTATAGCTCCATCCTTAGATACAAAACCATAATCTTGTTTTAATAAATTATGCTGTGACATCCAAATATTATAATATTCCTCTTTAGTCATATTCTCTTTATCTAATAAATCTAATACATTCGATACTATCTTATTTATATTTTCCTCACTATAATCTATTAATGCTTCTTCCAATCCTATAAAAGGAATATTTAAATCATTATGTCTAATATATATTTTATCATTTGTTCTTGTATTCATTTTATAAAATAAATAATTATTATTTTTAAACTATTTTAAATGCGTTATTAACTTATTTAAAGTTTCTCCTTTTTTTTTAATAAAAATGAATGAACTAGGCACATTTAATAATCTTTCAATTAAGCCTAATCTCACTATTAATGATGATATTCCTATGGATGGCATCGACCTTATTATGAATAAAAAAGTTAAAGGTAACGCTTCAGACATGTTCTCTGTATCATCTGGTAATAGCAGAATTATTAGCGATACTGATGATAGTTCTATCGATCAAGAATTTAATAATAATACTCCTAATAACACTCCTTTTGTAAGTTCTACTAATCCTCCTACCTTTAATAAAAATAATAACTGGGATGATGATACTAGTGAAGAAGATAATGAAGAATTTAATAATAATAAACCCTCTATAAATATTAATAATAATATTCCA
>MDTG01424133.1_pt1 | contig 12288 bp, 9 predicted proteins | sample 811421 | NCBI WGS metagenome assembly MDTG01 (sample SAMN05326645, study PRJNA326480) | marine metagenome | isolation source: seawater | place: Pacific Ocean: South East | collected 2011
ACTTTCTGATTCAATCGTGTAGTCAGGGTTAGTAATAATTATATCATTTCTAAACTTATATTTATCAATATCAAGTAAATAATCACCTTTCTCACTTTGTATTGTTGTGAGACTATCAATTATATTTCCTCCACTAAAAAAAGAAGCAATATTTTTATCTCTATCATAAAAGAGCTCATTTGAATCTAGTTTTGTCATCTTATTTATTAAGGATACTTTACCATAACTAAAAAACTTTTTTGTTTTTCCATCATAATTTAGAGAGTCACATTTTAGCTCAAATGAATCACCTTGCTTGAGTAAAACATCCCCCACAGCAATAAACTTATTTTTTTTTTGAAAAAAAATTGCATTGTTTGAAAAAATATCCATCTCATCGTGTCTCAAATGAACTTGTTTTTCAATTGAACCGTTAAGAATATTCGCATCAGGATATACTAATTCATCTTTATCCAAAGCCCCAGCACTTATAATCTCAATTTTTTTTTCTTGAACAAAAAGAATTTGAGAAGAAAAAATAAATATTAGTAACGATATAATTTTTAGTTTAAACAATTATTGTTTGTTTACGATCTGGGCCGACAGAGATAATTCTAATCTCTATTCCGACCCAATCTTGAATAAAGCTTATGTAATTTAAAAATGTTTTTGGAAGATCTTCCATGTTTTTAATTTCTGTAATATCATCATCCCAGCCATGCATCTCTTCATAAATTGGTTCCAAGTTTTTACTTTCTAAAGAGTAGGGTAAGTAGTCAATTAATTCACCTTTGTAATTATATTTCGTACAGATTTTTATTTTTTTTAATCCTGAGAGCACATCACCCTTCATGATCGCAAGTTTTGTAACACCATTTATAATTATAGAGTGCTTCAAAGCAACCAAATCAAGCCAACCACACCTTCTTGGACGACCGGTTGTTGCGCCAAACTCATTACCAACTTTAGAAATTCTATTTCCAATATCACCAAATAATTCTGTTGGGAAAGGACCACTACCGACCCTGGTTGTATATGCTTTAAAAATACCTATTACATCATCAATTTTATTTGGGGCAATTCCCAAACCTGTAGACGCACCAGCAGCAGTTGTTGTGGAGGATGTTACATACGGATATGTTCCGAAATCAATATCTAGTAACGAGCCCTGAGCACCTTCTGCGATAATTTTTTTTCCATTTTTCAAACTTTCACTAAAAAAATGTTCGCTATCAATAAATTTAATTTCTTTTATATATTCGACAGACTCAAAAAAATTAGTTGATAATTTTTGAATATTAAAATCAATATCAACATTAAAATTATTAATTAAATCTAAATGTTTGTTTTTAAGGTTTTCATATTTATACATCCAATCCTCTTCATCTAAATCTCCAATTCTCAACCCATTTCTTCCTGTTTTGTCCATATAAGTCGGGCCAATACCTTTTAGGGTAGAACCAATTTTTTTTGTTCCTTTTGATAATTCAGATGCTCTATCGATTAGTCTGTGTGTGGGGAGTATTAAGTGTGCCTTTTTTGAAATTAACAACTTGTCTTTTAACTCAACTCCAAGAGACTTTAATTTTTCAATCTCGTCTTTAAAAATTACAGGATCTATAACAACTCCATTCCCAATTACATTTACCTTTTTTTCATGAAATATGCCAGACGGTATTGTATGTAACACGTGTTTAATTCCATCGAAAATAAGTGTGTGACCTGCATTTGGACCACCTTGAAATCTGGCAATTATATCATAATTATTAGTCAAAACATCAACTATTTTGCCCTTTCCCTCATCTCCCCACTGGAGACCCAAAATCATATCAATTTTCATTTTGTATTTTTTCTGGCATAAAAGTATAAAGAATGCTTATCAACTTTAACATCAAATATATCTTCGATTGATTCCTTAATACTTTGTATTCTTGGATCACAAAATTCTATAACATTTCCAGTATCTGTCAATATAATGTGATCATGCTGTTTGTCAAAATATGACTTTTCAAAATGAGCTAGGTTTGAGCCAAATTGATGTTTTCTTACAAGATGACTCTCAAGAAGTAGTTCAATAGTGTTATATAACGTAGCTCTGCTGACTCTATATTTTTTTTTAATCATAATTGCATAAAGCGATTCAATATCAAAATGATCATCTAATTCATAAACTTCTTTTAATATCGTAAACCTTTCAGGTGTTTTTCTATGAGAATTTTTTTCAAGAAATTTTGTGAATACCTCCTTAACTACCTTTTGATTTGACTTTAAGTTATTTTTAGACATTAATCAAAATTAATTATTTAAAACCTAACAACTTGATCAACCCCATGAATTTTTTTTAATCGCTTAATTATATTATCAAGAATATTTTTATTTGAAACTTTTAATGTAATCTTACCCTTAAAAGTATCACCCTCGGTGTCAAATGACATTTTTAACATATTAATATTAAGACTAGTTGAAATGATAGTTGTAATCTTATTTAAAACCCCAATATTATCAATTCCGATTATTTGAATGGTTGATCTAAATTCGTATTGAGTAGAATCTATCCATTTTGCAGATAAAATTCTGTATGAGTAATTTGACCTTAGACTGACAGCATTTTTACAATCAGTCCTGTGAACTTTTATTCCTTCATTTACACTTAAAAATCCAAAAACTTTTTCACCCGGAAGTGGATTACAGCAATTGGATAGTTTATACTCTAATTTTTCCTCCTCATTTCCAAAAACTAGCTGATCATAATTATTATTAATAATTTCTTTTTGAGTTTTTTTAAACTTAGGTGTGATTTTTTTTCTAAAAAAAGTTATTATTTTATTTTTTTCGGTGCTTGCAAATTTTTTAAGTTCAACATTATCAATTGAGGCAATGCCAATTCTGTAAAATAAATCCAGAGAAGTTTGAAGATTAAAGTAATTACATAATTTATTGATATTATTATCATCAAAATTTATTTTAAGTTGTTTTAATTTTCTTTTTAAAATTTCTTTTCCTTCATCTGCTATTTTTCTTTTATTTTCTTTAAGAGCTGATCGAATACTCTTTTTTGCCATCGATGTAATTACATAGTCCAACCAATTTATATTTGGTTTAGATTTATTACTCTTTATAATCTCAACTTGATCACCACTTTTAAGTTTGTGATTTAAAGGAACAATTTTTCCATTAACTTTTGCCCCTCTTGTCTTTAAGCCTAGCTTAGTATGGATATTAAAAGCAAAGTCTAATGAAGTTGAATTTTTTGGTAGCGATTTCAGATCACCATCAGGTGTGAAGACAAAAATTTCATTTGAGTATAAGTTTAATTTGAAATCTTCTACAAAATCAACTGCACTTGAATCTTGATTTTCAAGAACACTTTGAAGCCTATTCAACCATAAATCTAGACCACTTTCTTGCTTATCGCCTTGTTTGTATTTATAATGAGCTGCAAATCCTCTCTCTGCAATTTCATGCATTCTTTCAGATCGAATTTGAACCTCAATCCATCTTTTACTTGGACCAACTACAGTTATATGAAGTGCCTCATATCCATTTGACTTTGGATTAGAGATCCAATCTCTTAATCGAGTTGGATTAGGCCGATATACGTCTGTTACAATTGAGTATATTTTCCAAGCTAATAACTTTTCTTTTTTAGACTTAGCTTTATATATAATTCTGATGGCAAAACGATCATAAACTTCTTCAATAGAAATACCTTTATTTAGCATTTTATCGCGAATAGAATAAATTGATTTTGTTCGCCCATTAATTTTAAAATCCAGTTTTTCATGCTTTAATTTATCAGAAATTTTTCTTGCAAAATTTCTTATGTATAAATTTTGGTCATCTTTAGTTTTTGTTAAGCTTGACTTAATTTGATTATAGACATCTGGTTCAAGATATTTTAAACTCAAATCTTCAAGCTCTGTTTTGATTTCAAATAAACCAATTCTATGAGCGATCGGTGCGTATATGTATAACGTTTCGGACGAAATCTTTGCTTGTTTATCAGGAGATAGGTGATCAAGGGTCCTCATATTATGTAACCTGTCTGCTATTTTTATAAGAATCACCCTTACATCGTCGTTAAGCGTTAACAACATCTTTCTGAAATTTTCGGCTTGAATAGATTGTATTTTTTCTTTTTTGAGTTTTGAAATTTTGGTTAAACCATCTACTATTTTACTAATCTTCATACCAAAATTCTGTTTTATATAGCCCAAATCATATTCAGAATCTTCCACAACATCATGCAATAGCGCACATGCTATACTTTGTGCGTCTAAACCAATTTTTTCTGCAACAATTTTAGCAACAGACAGTGGGTGGAAAACATATGGAATTCCAGATTTTCTAATTTGATTTGAGTGAGCTATTACAGCTAGATCGAATGATTTTCTGATCAATAATTTGTCTGACTTGGATAAATCTTGGTAACTAACTCTTAATAATGATTTATACTCACTAATTAGTTTTCTGTTGAAAGATTTTTTAGACACTAATTCCACGATTTAAATTTAAGTGATTTTTCTTTGATTAATTGCTTCTGATAAAATTATTGAAGAAGCGACTGATAAGTTTAGTGAATCGACTTTTCCATACATTGGAATTTTAATAGAATAATCCGCTAATTCTTTAAATTCATTACTAACCTTAGATTTTTCAGGCCCCATAACTAGAGCAATTTTTTCTTTTAAGTTTAACCTGTAATAAGGTATTTCTGCATCAATATCCGAGACAATTATTTTAAATTTTTCATTTTCAAGTAAGTTTTTTATTTCATAATAATTGAATTTATAGATATTAAGATTGAATACAGCACCAAGGCTTGTTCTTATAATAATTGGATTATAAATATCTAAATTAGTATCTACTATAAATATATTTTTAAAACCAAAAGCCTCAAAAGTTCTAAAAATAGCTCCAACATTTCCAGGTTTTTCTGGTCTATCTAAAACCAGAACCAGTTCATTATTTAAAAATTTAGAATTAGTTATTCGATCTGTTTTTTCATCAAAAATTCCAAAAACACCTTCAGTTTCTCTCACAACAATTTGAGATACAATTTTGTCGTCAATTATGTAGTCTGCTATTATAGAATTTTTTTCTAGTATTTTATTTGATCTGGGGGAACAATAAATAGAATCAATACAAAAACCTGATTTAATGCATTGAATCAATTCTTTCAATCCTTCAACATAAAATTTTCTTTCCTTTTTTCGAAAAGAATTGCTAGATCTGAGCTTTTTAACGTATTTGATTTTAGAGTTATTTTTACTAGATATTATTTTCATTAGTCTTAATTCAAAACTAGTGAAAATCACATATCTTTGGTAAAGCTTTCTATGAAAAAAGTTTATCTTGACAATGCAGCAACAACTCAATTAAACCCTAAAGTTGTTGAGGAGATGAGATCGGTTCTTGTAAATTCATTTGGAAATCCCTCTTCAACACACTTTTTTGGAAGAGATTCAAAAACTATAATTGAACTTAGTAGAAAATTTATTGCTAAAACGCTAAATGTAAAATCAAAAGAAATTTTTTTTACGTCCGGCGGGACTGAATCTAATAATATGATTATTAAATCCTGTGTTAAGTCTGGAGTTGAAAGAATTATTACCACGAAAATTGAACATAAGGCTGTATTAAATCCAATTATGAATCTATACTATAACAAAAAGATAGATTTAGATTTTTTGAAAATTCGTGGTGATGGAACCCCAGACCTAAGTCATTTACAATTACTACTAAGAAATCCAAAAAAAACACTTGTAAGTCTAATGCATATAAATAATGAGATTGGGACAATGATTGATCTTAATGAAATTGGTAATATCTGTCAGAATGCTAATGCTTTGTTCCATAGCGATACTGTCCAAACAATTGGCCACTTTCCATTGGATTTATCATCTGTATATATAGATTTTATGACATGTTCGGCCCACAAATTTCATGGTCCAAAGGGTGTTGGTTTCGTATATATTAATGAAAAAAATAAAGTTTTCCCCCTCATTGAAGGTGGAGAGCAAGAACGTGGACTTAGAGGGGGTACGGAAAGCACACATAATATTCATGGACTAAAAGTTGCATTACAAGAATCCTATAAAAATCTTTCTGATGACAAAGAAAAAGTCGAATCTCTGAAAGAATTATTTAAAAAAGAAATTTTTAAATCCATCGATTGTGTTGAAATAAATGGTAGTTTCAGAAATTCAAGTTACACCATTTTAAATTTAAGATTTCCAATCTCGGTTGAAAAAAAAGATCTTATTAATTTTAAACTTGAACTGGCAGGAATAGCTTGTTCATCTGGAAGTGCGTGCCAATCAGGATCCTCTGAGCCCTCACATGTTTTGGCGGAGATTCTTAACAAAGATGAAATCAAAAACATTTCTATAAGGTTTTCATTTTCAAAGTTCAATTCAAAAGAAGAAATAATTTACGCTACAAAAAGTATTAAAAAAATACTGTCAGAGTGTTAGTTTTTTAATTAGCGTTTTTTTATTTCCAACAAAGTCTTCAATAATAATCTTAATATCAATTTCTTTTTTATAATTATTTAAACTATTAAGATTACAAAATATCTCATTTCTTTTTGGTTCATATTCAAATAGGTGCCAATTTCCATTTACAAAAACATCATATTTTTTCACACCTGTTTCATTATCTTTAATTTCAAAACTTATTTTATTTTTTTTATAAAGAGGTTTAATATGTGGAGCTATTGAGTCAATATCTACATAAAAACTCCCAAGTCTATTTGTTGTGAATTTATTAAACTTGTTATCAATATTTGTTGTTGCTGCAAAACTTCTTTTACCTTCATTATTAATGTAAGCAACGTAAGATTGTTTTTTGTTTTTAACTTTTTGGGGCATTAAGATTTCAATCGCTTTGAATACGTAAACTTTTGGATTAATAATATGAAGAGTGTCATTAAGGTAATTAATATCTAGAAAAGTATTATTATTGAAAGTGTTCTTTTTTATTTTGACTTGAGCACCATTTTTGGAAAAATTGAAATTCTCTGATTTTTTTATAAATGAGTTGAAATTACTGAAATCATCGTAATAATAATCTAATTTGTCCTCCGATCCAATTACATTTAAATTTATCTGTGATATATTGTTTGAATAATCGCTTAAAATTATTTTGATTTTAATTGAATCATTTTCTTTCACATTAATAATTCCAGATTTAGATGATTTAATAAAGCTTGTATTTAAGTTATTTTCATTATAAATTTTTATCAATCGGAATTTTCTATCAATATAATAGGCGTAGTCCATCAATTTCATTTGGTATTCTTTTTCTTCAAATGAAAAATTATCAAATTCAATTTCAAATTCAGTCTTATTATTTATGAGTAATTTGTAATTATATGTTCCATTAATATTGTAGGATTTATTCTGTCTATCATCTGAAATTACACCAAACCCAAAACTACCTGTCGTTTTAATTATTTCGCTTTGAAATATATTAGTTGATATTTTTTTGATATTAATTTTTTTTCTTTTGTTAGGCTCATCACCAATCTTGTAAAGAAATAGTCCTTTAACTGAGGGGGGAATTGTGTCACGAATTGGATACCCCAAGCTTAATGGGTTAATTGGTAAATTTTCAGCAGATTTTCTGATTTCAAAATGTAAATGTGGACCAAAAGAACTTCCTGTGTTCCCGGAAAAACCTATAATATCATTTTTTCGTATTATAACTTCATTTTTTTTAAAAAATTTAGTTAAGACGAATGATTTTTCCTGATATTGAAATGCTTGTATTAGCTTTTCTATCTCCTCATTAAATCTACTTAAATGAGCGTAAACAGATGTAAATCCGTTGGGATGTGTAATATAAATAGCCTTTCCAAACCCACTCAATGAAATTGATATTCTTGAGACATAGCCATTATCAATTGATTTTATTTTAACACCTTCTCTTCCTAATGTTTTTATATCAATACCAGAGTGGAACCCACTAGACCTCAATTCACCAAAATTCCCACTTAGTTTCAATGGTATGTCAACAGGTGGATTTGGTTCCAACATCAACTCTTGTGTCAAGAGCGAGTGATAACATAAAATCAGGACTACTATAAATAATTTTTTCAATTAAAAGATTTGTTTTTAATTATAACTAAAATTAAATTTAGATATATAAAAAGTAAATTGAAAGATTCCACAAAAAATATTGAGATTTTAGAAAAAAAAATTCAGTATGTTATCAAAAAGTATAATGATTTAAAGTTAAAAAATTTAGAAATGAAAAATAAAATAAATTTGTTGAGTAGAGAAAACGATAAATTTTTTATTGATTTAAATAATTCAAAATCAGATTACGATTCATTAAAAATTGCTAAATTTTTAGATACAGATAATAAAAAATTTGTAAAAAAAAAGAATTGAAAAAATGATTAAAGACTTAGATTTTTGTATAATTAACCTATCGTCCTGATATGAAACAAAAAATTAAATTAAATATCGGAAATAGAATTTATCCTTTGAATGTAAATATTGAACAAGAAGAAGTTTTAAGAATGGCTGCAAAAGAAATTAATGAGATGATTTCTAAATATGAAAAGAGTTATGCAGTAAAGGATAAACAAGATAGTTTAGCAATGTGTGCTTTGGAAATTTTTACAAATAATAAAAAATTTGTTATGGACCAATCACAATTTGGCTCAAACACAAAGGAAAAACTTAAAAAACTTATTAATTTAATTGATCAAAACTTTGATTAATTATGATTTTATTGACTAGGGGCAGATAAACATTGATAAACTTAACACAAATTTTATTAAAAAGGTGAGTCTGTATGCTAGAGCGTGCCCGAAAGGGATTTTCGAATGTTCAGTTAACCTTAATCTTGTATGAACAGAGTTTATACAATCTTTCTGCCTTTGGTCTCTAAAAATTAATAACCTTCATTTTGTGGATAGTCAGCTCCCATCAAATCTAATTGATCTGATGGTATGGGAAAATTGACGTAATGTGGTTTCATATTTTGCCTGGCGGCATCTTTATAACCATCGTTTCCAGCGTATTGTGTGATTCTTTCAAACAAAACACCCATTCTTTTTAGAGTATACCATCTTTGACCTTCAAAAGACAATTCTCTTGCTCTTTCCTCCAAAACCGTATTTTGATCTATAAAATTTAAGTTATCAACACCTGCTCTTGTTCTTATGCTATTTAAATAATATAAAGCATTTTGATCATTATTTCCACCAAGTCTCATGTAGGCTTCAGATGCTATCAAATATGTTTCAGCTAGTCTATAAATTATGAAGTTAGCTTGTGAAACTCCGACACTTGGATCCCAGTCGAGATCATTTTTATTTGGACTAAACTTTAGACATGATGGGTGTCTTCTTTGATACCAAAAATTTGTGAATTCAAATGGAATTGTGATTTCATCCCCCAAACTTTTTCCAGCAGGTAAGTTTGGTTTATCATTATAATAATATTTTGTTCTAAAATATGCATTGTCAATTCGTAAATCATCTTCTTCAAACAGACTAAGCATATACTGATTTGGATAAACCCAGCCTGCGCCCCTACCACCATAATTTCGGTCATACTTTGCACCACGAATTTGTCCATAATTGGTTATATAATTCCAATTTATTAGGGTCTTAATACCTCCTCCTATATTGGGATTACTAAATTGCAAATTAAAAATAGTTTCTCTATTGGGTGGGCTAGTAGATCTTGCTCCATAATTATTAATTCCATCAAAAACATACTTGGGACTAGCCATCAAAGTATAAAAACCAGAGTTTATAATGTCCTCAGATTTGATTATGGCTTTTTCCCACTCATTTTGCCACATACTAACTTTTGCATATAAATGTTTGGCCATTGCAAGATTAACTTTACCAGGAGTATTTACCCAATCAAGGTATTTCTCCGCGTATTCAAGGTCTCTCTCAATAAGTTCAAAGATTTCATTTTCCGAGGATTTTTCAGTTATTTTATCAAAAGCATTTTCCGGTGAAGTTGGCTCAGTGGTTAAATAAATATTATTAAACATCCTAAATAATGTAAAATAAGCTTCAGCTCTTAAAACTTTAGCCTCTGACAAAAGAATTCTCATTTCATCGTTTAGGTCTTCAGAAAGTTCTGCATTCTTTATTATTGCATTGGATCTATCGATTACTTTATAATAGTGTTTCCAAAAAGCATGTAACAGCTGACCTTGATATCCATCAGGTGAATGTCCCCATCTTAATTGAGCCCAAAGTGCAATTTGTCCTGCTCTAACTACAGTCAAATCGGATTTTGCAGCCATTATAATCGCTCGTTGTGATTCTCCAAAATTTGAATTATACAATGATCTATGAACTTGGTAAAGACCTACCAAGGCTGCTTTTAAACCCTCAGGTGTAGTGTAAATATAATCAAGGGTAACGTCAGTGTATGCCGTTTCATCTAAAAAGTCTTTACTGCAACCAAGGTGTAATAGTAAAAAAAAGCTTAAAATTAATAGTTTCAGTTTCTTCATATTTTAATAAATTTCAAATTTAAAACCAATAGTAAATTCTCTTCCGTCGGGATATTGTCCTGGATTTACCTCTGGGTTATATGACTTATAATCAGTTATACTTAATAGATTTGTGCCAGTGAGATAGAGACTCATGTTGTTAATATTTCTTGATTTTATTAAATTTTTTGGAAAATTATAATTGAGACGTAATGTTCTTAATTTTATAAAAGATGCATCCTGAACTGCAAGGGAATATAAATATTCAGGTGTTAAAGTACTTGGCCTTGGAAATTCATTTGACGGATTTTCCGGTGTCCAATAATCAACCTTGATACCATTCCTTTTTCCTGACAAAGTTCCACCACTATTGAAATCTGCTAAGTATGGATTCGATTTAAATGAGCCCTTTAAAATATATAAGTCAAAAAATAAACCAAAGTTTTTGTAACTTATTTTTGATGAAATCGATCCAAACCAATCAGGATTCCTCTTAAAATATGTTCTATCATCATCAGTGATTATACCATCAGGAAGTCCATCGGGACCACTTATATCTTTTATGCGAATATCACCTGGAGAAGCGTTTGGCATATGAGAGTTGGTAATATCATCATTTGTTTGCCATATACCATCAAATATATATTGATATATTATGTTTATCGGTTGTCCGATAAACAATCTTGATGCTACATCGTTAATTTGATTTCCAGCATCATCGCGGTCACCATAAAGTGAAATTATTTCTTCATTATTTTTAGCATAATTAGCAGTAATATTCCAATTAATTTCATTACTACGTATGATATCGTAAGACAGTAATGCTTCAATTCCGACATTTTGTGTTTCACCCGCGTTGTAAGTGGTATTTGTGTAACCTGGGCTATTTACCTTTCTGTTAACTAGGACATCACTAGTATTACTTTTGTAGTATTCTACAGTTCCTGTCAATCTATTATTAAAAAAACCAAAGTCTAATCCTAAATTTAGAGTTGAAGATGTTTCCCAAGTTAAATTCGGGTTAAACAACTTTCCGCTTGGCAAATAACCAACAAATGTTTGACCATCGAATGCATAATTTGTGGGTGAGGCAAGGCCTAGTGATTGATATGGTGATATAGCCTCATTTCCAATAGAACCATAGCTAATTCTAAATTTTAGTTGATTAATATAATCCAGATTATTTATTAAATTTTCTTTGTGTATTTTCCAGCCTAAGGCTAGCGATGGAAAAAATCCATATTTTTTAAATTGACTAAATACAGAGGACCCATCATACCTAGATGTGGCAGTGAGAAGATATTTGTCTGAAAAATTATAGCGTAATCTTGCCATAAATCCTTGTCTGGTTCTTTTATTTGCATTTCTTCTGATATCACTAATTATTTCAGCTGACTCAATTCCATTGTATCCCAAGTAATCTGTATCAAAACCAGTTCCAGTTATCCCATTGTGGGAATAATTTATTTCATTAATAGAGTGGACTAAAGTTAAATCGTATGAACTATTATTATCAATTTTATTTTTAAAAGTTAAAATATTTTCAACGAGATACTCCTTAGTTAAATAGTCATTTAGCTTGACTTCGCCACTGTTAGCTACGGCAGATTGATGGAGTCTAGATAGGTATTGTGAGTTAGATGCATTACGTCTACTTAGCGAACCAACAAGTTTATAATCAAAGTTGTTAGTAAAACTATGGTTAATTGTTAGGTCTAATTTAAAATTATTTGCCTCAGATTCATTAATACTCTCTCTGATATTCCATAATGGGTTATATAATGCAGCATCTTGGTTTCCCATAGGAAATTTTACAATTTCACCATTATCATCAAA
>MDTG01011151.1_pt1 | contig 12287 bp, 11 predicted proteins | sample 811421 | NCBI WGS metagenome assembly MDTG01 (sample SAMN05326645, study PRJNA326480) | marine metagenome | isolation source: seawater | place: Pacific Ocean: South East | collected 2011
AGCCGCCCGGCCCGATGCGCGGCCGCGACCTCGGCACGGGCCGCCGCCGCCCAGTCGGCCGCCGACCACACCGCCTCGGCCGGCCGCACGCCATAAAGCCGGTGGGGGGCGGCGGCCTCGTCGGCCGCGGAGGGCCGCGCGGTCACGATCCGCAGATCGGCATAGACCTGCATCGCATCGGCATTGATCACCACGCCGTCGCGTGCCCGGGCGAGGTCGAGCGCCAGCTGGGACTTGCCGGATGCGGTGGGCCCCATCACCACGATCAGGGGGCCGGCGCCGGCCGGTGCCGGATTGCTCCGCTGCATGCTTGCTCCCGCGCGGTCCGGCGCCTTTAATGCGCCCGGTGTTTGGATGAAGGGACGATCCCATGGGAACCGTGTTGACGCTGATCGGCGATCCCGTCAAGGCCGGCAGCGGCGAAACCGTGCTCGACCAGGGCACGATCGATCTGGTGCGCCGGGCGGTCGAAGCCGCGGGCCATGCCACGGGCACGGTCACGGCGCTGCATGACGGCGTGGCCGTCGACATTGCCGCCGAGGGAGAGGCCGCCGCCGTGCGCGATGCCGCAGAGGCCGCCCTTGCCGGCGCCGGGCTGCCGGTGGATGCCGCCGCACAGCCGGACGGGCCCACGCGCCGCCGCCGGCTGCTGGTCTCCGACATGGACAGCACCATGATCACCTGCGAATGCATCGACGAGCTGGCCGATTTCGCCGGGGTGAAGGCCGAGGTCTCGGCGGTGACCGAGCGGGCGATGCGCGGCGAGCTGGATTTCGCCGAGGCGCTGACCGCCCGGGTCTCGACCCTGACCGGGCTGGCCGACGGCGTGCTGGCCCGCGCCTTTGGCGAGCGGGTGCGGCTGATGCCAGGTGCCCGCACCCTGGTCGCCACCATGCGCAGCCAGGGCGCCCGCGCGGTGCTGGTCTCGGGCGGGTTCACCTATTTCACCGCCCGGGTCGCAGCGCTTTGCGGCTTCGACGACCATCGCGCCAATGTCCTTGAAATCGAGGACGGGCGGCTGACCGGCCGGGTGATCCCGCCGATCCTGGGCGCTGATGCCAAGGTCGAGGCGCTGGATCACTATGCCGGGCTCTGGGCCGGCGGGCTCGGCGGCGCGCTGGCGGTCGGCGACGGTGCCAACGACCTGCCGATGATCGTGCAGGCGGGCCTCGGCGTCGCCTATCACGCCAAGCCGCGGGTGGCGGCGGCCGCACCGGTGCGGATCAATCACGGCGACCTGACCGCCCTGCTCTACCTGCAGGGCTATGCCCGCGACGAATTCCTGGTCGCGGACTGAACACCGCCGGCGTTCAAAAGCAAAGCCCCGCCCGGATCGCTCCGGGCGGGGCTTTGGCCGTTTCAGGCCGCAGGGACCGCCGTCGTCAATCCTTCAGGCGGATCGCGACGAAGCGGCTGTCGTCGCCGGTACGGACCAGCAGCAGCACCGACTTGCGGCCGGCATCGCGGGCTTCCTTGATCGCCGCCTCGATGTCGGCGACCTTCTCCACCTTGCGCTGACCGATATCGACGATCACATCGCCGACACGGATCGGCTTGTCGTCGGCCGGGCCGTTGGCGTCGATCTCGGTGATCACCACGCCCTCGACATCGGCCCCCAGGCCGAAGCGGTCGCGCACCGCACCATCCGCCTGGGCGACGGTCAGGCCAAGCGCCGCCACCTTGGTGCCGGTGCCCTGGGGCGCCTGCTCCTGGCCGGGCTCTTCGGTCGCCTGGGCGATGTCGCTCTCGTCCAGCTCACCCACGGTGACCTTCACCTCGATCTTGCGGCCATTGCGCCACACCTCGACCGGCACCGAGCGGTTGATCTCGGTCTCGGCCACGATGCGGGGCAGCTCGCGCATCTCGGTCACGTCCTTGCCGTCGAAGCGCAGCACCACGTCGCCGACCTCGATCCCGGCCTTGGCGGCGGGGCTGTCGGGCATCACGCGGGCGACCAGCGCGCCATGGGCCTTGTCCAGCGACAGGCTTTCGGCGATGTCGGCCGTCACCGGCTGGATCTGCACGCCCAGCCAGCCGCGGCGGGTGCGGCCGTATTCGACCAGCTGCTCGATCACCGGACGGGCCAGTTCCGACGGCACGGCGAAGCCGATGCCGACCGAGCCGCCGGTGGGCGAGAAGATCGCGGTGTTGATGCCGATGACCTCACCGGCCATGTTGAACATCGGCCCGCCGGAATTGCCGCGGTTGATGGCGGCATCGGTCTGCAGGAAGTCGTCGAAGGGGCCGACATTGATGTCGCGGGCCCGGGCCGAGATGATGCCGGCGGTGACCGAACCACCCAGGCCGAACGGGTTGCCGACCGCGATCACCCAGTCGCCCACCCGCGACTTCGCGCTGTCGCCCCAGGCGACGGCCGGCAGCGGCTTCGGCGACTTCACCCGGAGCACGGCCAGATCGGTCTTGGGGTCGGTACCGACCACTTCGGCCGGCAGCTCGGTATTGTCGGTCAGGATCACCGAAATCTCGTCGGCATCCTTGATGACGTGATTGTTGGTCACGACCAGGCCGCCCGCGTCGATCACGAAGCCGGAGCCCAGCGCCGTCACCTTGCGCGTGCCGCCACCCGGGCCGCCGCGGTCGCCGAAGAAGTCGCGGAACAGGTCTTCGAAGGGCGATCCCGGGGGAAACTGGGGGATCGGGATCTGCGGGCCCTGCACCTCGACATTCTGGGTGGTCGAGATGTTGACCACCGCCGGGGTCAGCTTCTCTACCAGATCGGCGAAGCTTTCGGGCGCCGGGCGCGCATCCGCCGGACCGGCACCGAGCGCCACGCAAGTGGCGATGGTGAGCGCCGCCAGACCCGAGAAGATCCGGTGCGGAAGGGAAGCTGGCACGTGATTGTCTCCCTGATACGTTGCCGGCAGGCTACGAAGATCCGATGTAGGCGGGGGGCCGGGGTGGATCAAGCGCGGATGCACGCAGGCGCTATCCGCGCAGCCACCATACAAGGCCGACGCCGATGGCCGCGATCACCGCACCGCCCACCCGGAGGCGATCCTCCGGTTCGGCCAGCACCGCCACGATCATCCGCTTCATTCCGCGCGGAAACAATGCGTAGACGGCACCCTCGAACACCAGCACGAGGCCGATGGCGGTCAGCAGGTCGTTCATGCCGGGCTCCTCGAGACGGTGGTCTGCGGGGCGGAGTGGACCACGGATGCGGCAGCGTCGTCGGCGGAACCGGTCGGCGGAGGCATGGTGGACAGTCCCTATCACCTGTAGCAAGCTTGCGCCCGCCCGGCAACGGGCGCGGTCCATGCCCATCCGTGACGGAGCATTTCATGCGATATCGGCGCCTCGGCCGGAGCGGCCTTCTGGTTTCGGAAATCTCGCTCGGCACCATGACCTTCGGCTCGCAGCTCGACGAGCGGACATCGGTGCGGATCATGGCCGAGGCCTTCGAGGCCGGCGTGACCCTGTTCGACACCGCCGAGATGTATGCCGTGCCCCAGACGCCCGAGACCCAGGGCGCCAGCGAGCGCATCCTCGGCGCCTTCCTGAAGACGGTGCCGCGCGACCGGGTGATCGTGGCGACCAAGGTGTCGGGCCCGGGCGACGGGCCGGGCCGCGGCATCGTCGGCCATATCCGCGGCGGGCTCTGTGCGCTCGACCGCTTCCATATCGAACGCGCGGTGGAGGAGAGCCTGAAACGGCTCGGCACCGACGTGATCGATCTCTACCAGACCCATTGGCCCGACCGCGTGACGCCGATGGACGAGCAGCTCGAAGCGCTCGACCGGCTGGTGCGGGCCGGCAAGGTCCGCTATTTGGGCGTCAGCAACGAGACGCCCTGGGGCCTCACCCGTCTGGCGGCCCGGGCCGAAGCGCTCGGCACCGCCCGGATCGTGTCGCTGCAGAATGTCTACCATCTGCTGAAGCGGGTCTATGACGACGGCATGTCGGAAGTCTGCGTGAACGAGGGCATCGGCATGCTCGCCTTTTCGCCCATCGCCATGGGCGTGCTGACCGGCAAATACGGTGCCGTCGGCGGCGCCGGCCCCGAGGCCCGGCTGAATGCCTTCCCGCCACGTTTCCAGGCCCGCTACGGCCATGCCCGCGCCATCACCGCCGCCGATCGCTATGTCGCCCTCGCCCGCGAGCACGGCCTGCACCCGGCGACCATGGCCGTCGCCTGGACCATCGCCCGGCCCGGCATCGCCTCCGCCCTGCCCGGCGTTTCCCGCCCCGACCAGCTGGCCCCGATCCTCGCCGCCGCCGATCTCGACCTCAGCCCCGACCTGCTCCAGGCGATCGAGGCGGTGCATCGCGAGATGCCCAACCCGGTGGTGTGACGGTCCGGCCGGTGATGTGACTGTCTGTCGGATCAGGCTGCCAAACGGCACTCGCTGACAAAGGGCAGGCTATACCCCGCCAGTTCGGAAAACCGCGCAGCAACCTGCCGTGCGGCCGTCGGATCGACATGCATCTCGTCGATGAAAGCCTGCTGCAACCCGGGGCTGACTTCGGAGAAGAAGGCGAAAACCAGTGGATCACAGCGCTCGGCACTGCCGGGATCGGCGATCCGGCCGGCCAGATCATGCGCGGACAGCGACCCTCCGTAGGGAGCGGTCACGGTCGTCAACACCTTGATGGCAACACGGCTCATCCTGACCTCATCCGCCTTCTGCCCTCGTCCGCCTTCTGTCTTGAGAGATAAAGGTGGCGCGCAGATCGGACGCATGCAAGCCCCGCACCGGACCGGCTGCCCCCTCCTAGACCTCATGCTCAACGACCAACGGCCGCCCCGGTTGCCCGGGACGGCCGTTGGTTCGTCTTTAGTTCGTCTTCGCGTGCGGTACGCGCCGGGTCAGTTACCGGCAGCGGGCGTCTGGCCCGGCAGGCGGAGCTGGCCGTCGGCACCGAAATAGCGGAAGAAGTCGCCTTCGGGCGTCAGCACCATGGTGGTGTCGGAATTGCCGAGCGCCGTGCGATAGGCCTGAAGGCTGCGGTAGAAGTCGAAGAACTGCGCATCCTTGCCGAAGCTTTCGGCGAAGATCCGGCTGGCCTGGGCATCGCCTTCACCGCGGGCGATCTGCGATTCGCGGCGGGCTTCCGCCAGCAGCACCGTGCGCTCGCGGTCGGCGCGCGAACGGATGCGCTGGGCAAGCTCGGCGCCCTGGGCGCGGAGTTCCGTCGCCTCGCGCTCGCGTTCCGTCCGCATGCGGTTGAAGATCGCCTGGCTGTTGGCCTCGGGCAGATCCACGCGGCGCATGCGCACGTCCAGAACCTCGATGCCGAAGCTCTTGGCCTCGTTGTTCACGATGGTGGCCGTCTGGCTCATCAACTGGGCGCGCTGACTGGTCAGCACGGTGCCGAGCGGCACCGAGCCCAGCACGTTACGCAGGCTGGCGTTCACGATGCTGTCCAGCCGCGCCCGGACCACGGCTTCCGATCCGACCGCCTGATAGAAGCGCAGCGGATCGGTGATGCGGAAACGGGCGAAGCTGTCCACCACCAGACGCTTCTGGTCGGAGGCGATCACCTCCTGGACGTCGGCGTCGAAATCCAGCACGCGGTTGTCGTAATAGACCACGTTCTGGACGAAGGGCAGCTTGAAGTGCAGCCCCGGTTCCTGAACCACCTTGCGCGGTTCACCGAACTGCAGCACCAGCGCCTGTTCGGTCTGATGGACGACATAGGTCGACGAGATGCCGACCAGGGCGGCGGCGGCGACGACGATCGCACCGACGGTGAGAAGACCCTTCCTCATGGTTCAGCCTCCTCCCGGTCAGCGCGGCGTGGTGGTGGCGTTGCCCTGCGCCGCCGAGGCGGCACCGGACGACGACGACATGTCGGCACCGTCACCGGTGCGCGGGGCGGGCTCGCGGATCAGGCGGTCGAGCGGCAGATAGGGCACGACCGACTGGCCGCCGCCCTGCCCCCCGGCAACGCCCGGCTCGATCACGACCTTGCTCATCCCGGCCATCACCTCTTCCATCGTCTCCAGATAGAGACGCCGGGCGGTGATGTCCTTGGCTTCGTTGTAGGCGGTCAGGATCGAGGTGAAGCGCTCGGCGGAACCCTGGGCATCGGCCACGACCTGTTCGCGATAGGCCTGGGCTTCCTGGATCAGGCGCTCGGCCTCGCCGCGGGCGCGGGGCAGGATGCTGTTGCGATAGGCCTCGGCCTCGTTCTGCAGGCGCTCCTGGTCGGCGCGGGCCGCCTGAACGTCGCGGAAGGCATCGATGACCTGCTGCGGCGGGTCGACCTTCTGCAGCTGGACCTGGGTGACCTCCACGCCCGACTTGTAGGTGTCGAGCGTCGCCTGGATCAGCTCGCGGGTCTGCTGCTCGATCCGCGCGCGGCCCTCGGTCAGCACGAACTGCAGCGGCGTCTGGCCGACCACTTCGCGCATCGCGCTTTCGGCCACCGACTTGATGGTGGTGTCGGGGCGCTGGATCTCGAACAGATAGGCGCCGGCGTCCTTGATCCGCCAGAACACCGTCACGTCGATATCGATGATGTTCTCGTCGCCGGTGAGCATCAGGCTCTCGGCATTGACCTCGCGCACGCCCGCGGCGCGGCCGAAATCGGTGCCGGAGCGATAGCCGATCTCCACCCGGTTCACGCGGGTGACGGCGGGCTTGTAGACCTCGCCGATCGGCGCCGGCCAGTTGTAGTGCAGGCCCGGCGTGGTGGTGTTCACCCACCGGCCGAAAACCAGCTCCACGCCCTGCTCGTCGGGCTGCACGCGATAGAAACCGGTGCCGAGCCAGATCGCGACACCCACGGCCGCAACCAGCGCGATCAGCCGGCCGCCGCCGCTGCCACCGCCGCCGCCGGGCAGCACCCGGCGCATCTTCTCCTGGCTTCTGCGCAGCAGCTCATCCAGGTCCGGCGGCTGCGGTCCGTTGGGGCCCCGCCCCCAGGGGCCCTGAGGCCCGCCACCCTGTCCACCGCCCGGCGTGTTCCACGGCATGCTTGACTGATCTCCGCTTCTTGTCGTGGTCGAACCCGTCGCGCGACGGACGGGCCTGCGACCATCGGTCGCGCGCCGCCGCCGGCGTGCCCGGCCATGCGATACCACTGCCGCATGTCCGGAAGTAAATGGGGCGAAGCTCGACATTGCGCCACCCGCGCCGTTTCCGACGCGGCCTGCCGGCACCATATGGCGCCGGAGGCGGAGTTGCGCTTATATCGCCGGTGCCGCCGGTTTCCCGTCGGCCGCCGCGACCCGGCGGATCTCCGAACCGCCGGCCGTCCAACTGCCCGATCCCCGGGCTATATCGCAATGAACTCGGAGTTTTCAACCATGTCACGGACCGTCAGGGACCAGATTCTGTCGAGGCTCGCCGGGATACGGGATCCGGAGCGCGGCCGCGACGTGGTCGCCTCGGGCCGGATCTCGGGTCTGACCGTCGACGAGGCCGGCATCGCACGCATCATGGTCGAGACCACCCCCGACCGTGCCGCCGCCACCGAACCGCTCCGCCGCGAGATCGAACAGGCCGCGGCAGGCGTCGCCGGCGTCACCCGCGTCGCCGCGGTGCTCACCGCCGAACGCACGCCCGGGCGCGGCCCGGGCCAGGCGCCGCGCGGCGGCGCCGGTCACGGTCATGGCCATGGTCACAGCCACGCGCCCGCCGGGCCCGCCAGCGGGTCCGCCACTGGGCCCGCCGCCGGCCAGCGCCCCTCGGCACCGGTGGTGCCGGGGGTGACCGCGATCATCGCCGTCGCCTCGGGCAAGGGCGGCGTCGGCAAGTCGACGCTGGCGGTCAATCTGGCGCTGGCGCTCCAGGCCCGGGGGCTGAAGACCGGCATTCTGGACGCCGACGTCTATGGCCCCTCCATCCCGCGTATGCTGGGGCTTCAGGGCCGGCCCGACAGCCCCGACGGCAAGCGGATCACACCCAAGATCGGCTGGGGCCTGAAGGCCATGTCGATCGGGCTGATGGTCGAGGAAGACACGCCGCTGATCTGGCGCGGCCCGATGGTTCAGGGTGCGCTCGACCAGTTCCTGCGCGAAACCGACTGGGCGCCGCTCGACGTGCTGGTGCTCGACATGCCGCCCGGCACCGGCGACGTCCAGCTCTCGATCGCCCAGCGCGTGCCGCTGGCGGGGGCGGTGATCGTCTCCACGCCTCAGGACATCGCCCTGCTGGATGCGCGCAAGGGCCTCGCCATGTTCCGCAAGGTCGAGGTGCCGATCCTGGGCCTGGTCGAGAATATGAGCTGGTTCACCTGCCCGCATTGCGGCGGGCGCTCCGACATCTTCGGCCATGGCGGCGCGCGCGACGAGGCGCTGAAGCTGGGCCTGCCTTTCCTCGGCGCCGTGCCGCTGGATCTCGATGTCCGGATCATGTCCGACGAAGGCCGGCCGGTGGTCGCCGTCGCCCCCGAGAGCGAGGCCGCCGCCCCCTATCACACCATCGCCGCCGGCGTGGTCGAAAGCCTGGGCCGGGTGCGGCGAGAGCCGCCGCGGATCATCATCGAAGACTGATGCCGCAAACGGAACCGGCCCCGGCAACGCTGCCGGGGCCGGTTTCGCATCGCGGAGACCGTGCCGTCAGACGGCGGCGTCATCCTCGATCAGCAGTTCGCGTGCCTGGGCCGCCACATCGTCGGGCACCCGGGTCGCGCGGCGGCGTTCCAGATCCAGCATCACCGCGATCACGTCGATTTCGAGCAGCGGCGTCGCCTCTTCGCCCGGGCGGCTCAGCCGGTGACGGAGCACCAGCACCTTGTCGCGCACGCCGGCGATCTGGCTGCGCAGGGTCAGCGCATCGCCATTGCGGGCCGGGCCCTCATAGCGGATGCGGTATTCGACCGCCGCAGTGCCGATCCGGTCGCGGCGGATCCGCTCGCCGCTCAACCCCACCTTGTCGAGCAGCTGCCCCGCCGCGCACGAAACCCGGTCGATCAGCGACTGTTCGCCCACCAGACCGTGCTCGTCGCAATGCCAGGGGTCGACCGAGCCGCGATAGGTCTCGAAACTGATGCCCTGGCCCTCGGTGGGACCGGGGCCGATATCGATGCCGCCCACGATCTCGGCGCCCAGCATCGAGGCGGTCTCGATCGTCGCATCGTCGAAGGGGCGGAGCGACGCGTCCTCGGCCAGGATCGGCTGGAGCACATAATCGACCGAGGCCGAGAGCGTGCCGGTCTCCAGATTGTGCAGCTCGTGGGTCACCGCGATCGCGTCCGGGGCCACCATGGTCGGGCGCGAGGTCACCTGGAAGGCGTCGCCCAGGCGCTGTTCGGCCTTGAAGCGGATGACCGAGCGCACCGGCTTCAGCACCACTCCCTCGGCCAGGCCCAGCCCGACGCCCAGCAGCCGGCACGCCTGATCGAAGGCGGCGCCGTAGAACTGCACGTTCATGTGGCCCATGATGTCGCAATGGCGGTTGCCGACCACGCCGGCGCCGGCCGGCAGCGCATCGGCCGGGCCGGCACTTTCGATCGCCGCCTCGGCCAGCCGGTCGGCGATGTCGTCGGGGAAGGCGGCATGCACGCCGCTCGCATCCTCGGGCACCACCTCGACGATGCCGCGGGCGAAGACATCGCCCATCAGCGGATCGGACAGCTCGGCCGCGAAGCCGATACCGTCTTCGACCGGCACCGGGGTCAGCCCGACCCGCCAGGCCTCGCCGATCGCCGGGGCCCGCTCCACCTCGACGGCCGAGGCCAGCACCTTGAGCGACAGCCCCTGCTCCGCCATCGCATGGCGGCCGAAGCCCGCCGCCGACAGGGCCACCACCACGCCGTCGGCGAAGCGGTCGGCGATCGCCGCAGCGCTCATCCGGCCGCGGGCATCGGTCTCGGCCGCCACCACCACACCGCGGCCGCCTTCGATCGCTTCGAAGCCGATATCCGCGCCGGCGATCATCTCCTCATCCGCCTGATCGTTCATCTGCATTCCTGGACGTCCTCCGGTCGTGCCTGCCGGTCCTGGACGGCCCGCCGGGGAGCGCGGACCTTCCGCCGGGCGCACGTTATGATCCCTCGGGAGCGGGCCAGAGGGCCCGCCCGCTCGGTTCGCAAAATGGCGCGACATGTGCAAAACCTGCCGGACCCTGCCGCCCCACACCCCGGGCAACGGATCACGCGGCGCACAGGATGGCACGCCACGGCAGGCGGGTTCCAGCCTTTCGCGCAGGGCCGCAGCATCGCCGCCACCCGCCCCCCTCGGCAACACCGGCGCCTCATGGTAGAATGCGCCCCACGACCCGCGCGCCAGGGCCTCGTCAAGAAGCCGCCCGGCGCGCCGCGAGAGGGAGGTTCCGCAGCCCATGCCCCCCACCGATCAGCCGCAGCACTACGCCGAATTCTGGCCCTATTACCTGCGAGAACATGCCGACCCGCGCTGCCGGGCGCTGCATTACGTCGGCAGCACGGCGGCCCTGCTCTGCCTTCTGGCCCTGATCGTTACCGGATCCTGGTGGTGGCTGGCCGGCGCGCTCGTCTCCGGCTACGGCTTTGCCTGGATCGGGCATTTCTTCATCGAGAAGAACCGCCCCGCCACCTTCAGCTACCCGCTCTGGTCGCTGGCCAGTGACTGGCGGATGTACGGGCTGTGGCTGGCGGGGCGGCTTCGCCCGGAACTCCGGGGTGCCGGCCTGACCGTCTGACCGCAGCTGTCACCGTCCGACCACACCCGGTCGTCAAAGCCTCATATGCGAATGCGACGCCTTCGCAATTGAACTGTGACAGCCCGTCCGGGGCCGGCTATGCTGGCCCGGCCGGGCGGCTCCGCCCGTCTCCACCCCGCCGGGCCGCGGTTGCGGCCTCGCGGATGCGCGAACGGGTAAGCCACCGCGGATGACCACCACCCTCACCGAGATCTTCCTGCACAGCCGGCAGACCCTGATCCGGCGGGTGCGGCGCATCGTCTGGGATCCGCAGGTCGCAGAGGATCTTGCTCAGGAGACCTATATCCGCGCGGCCCACGCCGCCCGGACCGGAACGGTGGAGCAGATGGAGGCCTATCTGCACCGCACCGCCCGCAATCTGGCGCTGGATCATCTCCGCCGGCGGCAGACCCGGTCGGCGGTCGAACGGCCTGAGACGGCGGACCACGACATCCGCGACGTTGCCGCCGATCAGCCGGCAGCGGATGACCGTCTGGCGGCACGGGAAGAGCTGGATCATGTCCGCGCCGCCCTCTCCCGCCTGCCCGAGCGCACACAGAAGGTGGTGGTGCTGGCGCGGATCGAAGGCTGGAGCAATGCCCGCATCGCCCGCCATCTCGACATCTCGGAACGCACCGTCTTCAACGATCTGAAACTCGCCCTCGGCCATTGCCGCGATGCGCTCGCACGGCTGGAGCGAAAATGAAGCTGACCGATGGCGATCTTTTTTCCAGAATTGGGCCGCTCGAACGTCTCATCAAAAGGGACGGCGAAAGACGGCAGACTGGAACCCCCGCGTGAGACGAGACCCCCCTTCCCCGGACGCGACCGGTCCGGAGCCCCATGACGACCCGGCGGCCGATCAGGCGCTCGACTGGTTCCTGACCCTGCGCGACGGCACCGCCGATGCCGCGACGCGGGCGGAATTCGCCCGCTGGCGGGCCCGGGATCCGCGCCATGCGGCCGAATTCCGGCGGGTCACGGCCGCATGGGGTGCCGAGAGTTTCGCAGCCGCCGTGCAGGAGCTGCCGGCCGCAGCGACTGCCGCTGCACCACGCCGCCGGCCGATGCTGCGCCGGATGGCGGGCCTTGCCATGGCCGCCGGCTTCGCCGCCCTCGCCCTCTGGCAGGGACCGGCGCTGATGATAAGGCTGGAGGCCGATCACCGCACGGCGACGGGGGAGCGCGCCACCATCACCCTGCCCGACGGCTCGACCATGATGCTCGACACGGCCTCTGCCGTGACGGTGGATTTCGACGGCGGCCGGCGCCTGGTCACCCTGCTCAAGGGCGAAGCCTGGTTCGATGTCCGCCACGACCCGGATCATCCGTTCAGGGTGACCGGCCGCTTCACGACCGTCACCGTGCTCGGCACCGCCTTTGCAGTCGAGGCCCGTGATGATCGCGACGAGATCGTGCTTGAGCGCGGCCGGGTGGAGGTCGCCCGGCGCGACGGGCTGGGCGCGCCGGTGGTGATGGTGCCGGGCCAGCAGGTCATCGCCTCGGCGGCCGGTCTCGATCCCGCCCGCCCGATCGATACAAGCCGCGCCCTGGCCTGGCGCGAGGGCCGGCTGGTCTTCCACGACCGCCCGCTGGGAGAGGTGGTCGACAGCCTGGCCCGCTATCACCCGGGCTATGTGGTCCTGGCCGACCGCGAGGCCGCCGGTCTCGCCGTCTCGGGCAGCTATCGGCTCGACG
>MDTG01049637.1_pt1 | contig 12285 bp, 12 predicted proteins | sample 811421 | NCBI WGS metagenome assembly MDTG01 (sample SAMN05326645, study PRJNA326480) | marine metagenome | isolation source: seawater | place: Pacific Ocean: South East | collected 2011
AATAAACATCTTGCACAACAAAAAGAAATATTAGAAAAGATATTAGGAAAGTAAATGTCAAATAAAATATTAGTACCAACTTTAGGTGAGTCAGTGACAGAGGCAACAGTCTCTAAGTGGCTAAAAAATCAAGGTGAAAAAGTGTCAGCTGATGAGCCTATTGTAGAACTAGAGACAGATAAGGTTAACGTAGAAGTTCCATCTCCGTCTAACGGTGTTCTTGAGCAGATTTCGGTTAAAGAAGGTGAAACAGTTAATGTTGGCGCTCTACTTGGAATGATTAATGGCTCATCCAAACAAGCATTGAAAGATGTAAAAGAAATTAAAACTTATTCTCCACCAAAACAAAAAATTCAAGCAACCAAAGCGTCTAAATCAAAAACTACAAAAAAAACTATTCCAGAAAAAAAAGTTTTCAATAACGAACCTGAATTATTAAAACTTGAAGAAGAGGAGACGTTAATACTTGATACTTTTGCTGTAAAGGAAAATACAGAAAAAAAACAAATTCAAAAAAACAAAATATTAAATGTTTCTCCGGCTGCAAGAAAAATGGCATCTGAAGCAAAATTGGATCTAAATGAAATTCAAGGTTCAGGTAAAAACGGTGTAATTTTAAAAGAAGATATTATGAGCCTAATGGGATCAAAGCCGGCTCCATCAGAAAGAAAAATTGAGCATGGTCCTGAAGAAAGAATAAAAATGACTAGATTGCGAATGACAATTGCCAAAAGATTAAAGGAGGCGCAAGAAAATGCCGCTATGCTAACAACTTTTAACGAAGTTGATATGAGTGAGGTTATATCTATGAAAAATGAGTATAAAGAGGAGTTTCAAAATGAATACGGAGCAAAACTAGGTTTTATGTCTTTTTTTGTTAAAGCTTGTGTAATAGGACTAAAAAATTTCCCAGCAATCAACTCTGAGATTCAAGGAGATGAAATTGTTTATAAAAATTATTACAACATAAGTATAGCTGTTGGAACAGACAGGGGTTTAGTAGTGCCAGTTCTTAGAGAAACAGATGAAATGTCTTTTGCAGATATAGAAAAAAATATAAGTGATCTCGGAAAAAAGGCACGTGATGGAAAAATTACAATTGATGATCTTCAAGGTGGGACTTTTACTATCACAAATGGAGGAATTTATGGGTCAATGTTATCAACGCCAATTCTTAACCCACCTCAATCTGCAGTCTTAGGAATGCACAATATAGTTAATAGACCTGTAGTGATTGATGGCAATGTAGAAGTAAGGCCCATTATGTATCTGGCGCTTTCTTATGATCACAGAATAGTCGACGGCAAAGAAGCAGTTTCATTTTTAAAAATAGTAAAAGAGTCTCTGGAGCAACCAAAGAGACTATTCTTAAATATATAAAATGGAAAAAGATTTTGACGTAATAGTAATTGGAGGTGGCCCAGGAGGATACGTATGTGCTATCAGAGCAGCACAATTAGGTTTAAAAACTGCTTGTATTGAGTCAAGAGGTACACTTGGAGGCACTTGTTTGAATATTGGATGTATACCTTCAAAAAGTCTATTAAACTTGTCGGAAAATTTTCATAAAGCTAAAAAAGATTTTGATAAACAAGGGATCGAAATTGATAATATTAGATTAAATATTGAAAAAATGATGTCAAATAAAAATAAATCTGTTCAAATTTTAACCAAAGGAGTGGAATTTTTATTTAAAAAAAATAAAGTTTCTTATATTAAAGGTAAAGGAGTTCTTTTTTCAAAAAATGACGTTGTAGTTTACAACAATAATAAAAAAGAAAATTTCAAAGCAAAAAATATTGTTATAGCTACAGGTTCAGACATAGCATCCATCCCAGGTATAAAAATAGATGAAAAAAACATTATTTCTTCAACAGGAGCACTTTCATTAAGTAAAGTACCAAAAAAATTAGTTATTATCGGAGGTGGTTATATAGGTTTAGAAATGGGTTCGGTGTGGTCTAGACTAGGAACTGAAGTAACTGTAATAGAATATTTAGATCATATCACTCCCGGCATGGATAGGGAAGTTTCAAATGAATTTCAAAAAATTTTAACTAAACAAGGAATTAAATTTAAGTTAAATTCAAAAGTTAATTCAGTAAAAAATCAAAAAGATTCAGTCATAATTGAATATACGGATAACAAAAATTCAAAAAATGAGATATTAGAAGCAGATAAAGTTTTAGTATCTGTTGGAAGAAAACCATACACAGAAGGATTGAATCTAGCTAAAATAGGAATTAAAAAAGATAGTAAAGGAAAAATTGAAGTCAATGAAAAATTACAAACATCAATTAAAAATATATTTGCTATCGGGGATGTTATTAAGGGTCCAATGTTAGCACACAAAGCTGAAGAGGAGGGAATAGCAGTTGCTGAAACTTTAGCAGGTCAAGCTGGTCATGTGAACTACAATGTTATTCCAGGTGTAATTTACACATCACCGGAAGTTGCAGCGGTTGGAAAAACAGAAGAACAATTAAAGAGTGAAAATAAACCCTATAAAGTTGGAAAATTTCCTTTTTTAGCAAACTCAAGAGCAAAAGTGAACAATGAGACAGAGGGATTTGTAAAAATATTGGCAGACAGTAAAACTGATAAAGTTCTAGGAGTACATATCATTGGGCCACACTGCGGTGATATGATTGCCGAAATGGCCCTGGCTATGGAATTTGGAGCTAGTTCAGAAGATATAGCTAGAACTTGTCATGCACACCCAACACACACTGAAGCAATAAAAGAAGCTGCATTAGCTGTTGATAAAAGACCAATTCATTTCTAAATAAAAATTTTTCTAATAATATTGTTATATGAAAGCACAAGTTTTGTTGCCAAAAATATTTAATTTTCCATTTACCTACAATTCAAATATTCGGACTGAAGTAGGCGATTTAGTAGAAGTACCTTTTGGCACTAAAAAAGAAGTTGGAGTGATTTGGAAACTTAATAATCTTGAGCCAAAAAATATAAATATTAAAAATATTAGCAGCAAAACTGGTTATTCAATTGATAGAAAAATAATTGATTTTATAGAATGGTTTTCTATTTATAATATGGTGCCGATAGGTCTTGTTTTGAAAATGGTAATTGGAAGTAATGATAAATTTATAAAAAAAAGTAATTTCTCATTTTCAACAAAAAAAAGTAAAGTTAAAAACTATGTTTTAAATGAAGAGCAACTTATAGCATTCAGGTTCCTTGATAAAATTAAAAATAAATTTGACGTCTCAGTTTTACAAGGCACAACTGGTTCTGGTAAAACCTTGGTTTATTTTGAAGTAATTAAAAAAATTGTAAAAAAGAATAAACAAGCATTAGTTTTACTTCCTGAAATATTTTTAACTAACGATTTCAAAACAAGATTTGAGGAATTTTTTGGTTTTGAGCCAGCAATTTGGCATTCAAAAATAACCCCCAAAAGAAAAAAATTTATATGGAATGGCATTATAAAAAATAAATTAAAAATATTAGTAGGTGCTAGATCAGCATTACTATTGCCATTTAAAAAACTTGGTGTAATAATTGTAGATGAGGAACACGATACTTCATATAAACAGGATGAAGGTGTTATTTATAATGCTAGAGACATGGCTATTTCTCGAGGTAACTTCGAGAAAATTCCTGTGCACTTAATATCTTCTGTTCCATCAATTGAAACTTTTAATAATATTCAAAATAAAAAGTATAGACATATTAAAATTTTTAAAAGATTTAAAAATTTTCCTTTACCTAAGACCAAAATTATTAATTTTAATATCAATAAAGTCAAAAATAAATACATTGCTACTGAAACAGTAGAACTAGTAAATAATTATTTATCAAAAGGAGAACAAGTACTTTTTTTTTTAAACAGAAGAGGTTTTGCACCTTATTTAATTTGCAAAAATTGTGGGTTCAAACATGTTTGTTCAAATTGCTCAATGTATTTGACTTTTCATAAAATAAAAAATAAAGCAATTTGTCATCATTGTTCATCTGAGAAAGATCTAAAGACAAAATGTAAAGAAAAAAATTATTGTGATTTTATTATGTTCGGACCTGGCGTTGAAAAAATATTTGAAGAGGTAAAAGAAATATTCCCTAATAAAAAAATTAACATTTTTTCAAGTGATTATATGAAAAAAAAAGAAAAAACTAAGGAATTATTTAACAAAATAAAAGAGAATAAAATCGACATATTAATCGGAACACAAATGATATCTAAAGGATTTAATTTTCCTAAATTGAATTGTATCGTTGTTATCGACGCAGATTTTACTGGCAGAGGTTTTGATCTGAGAACAACTGAAAAAAATATACAATTATATCATCAACTTAGTGGTAGAGCAGGAAGATTTAGCAAAGAGTCATTAGTAATATACCAGACTTTATCACCTGAGGATGAAACACTAAATGAATTGATAAAAAATAAATCAGAAGAACTTTTGAAAAATGAGCTTCTTATTAGGAAAAAGAATAACCTTCCACCTTTTATCAGGCTTATAGCAATTATAGTCTCTTCAAAGGAACGTAGTTTAAGCCTAAAAGGCGCAAGAGAAATTAAAATGAAATTAAATCAAATTAATGACCTTGAAATTTTAGGTCCTGTAGATTCACCTCTATTAAAAATGAAAAAAAAATTTCGAACAAGATTACTAATTAGATTTAATCATCAAAGGCTAATGCAAAAAAAATATCAAATTTACTTAATAATCTTAAAATATCGTCAAAAATTAAACTTACGGTTGATGTCGATCCTGTCAATTTCGCATAATTCAAATTGCTAACTTGATCAAATAATACTCTTATGATACGACCTCAACATAATTTCACAAATTTTCAAACAATAAAAAATGAGCACAAACAAAACTTTCTCAACTGAAACTTCAGAAAGATACTCACGCGCTTTATTTGAATTATCTAAAGAATCGAGTGAACTAGAAAAAACTGAAGGCGATCTAAAGAATTTTAAGCATCTTTTCGATAATAGCTCAGAATTAAAAAATTTTATACAAAATCCAACTCAAAGTAAAAACAATCAAAATTACGCAATAAAGATATTGTCTGACAAACTAGGTTTTTCCAAAAATTTAAAAAATTTCTTTTCATTATTAATTGAAAAAAGGAGGATATTTTTTATAAAAAAAATTGTTGATAGCTTTCTTAGATTATGCTCAAGAAAAAGAGGAGAAATAAAAGCCTCACTAATCTCCTCAAAAGAGTTAACCAAATCTGAACTTGAACAAATAAATAAAGACTTATCAAAATCTATAGGCTCGAATTTAATTTTTGAATATACAGTAAATAAAGATTTAATTGGTGGTTTAAAACTTCAATTAGGTAGCTATATGATTGACACTTCAATTAAAAACAAATTAAGAAAATACGAACAACTAATGTTAGAAAATTAAAATGGCGATTAATCCATCAGAAGTAACAAAATTATTAAAAGATCAAATAAAAAACTTTGGTGAAAAAGCTGAAGTTTCAGAAATAGGAAAAGTTTTGTCAGTAGGAGACGGAATTGCACGTGTTTATGGCTTAGATAATGTTCAGGCAGGGGAAATGGTTGAGTTTGAAGATGGATCCAAAGGCATGGCTTTGAATTTAGAAAGTGACAACGTTGGTGTAGTTATTTTTGGTGATGATAAAAATATTAAAGAGGGTGATACAATAAAAAGAACTAATGCAATTGTAGATGTGCCAGTTGGCAAAGAGCTCTTAGGAAGAGTCGTAGATGGTTTAGGAAACCCAATTGATGGCAAAGGTCCTCTGTCTGTTAAAACTAGAAAAAGGGTTGAAGTTAAAGCACCTGGAATTATTCCAAGACAATCTGTAAACGAACCAATGCAAACCGGCCTAAAATCAATTGATTCATTAATTCCAATTGGAAGAGGTCAACGTGAGCTAATTATTGGAGATAGGCAAACAGGAAAAACAGCAGTAGCGATTGATGCAATTATAAATCAAAAAAAGATCAACGATTCTACTGATGAGAAAAAAAAATTATATTGCGTGTATGTTGCTATTGGACAAAAACGTTCTACGGTAGCACAAATAACTAAAACTTTAGAAGAAGCTGGAGCATTAAAATATACTACTATTGTTGCTGCTACAGCATCCGACTCTGCACCATTGCAATTTTTAGCACCCTACACTGGGTGTACTATAGGAGAATACTTTCGAGATAACGGGATGCATGCTTTAATCGTTTATGACGATCTTTCTAAACAAGCTGTAGCTTATAGACAAATGTCGCTCTTACTGAGAAGACCACCTGGTCGTGAAGCATATCCAGGAGATGTATTTTATTTACATAGCAGATTATTGGAACGTGCGGCTAAACTAAATGAAAAGAGCGGGGGAGGTTCATTAACAGCTTTACCAATTATTGAGACCCAAGCTGGTGATGTTTCCGCTTATATCCCGACTAATGTAATTTCAATTACGGATGGGCAGATATTTTTAGAGACAGAATTATTCAATCAAGGAATTCGACCAGCTGTAAACGTAGGTCTATCTGTTTCTAGAGTAGGTTCAGCAGCTCAAACTAAAGCTATGAAAAAGGTAGCAGGTTCAATAAAACTAGAACTGGCTCAGTATAGAGAAATGGCTGCTTTTGCGCAGTTTGGCTCCGATTTAGATGCTTCCACTCAACAACTATTAAATCGTGGTGCAAAATTAACAGAACTTTTAAAACAAGATCAGTATTCTCCTATGACAGTGGCGGAACAAGTAATATCTGTCTTTACTGGAGTAAAAGGATATCTTGATGATGTAGAATTAGGGAAAATAAAACAATTTGAAAAAGATATAATTGAAAAAGTTAAATCAGATAAACCAGAAATAATTGAGTCCATCCAATCTTCTGGCAAATTAGATGAATTAACAGAGAAATCCTTATCTCAAATTATTGAAGAACACAAAAAAGGTAATAAATAATGCCAAGTTTAGACGATCTCAAAAAAAGAATTAAAAGTGTAAAATCTACACAAAAAATTACTAAAGCAATGAAAATGGTCGCTGCTGCTAAACTAAGAAAAGCACAAGAAAATGCTGAAAAAGGAAGACCATATAGTCAAAAAATGCAGAATATTATACTAAATTTAACCAAGTCAATTAACGATCCTGAAAACGCTCCTAGACTCCTAGTTGGTACTGGAAAAGACAATACTTATTTATGCGTCGTGCTTACAGCAGATAGAGGTTTGTGTGGTGGCTTTAACTCTAATATTTGCAAACTTGCAAAAACAAAGTTCAAAAAAATTCTAAGCGAAGGAAAAGAACTCAAAATAATTTCAGTTGGGACAAAGGGATTAGATCAGATAAAAAGAGAATATGAAAAATATATTATTAAAAAATTTAGCTTTAAAGAAAAAAAACAAATTTCATTCAAAGAAGCTAAAGAGATTGGAGATGAAATAATAAATTTATTTAACGAAAATAAATTTGATAAGTGTTTTTTATTTTACAATAATTTTAAAAATGTAATTACACAAATCCCTCAAGCACAACAAATTATACCTGTCGAAAAAAATAAATCAGAAGAAAAAGACTCAAGATCTTTTTTTTATGAATTCGAACCCGATGAAGATGAAATTTTAGAGGACTTATTACCAAAAAATGTATCTACTCAAGTCTTTAAAGCTTTTTTGGAAAATGCAGCTAGTGAGCAAGGATCGAGAATGACCGCAATGGATAACGCAACTAGAAATGCTGGAGAGTTAGTCGACAAATTAACAATAAATTATAACAGAAGTAGACAAGCTTCAATTACTAAAGAATTAATTGAAATAATTTCTGGAGCAGAAAGTTTATAACATGGCAAAAAAAGGAAAAATTACACAAATTATTGGTGCTGTAGTTGATGTAAATTTTGAAAGTGATTTACCGGAAATTTACACAGCCCTTGAGACCAATAACTCTGGGAATAAATTGATATTGGAAGTTGCTCAGCATTTAGGTGAAAATGATGTTAGAACGATTGCAATGGATGCCACGGAAGGATTAAAAAGGGGAGATGAGGTAACAAATACAGGATCTCCAATTAGTGTGCCTGTAGGACCAGAAACACTAGGACGAATTATAAATGTAGTTGGAGAGTCTATTGATGAAAAGGGCGATGTTAAAACAAAAGAAAAATGGCCAATACATAGACCAGCTCCAAAATTTACAGATCAAGCAACAGAAACTGAGCAACTTGTAACAGGAATTAAAGTAATAGACTTACTTGCCCCTTATGCCAAAGGAGGAAAAATTGGATTATTCGGAGGAGCTGGTGTGGGAAAAACAGTTACAATTATGGAATTAATAAATAATATTGCTAAGGCTCATGGTGGCTTTTCAGTTTTTGCAGGAGTTGGAGAAAGAACTAGGGAAGGAAACGATCTTTATCATGAAATGATAGAGTCAGGCGTAATAAAAATTAATGGAAAAGGTTCTAAAGCAGCACTAGTTTATGGTCAAATGAACGAACCCCCTGGCGCAAGAGCGCGAGTAGCTTTAACTGGATTGACTGTAGCTGAATATTTTAGAGACAAAGAGGGTCAAGATGTTCTTTTTTTTGTTGATAATATATTTAGATTTACACAAGCAGGATCAGAAGTTTCGGCCTTATTGGGCAGAATACCTTCAGCGGTTGGTTACCAGCCAACTTTAGCGACTGATATGGGTAATTTGCAAGAACGAATTACATCTACTGATAAAGGATCTATAACTTCTGTACAAGCTATTTACGTTCCAGCAGATGATCTAACCGATCCTGCACCTGCTACTTCCTTTTCACATTTAGATGCAACAACAGTTTTATCTCGACAGATAGCTGAAATAGGAATTTATCCAGCTGTCGATCCACTAGATTCTACTTCAAGAATTTTGGACCCCAGAATAGTTGGAGATGAACATTACCGTGTAGCGAGAGATGTTCAAAAAATTTTACAAGCGTATAAGTCTTTACAAGATATTATAGCGATTCTAGGGATGGATGAGCTTTCCGAAGATGACAAATTGACAGTTGCTAGAGCTAGAAAGATTCAGAGATTTTTGTCTCAACCTTTTTTTGTAGCAGAGGTATTCACTGGATCTCCAGGAAAACTTGTGAATTTAGATTCAACGATCAAAGGTTTCGATGCTATTTGCAAAGGCGATTATGATCATTTACCAGAAGCGGCCTTTTATATGGTTGGAGGAATTGAGGAAGTTGTTGAAAAAGCAGAGAAACTGACAAAAGATAGCAAATAATGTCTGATAAATTTACAGTAGAAATAATATCGCCAGACAAATCAATTATAAAAACAGAAGCAAACGAAGTTAATATTCCATCATATGAAGGTGAGATAGGTATTTTAAAAGATCATATACCCCTTATAACTTTTTTAAGGCCAGGATTAGTATCGATTGTAGAGGCCAATACCTCAAAAAAACTCTTTATAGAAGATGGGATAGTGGAATTTTCAAATAATCAACTTTTAATATTATCATCTACAGTAAAAAAAATAGAAGATATTGAAAAAAAATCTATAGATGAAATAATTTCTTCTTCTCAAAAATTAATGGATAAAGATGGAATTACTGATAAAGAAAAATATTTATTGTCTTATAAAATTGAAACATTAAAATCAATTTATCAATAATTTTTTTATTTCTATCAGCAATTTTTCGTAAACTTTTTTTTTGAAATCCACAATTATATATGGAAGTTTATCCATCTTAACCCATTTCCATTCTATGAATTCTGGATTTTCTGTATTAAGGTTTATTTCTCTTTCAATTCCAATAAACTTAACAATAAACCATTTTTGTTTTTGACCCCTATATCTACCTTTCCAAATTTTCCCTAAAAGATTTTTTGGTAGTTCATATTCAAACCATCCATCTAATTCTTTTAAGATTTCGATACTACTTACACTCGTTTCTTCAAATAATTCCCTTTTCATTGCATTGATATAATTTTCATTTTTATTTACTCCACCTTGAGGCATTTGCCATTTATCTACAGGGTTGTCTTTACGTTTACCTACAAAAATTTCATTTTCATTATTTAACAAGATAACACCAACACCAATTCTTAAAGGAAGCTTGTTTTCAATCATTTAATTAAGAATTAAATAGCTTTAAAGCATAATTTAATTGATTATCATTTTTTGAATTCATCTGAAAATCTTCATCAGCTTCTTCGACAACTATATCAGGTGTTACACCAACTTCTGAAATAGAATTACCTGACGGTAAATAGTATTTTGAAATCGTTAGCCTCATGCCTCCACCATTTCTCAAAGGTATAATTGATTGCACAGAACCTTTGCCATATGAACTTTCACCCAGAATAATCGCTCTCTTATGGTCCTTTAGGGCCCCAGCAAAAATTTCAGATGCTGAAGCAGAACCATTATTAATTAATACAATTAATGGCTTACCTTTAATTTCATCACCTTCTTTTGCAAAGAATTTTCTTGTTTCTGATATCTTACGTCCCTTAGTTGAAACAATTTGTCCATCATTTAAAAAAAAATCAGTTATATTGATGGCCTGATTTAAAAGTCCACCAGGATTATTTCTTAGATCTAAAATATAGCCATTTATTTTTGTATTTTTTTCAAATTCTTTTATAACTTTTAAAAATTGTTTATCACTGTTTTCGTTAAATGATTTAAGTCTTATATAACCTAAATTTTTTTTGTTACCTAAAATTTCTGAGTTTACAGACTTAACTTCTATTATTTTTCTTGTAATATTGAATTCTAATGGTTTTTTTACATTTTTTCTTCTTATAGTTAATTTTATAGAAGTACCCACAGGCCCTCTCATTAACTTTACAGCTTCCATTAAGGATTTGCCTTGCACTTGGTCATTACCTATTTTGACAATATAATCTCCGGCTTTGATGCCTGCTTTTGAGGCAGGAGTGTCATCTATTGGTGCAATTACTTTTACCAACCCTGACTCCATACCGATTTCAATACCTAATCCTCCAAATTCTCCACGAGTATCGGTTTGCATCTCTTTAAATAATTCAGGGCTCATATACGCAGAATAAGGATCAAGAGATTGAAGAACTCCATTTATAGCTGAATCCATCATCTTAGTTTGATTTACTTCATCAACATAATCTTTTTCTATTTTTTCTAAAACCTCACCGAAAAGATCGATTTTTTCGTATAGTTCATTGCTTGAATATAAATTTGTAAAATATAAATTTAGAAATATAAAAATTAAAAAAATATTTTTTTTCAAACCATTGCCTTTTCTTTTGGAATATCTGTAGACCACATTTTTTCTAAATCGTAAAAATCTCTTTTTTCAGGATTAAATATATGAATAATTATATCATTAGCATCAACTAATTTCCAATCATTGCTTTCTCTACCTTCAATACGACACTCATCGAGTCCAATTTTTTTCAATTCATTTACAAGTATTTCAGAAAGTGCTTGCAAGTGCCTAGAAGATGTTCCTGATGCAATAATCATATAGTCTGCTATATAAGACTTATTTTTTAAACTTATTGATACAATATTTTTCGCTTTATTATCATCCAAAATTTTTTCAATATTTTCTTTTAAATCAAGTATTTTCATTTAAATCTTTTTAAAGTAATTTTTTTTAATATTTGATGACGAAACATTAATTAATTTATTTTTGACAAATATAATATTATCTTTATTAATAAATTTTATCACTTTTGCTTTTTTACTTCTTTTATCAAATCCTTTTCTTGAAAATACTACCAAAGTCGTTAGTTTAACTATCTTTTTCCAGCTTGTCCACTTATGAAAATTTAATAGGTTATCTGAGCCTAAAATCAGGTATATATTTTTTTGTTTTTTGACTTTTATAAAATAATTGACAATATTAATAGTCCTCGATGAGTTAAGTTTTTTATCAAGATATAAAACTTTAATACCTTTATTTTTACCAATAATTTTTTTGGATTTTAATATTCGGTCTTGTAAGGAAAAAAAAGTTTTTTTCTTAAAGGGATTTTTTTTTGTAACAATCCAGTAAATTGTTTTTAACTTAAATTTCTTTAAACTAGTTTTAGAAATCTTTAAGTGACCTATGTGTGGTGGATCAAAACTACCACCAAAAATTCCAACTGTTTTTTTATTAATTTTCAGCATTAATTACTGTCTAATAATTCCTCTTCCAGTCACAACATACTTGTAAGAGGTTAGTTGGTTTATTCCTACAGGACCTCTAGGTGGAAGTTTGTTTGTAGATATGCCTATTTCACCTCCAAATCCAAATTCACCACCATCAGCAAATTGTGTTGAAACATTATGCATAGCTATTGAGCTGTTTACT
>MDTG01103730.1_pt1 | contig 12285 bp, 11 predicted proteins | sample 811421 | NCBI WGS metagenome assembly MDTG01 (sample SAMN05326645, study PRJNA326480) | marine metagenome | isolation source: seawater | place: Pacific Ocean: South East | collected 2011
AATGTGGGGAGGAGATACATTAAAGCAAGGAAAATTACCAAGTAGTTTCAAAGATTTTCTAAAGGTATTCATTGCAGATGATGGTCCATTCAATCCTAATGGCTTTCACCAAAATGCAATTGGAAATCATTTAGGAATATGGGATTTTTACTTTGAAAAAGTAAACTACAAGAAAAAATTAAAACTTTATTATCAGCATTTTTTTGAAGACACAAGTAGTTTAAGATTTGCTAATAAAACTGATGGATTGTGGGGAATAGAAATGGAAAACTTTCTCCCAGAAACAAAGATCTTGATTGAATATCTCACAACTAAAAACTGCTGTATTGATCCACCTTATCAAGACGATGATTATTACGGAAATTATCAATATATTAGAGGATGGAGATACAAAAATCACATTGTTGGCAATCCGCTTGTTAACACTCTTCCAGCATCAAACAGCTGGAGTGTAGCAGATAAAAACAGAGAATTGGTTTCCGTTATTAATTTTGGATTGGAAGGCAAGCTATTAGATGGCTACTATCAAATTCAAGCTTTTAAAAGTATTAATATGCGAGATGATATTAGATATAAAATCGTACTTAGTAGAGAGATGATATACAATGTTAACTTCAATTTTTTAATCGCAAATGACATGAAAGCTGCCGGTATTTCTTATGCTTTTTAATTCATTAGAATTTTTAATATTTCTTTCTGTAGTCTTCTGCCCTATCTTTAATGGAAATTTTGAGGTAGGTACATTTGATTCAGAATCAAATTTTGTGTCTATAAGCATGCAAAACTATAAGAAAAAATGATTATAAGTAAAAAGAATAAATATATATTTATTGGAATTCCATTATCTGGATCATCATCAATTATTAATGAATTAATTCAAAACTATGATGGAGAAAGCTATCACCATAAACATTCAGATTTTACAATCTTATCGAAAAAAGAAAGATTGCTATACAATAATTTTAAAGTTATCGCTGTATTAAGAGATCCAATTGAGATTGAGTTTACAGCATATAATAAATTAATCCAAAATAGCGAAGGTCAATATACTTCCAAAGAAAGATTTATTGAAAATGGAGGATATACCTCAAGATTCGATCGATTTCTTTTTAAAAAAATAAATGATTTAAATTTAAGTTTTGAAGATTATTTACTACTTAAATTTAAATTTAGGCCATACAATAATCAGTTTTCTTTAAATTGCAATTATGTAAATCATATAATCAGGTTCAAAAATCTTAACAATGATTTTAAGGAATTAATCAAGGATATGAATCTTGAAGTAAAAAGGGAACTTCCTCAAATAAACAAAACAAAAAACAAAAAAATTATTCCTGATTTAGATCATCAATTAAAAAAAAGAATATTTTCACCATTTATTTATCACCATAGGAAATTCTATAGCACTGATTTTTACCCACAAGCAAATTATACTGACATAATATCATTTAAAGTTTATAACCAATTATGGAAAAAAAGAAAATCATACATAAGCAAAAGATATTTAAATAAATCATTTGAAAATAAAAAATTATTTTGGAAACTTGAAAAATGAAAGGAATTATTCTTGCAGGGGGTTCTGGAACAAGACTTTATCCATTAACAAAAGGGGTATCAAAACAACTTCTTTCAATTGGTAGTAAACCAATGATATATTATCCATTATCAGTACTTATGCAATCTGGCATTCGTGATATTCTTTTAATTTCCACTCCTGAAGATATAAATTCTTATGAAAAATTATTAGGTGATGGCAGTATGTACGGTATAAATATTCAATATAAAATTCAATCTTCACCTGATGGATTAGCACAAGCTTTCATTTTAGGAGAAAACTTTATAGGTAAAGATCCAGTGACATTAATTTTAGGTGATAATGTTTTTATATCAGAAAAAAAAATTAATTGTTTTAAGAAAGTTATAAAAAAAGTGCCAATTGAAGATAAAAGCTACATTTTCGGTTATAAGGTGAAAAATCCTAATAGGTTTGGTGTGGCGGAATTTGACAAAAATAGTAATTTAATTGGCATAGAAGAGAAACCAAAATTTGCAAAATCTAATTATGCAATAATCGGCGTATACTGCTATACGAATGACGTAGTAGAGAAGGTAAAAATGCTAACTCCCTCCAAAAGAGGAGAATTAGAAATTACATCACTAAATGAAATTTATTTAAAAGAAAAAAGGCTAAAAATTGATTTAATATCTAATGAGTTCCAATGGATTGACACAGGAACAATTGAGGCTTTAGAATATTGCAATAAATTAATATTAGAACTTGAAAATAAACAAAATACCAAATTGGCAGTTTTAGAAAAAGTAGCCCTTGAAAATAAATTTATAACTAAGGCTGAATTGAAGAATTCACTTAGAAGCTATCCTAAAAACAATTATACTTTATTTTTAGAGCAAATTTTTAAAGATGAAGTTTAAAGAAACTAAAATAGAAAATGTAGTTATTTGTGAAAGTGAAATCTTCTCAGACAGCAGAGGACATTTTTTTGAAAGTTTTAGAAGTGATTTACTTGAAGAGTTTCTGGGATTCAAAATTCATTTTTGTCAGATAAATCAATCTATTAGCAAGAAAAATGTAATAAGAGGACTACATTTTCAAAAGGAACCATTATCTCAAAGTAAACTTGTTGCTGTGCCAAAGGGAAGAATTTTAGACGTTGTTGTTGATATTCGATCAGATTCCAAAACCTTTGGTAAGCATCTTTCTGTAGAAATATCCGATAAGAAAAAGAATTCAATATTTGTTCCAAAAGGGTGTGCACATGGTTTTATTTCACTAGAAGAAGATACTATAGTTTCTTACTTAGTTGATAATTTCTATAGTTCAAAACTTGATTCTGGAATACGATTTAATGATTCTGATTTAAAAATTGACTGGGGGATAGATTTAGATTTAGCAAAAATATCCCCAAAAGATTCTAACTTGCCAAATTTTAAAGATTATTTAAAAGAGGATATATAATATGAAAACAATATTAATTACTGGTGGAGCTGGATTTATTGGCTCAAATTTTATCCATTTTTTTTTGGAAAAGTATAAAAAATACAATATAATAAATTTGGACTCTCTAACATATGCAGCTTCAGTTAACAATTTATCGGGTTGTGATAAGTCTGAAAGATACAAATTTATAGAAGGAGATATTAGAGATAGAGCATTAATCGAAAAGATTTTTCAAGACAACCATATAAGTGGCGTAATTCATTTTGCCGCTGAATCGCATGTTGATAATTCAATTTCGGACCCCGGTATATTTATTGAATCAAATATTAATGGAACATTTAATTTGCTTGATGTTGCATACAAATGTTGGATGAATGGACCTTTTAAAAAAAATGAAAACTTTTCTGAAGCAAGATTTCATCACATTTCAACAGACGAAGTATTTGGTAGTCTTGGAGAACAGGGTTTATTTACAGAGCAGACGCCATACGCTCCCAATTCACCTTATTCAGCATCAAAAGCCTCAAGTGATTTTTTAGTCAGAAGTTATTTTAAAACATATGGACTAAACGTAACCATATCAAATTGCTCAAACAATTTTGGCCCAAGGCAAAATAAAGAAAAATTAATACCAACAATCATCAGAAATTGTTATGAAAAAAACGAAATACCAATATATGGAAATGGAAAAAATGTTAGAGACTGGTTATATGTTGATGATCATTGTAAGGCTATTGATTTAATTTTTCATTCAGGTTTACAGGGTGAAACCTATAATGTTGGCGGCGAAAATGAATTAACTAATATTAAAATTACTGAGATGATATGCGAAATATTTGACCAAATTTATTCAAAGAATTTTTTACATAAAGATTTAATATCTTTTGTAAAAGATAGGCCAGGACATGATAAAAGATATGCAATTGATTCAACAAAGATTCAAAACTCTCTCGGCTGGAAACCCAATCATAGATTAGATTTATATTTAAAAAAGACTGTTGATTGGTATTTAAATGAAAAATGAATATTTAAGCATTATTAGAAAATCATTCTTTTTCTTATCGATTGCTTTTTTAGGTAAAATATCTACATTTTTATTTTTTATTTATATTGGAAGAGTATATGGAGCTGATGTAACTGGCATTTTAAGCATTTTAATATTTTTTATTGAGGTTGTAACTGCTTTTTGTTTATTGGGTTTAGGTATGTTTTTTATGAAGCAGGTCTCAATATTAAATCAAAAAAACGATCATTTTTTTTTAATTAAATCTTTATATAAAAAATTAATATCAGTTTTAATATTTATTGGAATTCCTGTTTCAATAATTATTTATTTTTTTCATGGATATATTGCGGAACTTATTATCGGCAAACCTGAAATAGGAATTTATTTAAAGTGGACATCTTTTATAATTTTACCAATGATTTTTTTGCAATTTCACTCTCGTTTTTTGCAAGGGTTAAATAAAATTAATGCTTATACTTTCTTTTTAATAACATCAATTCCGCTATTTAATCTAATATTGATTTTAGTTTTAGATTATCTTATTTCGCCAAATCTAGAAAATCCTATTTTTACACGATTGGCAGCATGCGGTCTAGCATCTTTAATATGTTTTTTATCTCTATACTATTTATTTTTTATCCCTACTAGAACAAGCATAGATGTTTCTGATAAACTATTTGATACACTTTCAATAAAAGAAATATTATTCAAATCAAACCCGTTTATGGTGGCGCAATTATTATTTTTTTTAAATAACGGAGTTGGCATAATTATTATATCTAATTTTTTGACACTTTCTGATACAGGAATTTATAGCTCTGCTTTTAGGGTATCATTTTATTTAGTTTTAATAATTAACTCTATAAATGCTTTTGTAATGCCTAAATTTTCTAGCTTGTGGGCATCTAAGAAAAAAGATGAATTAAAAAATTTATATTTAAAATCTAATAAATTTATTTTTTTAACTAGCTTCATAATAGGAAGTTTAGCAATAACGATGTCAAGTCAAATATTAAACTTATTTGGAAGTGAGTTTGTAGCTGGAAGTAATGCTTTAAGATTATTGTTAATGACGCAAATCATAAATTCATTTTTTGGACCTATTGAAGCTTTATTAAGTATGACTGATAATCAGAAAATTTTGAGTCATCATTTATTAATCAACTTGATAAATAATATTGTTTTATCTATTGTTTTGGTTAATCATGTTGGAATATTGGGAATTGCAATAGCATTCTTAATTTCTCGCACATTTTTCTTGTTATCACTAACCAAAGTATTTTATAAAAAAATAGGTTTTTATCCAGGGAGTTTTATATAAATGAAAGCACCTAACTTATATATTGTTGGAGCTGCAAAAAGCGGAACAACTTCTTTGCACAATTATCTTGATGAGCATGATGATATTTATATGAGTAACCCCAAAGAGCTAAATTTCTTTAGTAAGGCAGAAATATTAAGTCAGAATCTTTATTATGATATGTATTTACCAAAAAACTTTAGTTCTTATTTAAAGATTTTTGAAGGTGGATTAAATTATAAATATCAAGGCGAATCAAGTGTATCATATATATATTATGAAAAAGTTCCTAAGAAAATAAAAGACATATCACCCGATGCAAAAATTATTATCATGCTAAGAAACCCCTCAGATAGAGCAGTTTCACACTATTTAATGGATACTAGGCTTGGATATAATGAACATCCATTAGAAGATATTATTGATAAGAAGAAAGACTTAAAAACGATAGAGCTCTTTTATCAACAATTCATTGAACTAGGATTTTATTCACGTCAGGTAAATAGATATCTGAACGTCTTTGGAAAGAAAAATGTTAAAATTATCATTTTTGATGAATTTGTTGCTAATAGAAAAAGAGTTATTGAAGATGTTCTTGATTTTTTAAAAATAAAAAACCAAGAATTAAATATAGAAATTAAACACAATAAATTTATTAGCCCTTCAAGCAGACCAATTAATTTTCTTTTCAAAAATAAATATTTAAGAAAAATTTCCTCAAATTTTCCGGAAATTATTAAAAAGTTAATTTTTAGATTATTTTTTTCAGAAAAGAAACCTTTGATAAATCAGGAATTAAAAAATAAACTAACAAAGATTTATAAGAAAGATCTCCAAAGTTTAGAAAAAATCATTGATAGAGATTTATCAATGTGGTACAATTAAAGATGAGCAAAAAAAATATAAAAAAAATATTTAAAAAGTCTGTCGATTTACGAAAAAAAATTTTATCAGATAAAATTTTTGTTGATAATATTTATTCTTCTATAGGCCTGATTTCAGACTGTTTAAAAAATGGTAATAAGATAATGATTGCAGGTAATGGAGGTAGTGCAGCAGATGCTCAACATTTCGCAGCAGAACTTGTTGGAAAACTAAGTTTTAAAAGAAAGGCTCTTAATTGCATAGCTTTAACAACAGATACAAGTACTTTGACCGCTGTTGGAAATGATTACGGTTTTGATAAAATTTTTTCAAGACAAATAGAAGCTATTGGGAATGAAGGCGATATTTTCATTGGTATATCAACTTCAGGAAATTCCAAAAATATTATTGAAGCGGTAAAAGAATGTAAAGATAAAAAAATCACTTCACTTTGTCTTCTAGGTGGAAAAGGCGGTAAAGTTGGGCAAATTGCAGACTACAGGATTGTAGTTCCTTCAGAAGAAACAAGCCTCATTCAAGAAATTCATTTATCTATTGAACATGTTATATGTTCATTTATTGAAAATGAATATATTTAGTTTGTGATTTATTTCTCTACAAATAAGCAATTAATTTTATATTCAGTAGGATTACTCTTCTTCGTAAAATTTTTTCAGAGATCTTTTTTAAATGATATTTTTTTTCAACTTCATTCAATATTTCTTTTGGCAAGTCTTAGTTATCTTATATACTTCCTAATTGACTATTTTTTAAATTTCTCTATAAATAATAATAAAAAATACTCCAATCAGTTAATTTACCTTTCACTTTTACCAATTTTTGTTCCATTTTATGGGGCATATAATTCTTTTTTTGAATTTCAACAACCTGTATTCTATGGTATATTATCGTTAAGATCATGGTGGGGAATAGGCTTTGCATTTTATGTTTACAATCAACTATGTAAAGAAAAAATAAATATAGATTTTTTGATTAGTTGTCTTGTCGGTCTAGGCTATTTTTCAATAATTTTTTATATATTTACTTATTTATTTATTGATCTAGATGCATACGCAGCAGATTCTATAAAAGATAGTATAGTAAGAGTTGATGACTCACGAGGAGTTAGGTTGAGATTCAATGATTACTTTACTTCTTTTTCAATTATTTATTATGTCTTTAAGCTTTCTAAAAATTTCAAATCAAGCTATTTTGCAGGGTTCATCATTTTTTTACTTTACTTCATATTTTTATCTCAAAGCCGAACAATATTATTCTCTTTATTTTTAACTTCGCTATTTATAATGTTATATGATTTTAAGACGTTAAATAATTTATTATCTCGCTTGTTAATTATTTTTATATCCTCTGCTTCTTTAATCCTAGCAATGTTTATGTTCTTTTCTGAACAGATGAATGAGCTAATTTTTCTATTTCAAAATTCATTTTCAGTACTAAATCTTAATTCTGGATTTGATGTATCTGCAAATTCAAGAATAACAACTTCAATATTGGCTTACTCATTTTTATCAAAAGATTTAAATTCATTATTCTTTGGTGCAGGACAGTTTAGTAGTGTATATCAAGGTGGAATTTCAGAGTTTATAGGTTGGTATTTTTATCCCATGGATATTGGAATTTTAGGAGGCTTATATACATTTGGGATAATTGGAGCTATAATAATATTTTTAATACCACTTATTTTTTCTTTGCTAATAATGTTTGAAATATTGAAAAATCGAAATTTAATAAATGAAAAAATATTTACAGCTTATATGATATATTTAATTTTAATTAATTTTGCTCAAGGCAATTTTTTTTTCATGCCATTCATGATTTTTTTAGTTATTTTAATTCTAAACCAATCAATAAATAGTAAAAAGTTTTATAGTAAAAATCCATTAAGCTTATGAAAAAAAATATTATATATTTAGTTTTATCAGTCATGATTTCATCGATTGTATGGGCTCAAAGTTCACTAGGTGATATTCAAAAACTTTCTCAATCAGAATTAGAAAAATTAAAAAGTGAGTTATCTAAAGATTTATCTGTCAATCAAGAAAATTTAAAAATTATAAAGCCTGAAACCCCCCAGATCGAGCCCATTTCAATTGGTAAAAAAAATCCTTCTGAATCTCCAGAAAAAAACTATCCTTATTTCGCTTATTCTTATTTTAGTAGAGATATAGATTTTTTTGATAACATTCCATCGCCGATTGACTATAGAGTTGGTCCTGGAGATTCAATCATAATATCATTGTGGGGAGAAGAAAATTTTAGACAAGAGTTTTCTATTTCAAAGCAGGGTACAATATATTTTGATAATGTAGGGTTTATTAATTTATCTAATAAAACTTTAGATGATGTAAAAGAAGTCTTACTATTAAAATTATCCAGTATTTTTTCTACCCTAAATGATAAGGATAATCCAACCTATCTAGATGTAGAAATCGGCAAAATTAAATCAGTAAACGTCTACTATACAGGCGAAGTTACAAACCCTGGAATACATTTAATACATCCTTTTTCAGATGTCTTTACGTCATTAGTTCAGATTGGTGGTGTCAATATAAATGGGTCTTTAAGAAAAATTCAAGTAATTAGGAACGGTGCTATAATTGAAACTATTGATTTGTATTCTTTCTTTAAAGAAGGAAAAATGTCTTTTAAAAATACAAAAATAATTGATAATGATATTATTCATATTCCCACAGTTGAAAAACGAGTTTTAATAAAAGGGGCTATTAATAATCCTGGTTATTATGAAATTTTAGATGATGAAAATTTTTCAAATCTATCTTATTATGCAGGAGGTTTAAGATTTAATTCTAGTAGCGATATATTTATAGAATCGACTATTCCAAGCAATCAACTTGAAATACAAGGGAATGATAATAGATTAAGAATTAGTAATTTAAAAATTGATACAATAGATGAATACAAATTTCTTGATGGGGATAATATAAATGTAGTTCCAGTTTTAAGTCAGAAGAAACAAGTTACTGTTGTTGGAAGAGTAAAAAATCCTGGAGTTTATTCAATCGAAGATAAATCATCTTTAAAGATGATTTTAGATTTTGCTGGAGGTTTTGAAGATGAAACTTTTCGTCAGTCAATAAAGATGAATGGTATTTTAGTTTCTAGACCTAATAATGAAGGATTTTATTCAGAAGAGTTTATAGTCAGCTATGCTGATTCAGATAAATTTATTTTATCACGAAATGATGTTATAAGCGTATATGAGATCTCGGATTATTTTAATAAAGAAGATATTAGAGTATCCGGGGAAGTATTATATCCTGGTACTTTCCCATGGGAAGCTAATTTATCAATTAATGATCTGTTAGAAAAAGCAGGAGGAGTAAATATTATTGCTTACATTGATGGTTTGAAAGTTTTAAATGAAAAAAAAGAGCTGGTTCTTTCAACAGATATAAATAGTTACGTATATCCTGGATATGAAATCATTGTACCTAAAATAATTAATTACGTATCAGTGAATGGAGCGGTTAGGCTTCCCGGAAACTTTGAATATGTCAAAAGAGAAAATGCTCGTGCTTACATTGAATTAGCTGGCGGAAGAATTGATAACACACAAAATAAAATTGTAGTTGAAAAATCTAATGGGAATAGATCTGTGGTAAGTAAATTCGGTTCTAATTTTTATAAAATTTCTCAGGGTGATAAAATTATTGTTTATGAAAAAGATATAGATCGTATGGATACAACTGCTCTCGCATCTGACGTATTATCAATAATATCTAGTCTAGTAACTGCACTTATTTTAGTTGATAATATTAATAAAAATTAAATTATTGTAAATCTAAATAGTCATTTCTTTTTTTGAATAAAATATGTGTTGTACATAACACAGCGCCTAAAACGAAAAATAGGACTATTCCCATCAAAAAGCTTATACCACTTCTCAAGTCACTAACTTGAGGTTTATCAAGAAGAAAGAAAGAAGAGGTATTATTTTTTTCTTCAATTTTTGCTAATTCTAGTTGATCAGAAAGATTTAAAAAGAGCTGATTATATAGATTAATTTCCCTTTCAATACCTTGTTTTTGAATAATAAGGTTGGGAGAGCTTAAAGATTTATTTTTATTTAAAAAATCAATGTATTTCTTTTCAGAGAATTCAAGACTAATCTTTACTTCTTTAAGTCGCTCTGATATAAAATCTTTTTTTTCTAATGCTTTAACATTTACAACTTCATTTGAATAACTAAGAATTGAATTATATATATTATTTATAAGCTGTTCAGCCAATACCGGATCATTTTCAACATCAACAGTTACAGTATATATTTTTGAAATTCTATTTTCAACGAAACTAATGTCATCTTTTAATTTGTCTCTAGCAAGGAAGGATTTTATTTCATCTTCACTTAAAATATTGTTCATCATGAGTGTTTTATTGTACTTCAGTATTTTCATCAAAATATTAGAATTATAAACTGAATCATAAAAATCTATTAATGATACCTCTTCCCCATCAATTATATAGTTTTCATTTACAATTTCATTTAAAAATTTTTTCGATTCTATTAAATCAGAAATTGAGAAAACAAGATCATTATTTTGTCCAGCTAGAGCAGCTATTGAACTTAGGTATCCTTGATCAATAGATATACTTTCAGAGTAGTGTGCATAAAATGAAACTGAACCTTTATAATTCGGTGTACTAAAAATAAAATATAAAACAAAAACTAACGAACTAATAAGACCAAAATTAATAATTTTTTTAAATTTCTTAAAAATTAAAAGAATTATTTTATCTCTATTTATAACAATTTTTTTTTCAGACATTTTTAAGGCTTTTGATTTTCATATTAACAAAGTTATTTTAAAGACAATATTTATAAGTTTAAATTAATTTTTTAATTAGTTTTATAATTGTCGGGCTCATAGCTCAATTGGTTAGAGCAACGGACTCATAATCCGCAGGTTCGGGGTTCAAGTCCCTGTGAGCCCACAAACAATGGGAAGTCATTCATATATAGACGATATTAGAAATAAAGATATTTTTATCAATATCAATACTAAGCTTTATAAGAGGAGAGAAGCAAAAATATCTGTTTTTGATAGTGGATTCCTTTTAGGAGATGGGGTTTGGGAAGGTATTAGGTTGCATAAATCTAAATTAGTTTTTATTGAAGATCACTTGGATAGACTTTTTGCGAGCGCAGATGGCATTTCATTAGATATCTCCCTGTCAAAACAAGACATAATTAATGAGATAAATAAAGTATTGCTCAAAAATAAGATGAGCGACAATGTACACATACGTTTAATTATATCTAGAGGCGAAAAAATTACACCATACCAAAACCCTAATGCGAATTTAGGTCCAATTAATCTAGTAATTATTCCAGAATTTAAAGAAACTAATCCAAATACTTATTTAGAAGGTATCACTATTGGCAGAGTTCCAAATATCAGACCTAATGATAGCATATTAAGTCCTCATTACAATACTCTTAGTAAGCTAAACTGCATTTTAGCAAGTATTGAAGCTAACAAATTAGGTTATGATGAAGGTATTATGAATGATTTAAATGGCAATATTAGCACATGTAATTCTACCAATCTTTTTTTTGTCAGTAATGGCAAAGTTTTGACATCAACAGGAAAATATTGTTTAAATGGTATTACTAGAGAAAAGACCATCTCATTGTGTAAAAAAAATAGTATAATATGCTCACAAACTGATTTCACATTTGAGGATATTAAGAGCTGTAGTGAGGCCTTTGTTACAGGTACATTTGCAGGTATTATCCCAGTTTCACATCTTGAAGCAAGAAAATTAAAATCTACTAAACCAGATTTTTTAGTTAATAAGATTAGAATGCTTTATAACAAAGAAATTGAAGATTATATAGGATAATATGAAAATTGCTTGTTGGTCAGGACCAAGAAATATATCTACTGCACTTATGAGGTCGTGGTCTTCAAGAAAAGATACATTTGTTTCAGATGAACCTTTTTACTCTTATTATCTAAAAAAACAAGGTATAAAACATCCGATGTATAAAGAAATTATTGAGTCCTATCCTCACGAGTATGATGATATAATAAAATATCTTTTGTCTGAAATACCTCAAGGCAAAAAATATTGGTATCAAAAACACATGGCTCATCATATGGATGGAAT
>MDTG01253203.1_pt1 | contig 12285 bp, 11 predicted proteins | sample 811421 | NCBI WGS metagenome assembly MDTG01 (sample SAMN05326645, study PRJNA326480) | marine metagenome | isolation source: seawater | place: Pacific Ocean: South East | collected 2011
AAAATTGTTTCATCTAAAATTACTTCAGTATCATTTGGAAAACAAAAAAAATTAGCTAAGGAAATAAAGAAAGCAAAAATTTTAGGTCTATTATAAAATGGAAATAATTTTATTAGAAAATATTATTAATTTAGGAAATATTGGTGATAAAGTTACTGTAAAAAATGGTTATGGTAGAAATTTTCTTTTAAAAAAAGGTAAAGCTTTAAGATACAATAAAGAAAATCAAAGTCTTGTAATTAAAAAAAAAGACGAATTAAATAAGAAAAATTTAGAAATCAAGAATAAATATAAAGATATTGCTAAATTAGTTAATAATAAGGTTTTTAATTTCTTTAAAGAAAGTAAGGAGAATGGGGAATTGTATGGTTCTATTAAACCAAAAGAAATTACTAATTTAATTAAAGAAAAAACTAAAGCCGAAGTCAGCCCATCTCAAATAATCCTTAAAGATAATTTGAATAAAATTGGATTATTTAAAACCGAAATTAACTTTCATTCAGAGGTAAAAGCCCAAATTTCCATTAAGATAGATAAAATTCAATCAAAATAACTTTTCCACAATGCACTTAAATAAGTGCGTAACTTTTTACTTTATCAGAAATTGCATTATTCTATTATGGGTATGTGGAAGAAGCTAAATCAATACAAGATAATTTAAATAATAAACAACCTTCAAATTTAGAAGCAGAGCAAGCTTTATTAGGGTCAATTTTAGTAAATAATGACATAATTGATGAGGTGTCTACATTAATAAGTCCAAATATTTTTTATGACCCAGCTCATATAAAAATTTATGATGTCATTGTAGGCTTAAACAATAAAGGGATGATTGCCAACCCTATTACTTTAAAAAATTTCTTCGAAAAGGATAATATGTTGAATGAAGTTGGAGGAACAGAATACCTTGTAAAGCTAACAAGATTTTCTGGGTCGGTAAAGCAAGCTGTTGATTATGCTAAAATTATTCATGAAATGTACCTTAGAAGAGAGTTAGTTCAAATTTCAGATAAATTATCTACTGATACGATCAATGCAAATTCAGAAGAACTTAACGCAGAAAATATAATTGAAAATACTGAAAAATCTCTTTTTGACTTAGCAGAGAGAGGAAGTTTTTCTCAATCTTTTTTAAAATTTAATCAAGCTCTTGACCAAACAATTGAAATGGCAACTTTAGCTATGCAAAATGACCAAGGTATAGTTGGGGTACCCACTGGTCTTACTGATTTAGATGAAAAATTAGGCGGTTTACATAAATCAGATTTAGTTATTTTAGCTGGAAGGCCTTCGATGGGTAAAACAGCTTTAGCAACTAATATCGCTTACAATGCAGCTCAGCATATTTTAAAAAGACAAGAAAAATCATCAATAGCTTTTTTTTCATTGGAGATGTCTTCTGAACAATTATCAACTCGAATACTTTCTGAACAAGCTAGAATAAGGTCTGATGATATTAGACGTGGAAAAGTAACTGAGGAAGAAATCAATAGATATATTGAAACATCAAGAAATATTCATAATTTACCTTTGTATATTGATGAAACCCCTGCAATTACTATTGCAACATTAAGTAATAGAGCTAGACGTATCAAAAGATTATTCGGATTAAATTTGATAGTAGTTGATTACATACAATTAATGAGATCAAGTTCTAATAAAAACGATGGGAGAGTTCAAGAAATCTCTGAAATAACTCAAGGCTTAAAAGCTTTAGCTAAAGAATTATCTGTTCCTGTTTTGGCTTTATCCCAATTGTCAAGAGCGGTGGAACAAAGAGATGATAAACAACCACAATTAGCAGATTTAAGAGAATCTGGCTCAATTGAACAAGATGCTGATGTAGTCATGTTTGTTTACAGAGAGGCTTATTATCTGGAGCGAAAACAACCAAAACTTGGTTCCATAGAACACGCAGAATGGCAATCAAAAATGAATGACGTTAACGGTTTAGCAGATATAATTTTAGGTAAACAAAGACATGGTCCGACTGGTACCGTAAAAGTAGAGTTCGAAGGAATTTATACGAAATTCAAAGATTTAGGAAAAAATTAATATTAATTTCCTCTTTAGTTATAGTAAAATTAAGATATATCTGAATTGTGCTAATGTTTACTCGAATTTATAAAAAACTGGTTATAGACTACTCAAAAATTACTCTAATTTTAATATCGTTATCAATCGTTTTTTCACTTTATCAGTCAAAAAACTTTAATTTAGATGCATCATCAGACGCTCTTCTGCTTGAAGGAGACCCTGATCTTAAATATTTAAGAGAAGTAAATGAAACCTATGGATCAAAAGACTTTTTAGTTTTAACCTATTCCCCAATTTCAAGTTTTACTGAAAAAGAAACTATACTTGACCTTCAATTACTTAAGTCAAAAATTGAGAAATTAACATGGGTTGATAGCGTAATTACTTTAGTTGATGTGCCTCTTCTTAAAAGTACTGATGAAGGGTTGATGGATAGATTAAAGAATTTTAAAACTCTAGCTTATCCAGAAATTGATAGAAATAGAGGTTTTGAAGAAATTTTAAATAGCCCAATTTATAAAAATTATGTCATTAGTGAAGATGGAAAAACATCTGGTATCGTAGTTTATATCAAAAAAGATGAAAGATTGGCTGAATATATCAAATTAAAAGAAAAGTACTTTGCTCAAATAGAAAATGATAATTTATCAAAAGAAGAAAAGTTAAATTACAAAAAATTTATTGAAGAATATGAAGATTATAAAAATCTATATAACATTAGAAACAGTCAAAACATTGCTGAAATAAGAGACGTTATCAGCAAATATGGGCAAAATGCTAAAATTTATTTAGGAGGAATTCCTATGATTGCTAATGATATGATGAGTTTTATAAAAAGCGATATCATAGTTTTCGGAATTGGAGTATTTATTTTCATTGTACTTACACTTTGGTTTATTTTTAGAAATTTAAAATGGGTAATTATGCCGTTATTAGGATGTGCAACTTCAGTAATTATCATGATTGGTCTATTAGGATTAATTGGCTGGAAAGTTACAGTAATTTCATCAAATTTCATTGCATTAATGTTGATATTAAATATGGCAATGAACATTCATGTTACAGTAAGATTTTTACAATTAAAAAAAGAGTCTCCACAACTTTCAAAAGATGAAATTATAGTTGAGGCGAGTAAAAAAATGATGTTACCTATATTCTATACAGTGCTTACTACTATATGTGCTTTTTTATCACTAGTATTTAGTGGAATAAAACCAATTATAGATTTTGGGTGGATGATGACCTTAGGACTAGCAGTTTCATTGATTGTAACCTTTTTATTACTGCCCTCTTTAATAAATATTCTTTCATCAGATAAAGAAATAGGTCTTAAGGATACTGAAAAATCCTTTATTACTAGTGCTTTAGGTTCTTTTACAAAAAAAAATAATATTGTAATTTTTAGTTTCACGTCATTAATAATTCTTTTTAGCTTTATTGGAATTTTAAAGTTAGAGGTAGAAAATAGTTTTATTAATTATTTTGATAGGGAAACAGAGATTTATAAAGGAATGAAAAAAATCGATGACGAATTAGGAGGTACAACTCCATTAGATATAATTATTAAATTTCCCTCTAAAATTAAAGACTCTAAATCAAAAGAGGATGAATTCGATGAATGGGAAGAGGAAAATTTAGCAGATGAAGATAAATCAAAATATTGGTTTACAAGAGACAAAATGGACAAAATCATTAAAGTACATGATTATTTGGACTCATTGCCTGAGACAGGAAAAGTTTTATCTTTTGGTTCTATTTTAAGAGTTGCAGAAGACCTTAACAGTAAAAAATTACAAAGCTTAGAAATTGCAGTGTTATATAGCAAAATCCCTGAGTCAATAAAAACTGAAATAATATCACCTTACATATCCGTTGAAAAAGATGAAGCAAGAGTCAGTGTAAGAATAAAAGATTCATTAAATGATTTGAGAAGAAATGATCTTATAAATAAAATAAATTTAGAGTTAAACTCAAAAATTGGTTTAAATAAAAATGAATATAAGTTATCGGGTGTTTTAATCTTGTTTAACAATTTATTGCAAAGTTTATTTAAATCTCAAATATTAACTCTAGGGATAGTAATCCTTGGAATTTTTTTAATGTTTTTTATTTTGTTCAGAAATTTAATAATTTCTTTCATTGGAGTAACACCGAATTTTATTGCTGCTTTTTTTATTCTAGGGATTATTGGCTTACTTGGAATACCGTTAGATATGATGACAATAACAATTGCAGCAATTACAATTGGTATAGCTGTAGATAACAGTATTCATTATATTTATAGATTTAAGGAAGAATTTAAAAAAATTAATAATTATAATAAAACTCTTGATAGATGTCACAGCACTGTAGGTGTAGCTATTTTAAATACTTCAATCACAATCGTTTTTGGTTTTTCTATTTTAATTTTGTCTAACTTTATTCCTACAATTTATTTTGGTATATTTACTGGATTGGCGATGATGTTGGCTATGATTTCGGTTTTAACTTTATTGCCCAAATTAATTCTAACTTTTAAACCGTTTGGAGAAGAAATTAATCAAACATGATTGTTTCATTCTTGGATCAGTTTATTGGTAATATAAATTTGTTTGATATTATTGTCTTATTTATTCTGGTTTATTACGTTATACAATGTTTTATTAAAGGTTTTACTTTAAGTTTAATAAAATCTATAAAATGGGTAGTATCAATTTTGGTTACTATTATTTTAGTCCCTAAATTTCAACCAGTTGTTAGAGACTATATTCAATCTGAATTTATCAACAGCATAGGCTTGGGCCTAGCTATATTTATTTTAACACTGTTTTTAACTATTCTTATGGGTAAAACTATGGGTCGAGCAGTAACTTGGACAGGAGTGGGTTCTATAGATAAAGGATTTGGTTTTTTATTTGGTTTTTTTAAAGGTTATGTCGTGTCTATTTGTTTATTTTCAATCTTTAATTGGTTTTATCCTTATCAAAATTGGGGTATATCAGCTGAAAAAGCAATTTCTTTTAATTTAGTTAATAAAGGTAGTGAAATATTAATAGAAGAGTTTCCATCGAGTGAAGATCTAATTGATACAAAAGAAAAAATTGAAAAAATATAATTTAGATAAATTGCGAGAAGAATGTGGTATTTTTGGAATATCAAATTACGAAGATGCGTCTGCATTAGTGGCTTTAGGTTTGCATGCATTACAACACAGAGGCCAAGAAGGCTGTGGTATTGTTTCATACGATGGTAAAAATTTTCATTCAGAAAAAAGACAAGGTTTGGTTGGCGATCATTTTACAGATCCTAAAATATTAAAAAATTTACCAGGCAATTCTGCAATTGGGCACAACAGGTATTCAACCACTGGAGAAACTTCACTAAGAAATATTCAACCATTTTTTGCAGATTTACATATGGGAGGTCTTAGTATTGCTCATAATGGAAATTTAACTAATGCATTAACTTTGAGAGAAGCTTTAGTTAAAGATGGAGCAATTTTTAGGACTACAAGTGATACGGAAACAATTGTTCAGCTAATAGCTAAGTCTAAAAGAGAAAAATTTCTAGACAAACTTATTGATGCTTTATTTCAAATACAAGGAGGGTACTCTCTAGTGATGATGACAAATAAAAAGGTGGTGGGTGTTAGAGATCCGTTTGGTATCAGACCTTTAGTGATAGGAAAATTAAAAAACTCATACATTATTGCATCTGAAACTTGCGCTCTAGATATTGTTGGTGCAAAATTTATAAGAGAGATTGAAAACGGAGAAATAGTGATAATTGAAAATAATGAGATTAGGTCTGTGAAACCTTTTCCAATTAAAAAACCCAGACCATGTATTTTTGAATATATTTATTTTGCAAGACCAGACAGTTTGATTAAAAATAAATGCGCATATGAGTATAGAAAAAAATTAGGGAGTGAATTAGCTAAAGAGTCAGATTTAGAGGCTGATTTAGTTGTACCAGTTCCTGATTCAGGTGTCCCAGCAGCTTTAGGATATGCAGAATATTCAAAAAAACATTTTGAGCTTGGATTAATTAGAAATCATTATGTAGGCAGAACCTTTATAGAACCTACGCAAAATATTAGAAGTCTAGGAGTAAAACTCAAATTAAGTCCAACAAAAACCATAGTAAAAAATAAATCTATCATACTTATTGATGACTCATTAGTAAGAGGAACAACATGTCATAAAATAGTGAAAATGTTATATGAAGCCGGTGCTAAAGAAGTTCACGTTAGAATTGCTTGCCCTGAAATAAAATATCCAGATTTTTATGGTGTTGATATGCCAACTAAAGAAGAGTTATTAGCCAATAAAAAAAATAACTTAGAAATGTGTGAATATATTAAAGCTAAAAGCATTAAATTTTTGAGTTTAGACGGTTTATATAAAGCTTTAATAAATGAGAAAAGAAACTCAAACTATCCGCAGTTTAGTGATCATTATTTTACCGGTGAGTATCCGGTAGAGCCTCAAGATAATTTAAAAGGAATAAAAATCAAACAACTATCTTTATTGAGTGTGAAATCAAGCTCTTAATTTATTTTCAACAACTTGTTTCTTCTGTCTAGATAAAATAGAGAACTATCTACAAAAAATGGATTGGTCTCTAAATTCGACGGTAACTTAGTTATTTCCTCAATTTCACCTGTTAAATTTAATTTTATAAGATGAGAATTTTTCAAAAATATATATATCTTATTATTAACTAACATTAATGTTCTAGCGCTTACTTTCTCTTTTTTTAATCCAATAAATTCTGAAATATTTTTATCAATATCAATAGAATATATTATATTGCCATCATTTATGTTCATAGAGATTAAAAGATTATTTTTAGTTATCAAAAATATTAAATCGTTACTTACTATAGGTCTTGTTTTAAGAGAAAAGTTTTTTTGATTTAGTATAGAGCCGCTAATACTATCTAGAACAAAGAAATTATTATTTGAAGACACTAACACTTTATCCTTATAACTTATTACCTCCGTTCCTATAAATATATTATTTATTGTTTGTTCAATCTGATCATTTAAATTGACGAGCCAGTTTAATTTGAGGTTGCTTGTATTAATTGAATATAAAGAGCCATAAGTATTTAAAAAATAAATTGATTTTTGACCTAAACTTATATTATTTATAAATGATTTCTTTACAATAGTGTCCTCTGAAGGAATTAGTTTTATTAAATTCCCTGTCATTTTATCAAGGATATATAATTCATTATTTTGATTTGCAGCTAATATTTTATTTTTAGTCAATTTGATATTAGATCTAAAAGGAATTTTAAAATTTTTAGCCCACAATACTTTATCTAGCACATAGTTGTATGCGTACATATATCCTAAATTATCGGAAACAAAAATAAGTCCATCTTCGATTGCGTAATTTAGACTCTTTTTTAGGTTCTTATTCTTTTTTTTATAAAAATTAAATTTTTTTTTGATTAAATTATTTTCAGTTGAATAGACTATTATATCGCCATTGGAATTGCTTATTATTAAGTTTTTATTTTCAAACAGCGTAAGTTCATTAACCTCATATTTCGTCAATTTTTTACTTTTAAGAGCTGTATTTTTTAAATTATTAAAATTAAAATTATCAAAATTATTATTGTAATTATAAAAGACATCGATCCAATCTTTATTTTTGATAGCTTCTCGAACTTTTAAATTAATTTTTCCATCATAAAGAATAATTTTATTAAAAGTTGTTTGCGTAGACTTAAAGCTTTCAAAATCTTTGTTGGCTAGATCTTTATTTTCTTTAAGTTCTTGGATTTCATTTTTCCAGATACCAGATTTTTTATCAAAAGAACAACTATTCAAAATTAACAAAATAAAAAATACGTATATTAATTTCATTAATTTATTTTTTTAAAAGTTCTTGAGCGATTTTCTTTAAAGAAGAGTCATTGTCTATTAATGATTTTAATATTACTTTTCCAGCATCAGCTTTTGACGTTTTTAAATAATATAAAGCTTTTTTAAGTGTTAAAAGATCTTTATTTTCTTTTGATAAATTAGATTTTTCTAAAATACTAAAATATTCTAAAATCTCTTTTTCATTTGTTATTAATTTTTTGTCTATGATAGTGTTTAAAGATAAAATAGCATAAAATTTATTCTTACTTAGTATTATCTCCTCATAAATAATTTTCGCATTATCTTTTTTTTCAGCAGTTAAAAGTAGTTCAGCTTGAATATATTTTTCAGCAATGATTAAATTTTTTTTTTTATTATTATTATTAAAAATAATTACTATACTTATAAAAACAAATAAAATAATTGTAAAAAATAAAATTTTAATTTTATTTTTATTATAAAAATTTATCAAATAATTATGAATTTTATTTTCTACGTTTTGTTCCATTTAAAAAGTTTTCTATTGTTGGGAATTTTGTTAATTTAACTTCTCTAGTATATTTTTTTACAGCTTTTTCAATTATTCTATTTAAATTAACATATTTTTTAACAAATTTTGGATAAAATCCGCTAATACCTAGCATATCGTCAGTAACTAATATTTGTCCATCACAATATATCGATGAACCTATCCCAATAGTTGGAATAGTTAATTTTTCAGTAACTAATTTTGCTGTTTTTGGTGTTAAGCATTCTAGAACAATCGAAAATGCTCCTGCATCTTCGATGAGTTTTGCTTCTTTTAATAATTTCAGGGCTTCTGTTTTTGTTTGACCTTCTATTTTAAATTTATTTTTATACTGAGGTGTGTAGCCAATGTGACCCATAACTGGAATTTTTTTTTTAACTAAAGTTCTAATTATGTTATAATTTTTTCTATTGCTTTCTATTTTAATTGCGTCACAACCAGTTTTACTTAATACTTTTTTAACATTTTTTTGTGCCTGTTTTGAGCTATTGTAAGTTCCTTTTGGCATATCAACTACAAGTAGGGATTTTTTAACGCCTTTTTTAACACTTTTTGTATGTTGAATAATGTTATCTAAGGTAATTTGATGCGTATTATTTTGAGCATACAAAACATTAGCAACTGAGTCCCCTACCAAAACAATATCTACATATTTATCCAAAATTTTAGCAATATTTTTAGAATACGCAGTCAAGCTTACAATTTTAGCTTTATTTTTTTTATTTATAATTTTTTTAATTTTTTTGTTCATTATTCTAATTCAATTGTGCTTGGAGGTTTTGAGGTTATGTCATAAACAACTCTGTTTATTCCTTTAACATTATTAATAATTTTGTTAGAAATTTTATTTATAAAATTTTTAGGGAAATTAAAATAATCAGCAGTCATTCCATCCTCTGATGTTACAGCTCTTAACAAACAAATGTTCTCGTAAGTTCTAGCATCTCCCATAACACCTACAGTCTTTACTGGAAGCAATGCTGCGTAAGCTTGCCAAATTTTACTGTAAAGATCACACTTAATTAATTCATTAATGAAAATATGATCAGCTTCTTGAAGTATTTTTACTTTTTCTGGAGTGATATTTCCTAAAATTCTTATACCTAAACCTGGGCCTGGAAAGGGGTGTTTGTAATTAATTTTTTTATCTAACCCTAATGAATTACCTAGTATTCTGACTTCATCTTTAAAAAACTCTTTTAACGGTTCAACTAAGGTAAGATTCATTCTTTTTGGTAAACCTCCAACATTATGATGCGATTTTATTTTTGAACTTTTGCTTCCAGAAAAAGATTTACTCTCAATAATATCGGGAAAAAGTGTTCCTTGAGCTAAAAATTTTATTTTTTTATACTTTTTTGATTCTTTTTCAAACACTTTTATAAATAAATTTCCAATAATTTTTCTTTTTTTTTCTGGGTCAGAAATATTCTTTAATTTTTTTAAAAAAATTTGAGAAGCATTAATTAATTTTACATTAAGATTATATTTTTTTTTAAAAATCTTATACGTATGTATGAATTCATTCTTTCTCATTAATCCTGTATCAACCATTATACAAATAAGATTTTTTTTTATTGCTTTATTAATTAATAATGCAACTACACTACTATCTACCCCACCTGATAAAGCGCAAATCACTTTATCTTTTTTGACAGTATTTCGAATTTCTTCTATCAACCTTTTCTTTTGTGATTTGACAGTCCATTTATGTTTAATTTTACAAATCGAAAATAAAAAATTTTTAAAAATTTTTTTTCCATTATCAGTATGTGTCACTTCAGGATGAAATTGGACGCCATAGATTTTTTTTTTTGTATTTTCAATAATTGTATTTTTTGAGTCTTTTGTTGATGCTATAACTTTGAATTTTTTCGGAGTTTTAATTACTGCATCTTCGTGGCTCATCCATACAGATATTTTATTTTTAAAAAAATTTTTTGTGAGTAGAGATGACTTTTTGCTAAATAAGATTGCTCTACCGAATTCTCTTTTGCTCTTAGATGGTTTTATTTTGCCCCCATGTAACTTTGATATTAATTGTAAACCATAGCATATACCTAGTATTGGAATTTTTTTTTCAAAAATTTCTTTAGGAATTGACTGAAATTTTTTTTTAGTAACTGTAGAAGGACCGCCAGATAAAATGATGCCTTTTATGTTATGGTAATCTTTTAAATTATTTAATTCCTGTGGAGTAATTACATCAGAAAATACTCCTAATTCCCTAATCCTTCTAGCTATTAATTTGGTTACTTGAGAACCAAAGTCTATAATCAAAATCTTTTCTTTTTTTATGGAAAATTCCATTTATTTTTTAGATAAATTTTCAATTTCTGTTTTTAGTTTGTCGCTTTGTAAACAAAAATTACTACAAATAGATTTTAAAGTTTTATTTAATTCTTTGCTTTTTTCATAATCTGAAGAATTTAATTTTAATTTTACAAGATTATAAATCGCTTCCTCATTTTTAGGGTTAAGTAATATCACTGTATTTAAATTTTGCTCCTCTAATTTTTTGTTCTCTTGCTTATTAAATATTTTTGCTAAATATAAATACGAAATTTCACTTTTTGGATTAAAAATTATGTCTTGTTCAAATTTGAATTTAGCTTCGTTAAATTTTTTATTATTGTATAAATTAATCCCATCTTGAATAAATTGAGATTTAGCTAACAGGATATTAGGTATAAAGATTATAAATATTATTATCTTAAAAATATTTTTCATTAAAACTTATAATTAATTGTTTTTTGTGTCATTTCTACACTATGAACCATGCTTTCATAAAACCCAGCTTTTGTAATTTTAATAAATTTTGCTTTTTTATTTATTTCACTTAAATTTTTTGCTCCAATATACCCCATTGATGATCTCAATCCACCTTGTAGTTGATAAATAATTTTAGATACTTTTCCTTTGTATTCTACTCTTCCCTCTACTCCTTCAGGAACGAATTTGGATTTGTCTTTAAAATTTTTTTGAAAATATCTATTTGCTGACCCGGACGACATTGCGCCTATTGATCCCATGCCTCTATATTTTTTATAAATTTTTCCATTACTCCTGAATTTTTTTCCAGGACTTTCATCCGTTCCAGCAAAAATTGATCCCATCATAATTGCATCAGCTCCAGCAGCTATAGCTTTGGCTATATCTCCTGAAAATTTAATTCCCCCATCTGAAATGATTTTAATATTTTTTTTTTTAAGTGTTTTTTTTACTTCCATAATTGCAGATATTTGGGGCACACCTATTCCCGCTACCATTCTTGTGGTACATATTGATCCTGGTCCTATTCCAACTTTAATTATATCTGCACCTGAGTTATACAATTCTTTTGCTGCATCACCTGTTGCAATATTTCCAACACAAATAGGAACGTTTTTAATTATCTTTTTTATTTTTGTAAGAGTTTTTAAAACTTTTTCACTGTGTCCGTGAGCTGTATCAATAACAATTAAATCGGCTCCATTTGATACTAGCGATCTAGCTCTATCAAGATCTTCTATATTGGTTCCTATTGCCGCCCCAACATACAAATTCTTATTTTTTACTTTTTTAATTTCTTTTGATTGTTTAGCTATATCCAAGTTTCGATGAATTATCCCTAACCCCCCTTCTTCAGCAATAGCAATAGCCATTTTAGATTCGGTAACAGTATCCATTGCAGAGCTTAAAAAGGGAACTTTAAGAGAAATTTTTTTTGTTAATTGTAAAAATATATTTGTGTTTGAAGGTAAGATGTTTGAGTACTTTGGTAAAAGCAAAACATCATCAAAGGTTAACGCTTCTTTAATTGGTTCCATATAAACTTATATACAATTATTTAAATTTATAAAGACTTTAAAATTTCACAATG
>MDTG01286819.1_pt1 | contig 12285 bp, 17 predicted proteins | sample 811421 | NCBI WGS metagenome assembly MDTG01 (sample SAMN05326645, study PRJNA326480) | marine metagenome | isolation source: seawater | place: Pacific Ocean: South East | collected 2011
AGGCGTGGTGACATAGGCAGAGCAGTCAGAGAAGAAGGCACACAGGTATTAAAGGATGTATTGAGAGGTGGTGCCAACAGATCAGCACAGAATGATTTCCGTTTTGATACTCCACCTACCAGAATTATCAGAAGAGCACCCACGCTTACTCCGTATGGAGTATTGAATCCTACAGGCTCCGCTAACACCACTCAAAGCAATCGCGGAACAATAACTTCCAACAACAGAGATCTTGGCAACTCAGCTTAACTAGGTTAAATACTAGCATGAGCTCTATCAATGTAACATTCAATTCACAAGACAACACTGTCAAAATCTTTGACGAGTTTTATGGCACCGAGGCCGTGATATCAGCAGAACAGTATGATATTGCACGAGCATATTTTAGATCGGTGTTCAAAGATAACCAGATAGCAGAACAGTTTACCACAACATTCTTTGCCATCAAGGAAACATTCAAGAAAGACTTTGATGAGCTACTAACAGAATTCAAGGCTTCTGGAGACACCTTAGATTTGAACCAAATCACTGCATACTATCTCAATGGATTGCGTTCCAAAAGCACACTGTTAGGTGTGACCAATCTAAGGGTACCCAACCAGTATGCCAGTAGAAATATCTTACCATGAGAAGAAGAAAGTATGTAAGCAGTGCCCGTGGTGGCAACAGCAGATTCCTACAAGGTGATTACATGGTGTTCAATCATGACAAGTATGTGGGCAAAAAAAGACCCCATTACAGATCAGGCTGGGAACACGCCTTCATGAGATTCTGTGATAACAATCCAAATGTGATCAAGTGGGCTTCGGAATGTGTCAAGATACCTTACAGAGATCCTTTCACTGGCAAGGCAAGAAATTATGTGCCAGACTTTTTTGTTGTATATAAAACTAAACACAACAAGATCAGAGCAGAGATAGTTGAGATCAAACCCAAGAAACAGAGCATTGTTGAATCCAAGCAACGCAATGCAGAAAGAGAAGTGGTGGCAAACAACCATGCCAAATGGACAGCCGCACAGCAGTGGTGCAAACAACAAGGACTGATATTCAGGGTGGTAACTGAAGAGGACATATTTAAAAAATGACCAAGAAACTAGAAGAACTATTTGATCTGCCTGAAGGCACAAACAATGATTTGCATGAACCCGTGGTGTCAGGAAACAAACCTGAACTGCCCAAGGACACAATCAAAACACTGGACAAGATAGATGATGCATTGCCCAGGGTACAAGGACTGGAAGCATCAGACACAGAGATGGATGACCTGGCCAAAACTGCCAAGCAGTCATATGAAGAACTGATGACTTTGGGCATGAATGTGGACTCAAGGTTTGCGTCTGAAATATTTGGTGTGGCTTCAAATCTACTTGGACACGCCATTACGGCTAAAACTGCCAAGGTAAACAAAAAGTTAAAGATGATTGACCTACAACTTAAAAAAATGAAGATGGATCAAGTGGAAGGCAAGGACGGTCCCATACAAGAAGGCGAAGGCATGGTACTGGACAGAAACGAAATCCTTGATAAATTACTGGCAGACAAAGATTCAAAAGACTCTAAAGCCTAATAAATAACTTATGTTATAACTTATTAGGTACCAAATGAAAGACTTTACAACATATCTTATGGAAAGTACACGCCAATATGTGTACAAGATTAAACTAGCAGGCGAACTGCCTGAAGGGTTTATGAAAAAGTTTGAAGAGGACCTGTCTAGATTTGATGTTGAAAAGGTGACTTCTATTAAGAAAACACCTGTCATGAGAGATCAATTAGACTTTCCAGACCTTCAAAACATGGATGTCTCAATGTTTGAAGTTACTCTAAACTATCCAGCAACCACGGAACACCTGACCAAGATGGCCATGGAGTGTGGTATGTGTGAAACACGCATCAAGATGTTTACTAAAGACTTCGCAGATGGTTGGGCAGAAAAAGAAACCAAGTCCATTATGGACCCGGAACAAGCACCAATTTTAGAGAAAGACTTCGACAAGCCGTCCAAAGAGCAAAAAGATTCACACAAGGGTTATCAGGAACCAATGTCTAACATAGACAAGGAAGAAGACAAGCCCAAGTATGAAGTAGCGGGAGGTAAAACTCCACCAGCCAAAACTACCAACGATTTAGACATGGGTGTCAAAAGCCCTGTAGGCTCCAACAAAGTTAAGAAGCCAGAACCTAAGTCCGCGGCCAGATAAGGAGGTAATATGAGTACTGAGATGTATTCAGTGTTAGATGCACTTAAAAAGATCGAAAATCCAACTGACGATGTCAAAACGGCAACGGACCAGGTGGAAAAAATGACCAAAGCAGAAGGCACCACTGAAGAGGAATCTTTGGTAAAAAGTGCTGAAGCACCTGTACAGGAGGCGCCAGCTCAGGCTGAAGCCACTGCAGAAGTTCCTGCAGATCAAACTGTGGCACAGGCAGTTTCAACTGATGCTATGGGCACTGACTTATACAAACCATATGATGTTGACAACAGCAAGGAGAGAATCCAGACACTAGCAGGTATCCAAGCAGATCCTGTGTCAGCTGAAGCACCAGCATCAGATACAGCACCAGAGGGAGCAGAATAAAATGGCATATGACGATACTATGAAAGAAGGCGGCAACGCCATGGATTTGGCAGTTACGGATGTGGAAAACATTATTGACAATGAATCACCTGATGAAGCTATTGAAATGATGATGTCACAAATGAAAGCTGAAAAAGATCCAAATGCCAAGAAGGCATATCAAGATGGTATCGACCGTGTTAAACGAGGGCTTACTACTGAACACTCTGATGTTTCGATAATAATGAACGAGGGCGTCGAACAAGAAATGTCCATGATAATGATTGATCAAATGGACATAGATCCAAATGATTTTTACTTTGACGATCAAGTGTTGTATGTGGAACCAAGAAGTTATTCAGAAGTGATTGACGAACTAGGCGATTACGCAGAAAAAAGATATTACAAGATCAAAAAAATGTCAGCACCTGATCTGGAATCATTACAGTACAATGAAGCAGTTGGTGTAGGTGACATGGTCAAGGTTAAAGACCAAGAGATCATAGGTAGAGTAGTATCAGATTATGGCAACATGATTGTGATTAGAGATGAAGATGCAGAAACAGATGATGACGAATTAGAATTTAAAAAGTCAGATGTTGAACTTTATCCGTATCCAGGACTTGATGAGGGTATTCCAAAATCCACTGTGTATGCATTGGCAATTGATGGAAAGGTTGTTGCAAAAGGTTCTAAATCTGATATGATGAGCAAAAAGAAAAAAGAAGGCGGAACTGTTTACAACTCGCCAAGATCAAAAATAGGCGATATGATGGAAGCAGGTCATAAAAATGTAGGTGATGTAAGTTTCAAAGACAAAGATCCTTTGCCAGGCAAGTTTCAAGGCTTTGGTATTTCACAGTCACCACAGTACAGGGCCAAAGCAAAAAAGATACTGGACAAGATGGGTATCAAACATTTTGATTCAGGCACCAAGGGTTTGATGATACATTCCAAGCCAGAAGATCAAGAGATGATCATGAGAGCCATTAAAACTGAATTAGGCACACCATCATACACAGCATCATTTTATGAAGACATAGAAAAAGTTATTGAGGCTTATGGAGCCAGCAATCAAAAGTATGATGAAAAATCAGTAGAAAAAGAATTACAAAAGGCAGGTATTGCACCAAGGTCCAGACAGGCCAAGGCAGTTCATGCCCTACTCAAAGGCAGACAGCAAGATGAATCTGGACACACAGTACAGTCACCTTATGCCATTGGCATGGCCAAAGCCATGAAGATGTACAAGGACAAGCCACCTTTGAGCAAAAGAACTATCAAGAAAGCTCACAGCATAGCCAAGGGCGTGATGGGAGAAGCGGCCAAGCCACTGAAGGTCAAAGCACTCAGTGACAATGCCAAAGAAATGTTAAAGAAGGCACTGAAATCAAAAGCAGGCAGATCAAGATTTACCTATGGAGATACGATTGAATTGATGGTTAACAATCCAGAAGATGTTCCAGATCAATTGATGCAGGCCATCCACGACGAACTAGAACAAGAAGCAATTCAAGGAGGAATGCTCAAATCCAAAGATGTAGGCAAGTATCCAGACAGAATTGATAACATCAAAATCAGTGCCAAGGCCACAGAACATCCTGAGTTACCTGGTGCTTTTTTTCCTAAGGTTAACATAACGGGGGAATACATGAAGGAAGAAAAAACAAACACAACAGAAGCAGGACACCAAGGCCCACACATGGCTGGCAAGAGCTCCTGGACACACTCCGCCAAAGGAGGCAAAATCACTTCAGGTGCTGGTGGAAAAGAACTAACAGTGAACTCCATCGTGACCAGAAGATTCAGAGATGACACCAATGTTATATCAGGTGAAATAGAACTTGAAATGCAGAGTGATCCTATTGAATCAGTAGATGTGACAGACAACCCCAACTTGCACAAAGAAGTAATGGACATAATCAAGAAATCATCAGATGTAGGTATGTCACCCGTGATCAGATCTTCAAGTGATGTCAAGGTAAAGCCTGATGGCAGTATCGTGTTAGGAGATATTGATATAGATTCACTAAACAAATACATGGATCAAGCAAAATCACCTATCGTACCTTACCAAGCATTGGTCAAGAAGTATCCTACTTTAAAAGGACACTTCATGACATTACCAGGTGGCAAGGAAGCAGTGGGACACATGGATGTAGATAAATTCATGAAAGATTCCAAAGAGATCAAAGAAGGACCAACTTCGGACAGAGCCGCTGAGATAGTGGCAGACATTGCCAACTCACAGGAAGGTGGTTACTTTGAAACCGAGGAAGCTCTTGAACAATTCTTGAGCGATAACCTACCATCATTCTCTGACAAGGATTATGACCACATGAAGGCAGTTGAAAAAGCCGTGAACATGGTGGATGATCATGTCAAAGGATATGCATACGAGGATAACACAGTGAAATTTAATGAAGAAATTCAAAGGATGAAGTATCTTGCAGGACAATCCAAGGTGTTGGAAAATGAACACAGAGGATATGCAAACTCTCCTAAGGAACAGGTTATTGATTCAGATACCAAGCTAAACAAGATGAGTGGCGGTGCTAACAAGCCAAAGAAAACTTATCCTAAGGTTGCTGGCGGCGATAACCCAATGCAAAAGGTTGAAGAAGATACATCAGCTCTAGAAAAAGCACTACAAGAAGAATTCGAAATACTAAAAAAGGAAGACTAATATGTCTTTCACTTCTTACCTGCAAGAAACAGAGCATCGCTCTCAGTACCCTGTGACAGGGGATACTCTGGCTTTTGTAATAAACCAAGAGCTGGCCATTGAGTGTGATGTCGTGGACTACAACACAAATTCTTGTTTGGTAGAAGCTGATGATCAAACTATGTTAGATCTACAAGACTGTGGACACACATTCTTTGGCATAGACGAAGCAGAGTATCAGGGTCGAAAGGTCAAGCTGAACGATCCTATCAGGACATCAGAGAATCCCAAAAAGAAATTCAAGGTATATGTCAAAGATCCCAAGTCAGGCAATGTCAAGGTTGTAAGATTTGGTGATCCTAACCTATCAATCAAAAGAGATGACCCTGCCAGAAGGAAGTCATTTCGTGCCAGGCATGGTTGTGACAAACCACAGGCCAAGGACAAGACATCAGCAAGGTACTGGTCATGTTATCAATGGCGCAAAGGTGCCAAGGTAGACAACTGATGCGTATCACAGAACTTAAAAAAGGTCGTAAAGGCCAGGTATTAGATACACACAAAGCGGCCACCACGGGTGCTTACACATCTACTAATCCTGATCGTTACTATGGGCTATACAGAGCTTCCATGTTGATGGCCAAGTATCCAGATAATCTAGATGACATAGACATTGAGTCCATGACAGGTAACAAGGCATACATTGGACCCTACACAGAAATTGAAAGGGAAATGGTGGAAAAGGCCTATGAAAAACTAGGACATGAAGCATACGCCATGGCCAAAGGTCCTTCCAAGGAAATGCCAGATGTTAACACGAAATCACCAGTAGCAACGAGGAAGTAATGATGCACGAATACAGATGTAAGATTATTAAAATAGTAGACGGGGACACAGTGGATGTGGACATTGATCTAGGTTTTGATATATGGATGAAAAATGAAAGAATCAGATTGCTGGGCATAGACACGCCAGAATCCAGAACCAGAGACCTGGAAGAGAAAAAGTTTGGACTACTGGCCAAAAAAATAGTAGAAACATTCATGCCAGTGGGCTCTAAACAAACGCTAGTCACTAAAAAGGATGGTACGGGTAAGTTTGGCCGTGTGCTAGGAAAGTTCATTGTGTATGACGCTAAAAATGACTGCTATACACATTTAAATGACTACATGGTGCGTGAAGCATACGCAGTGAAATACATGGGCCAGAACAAGGACGAAGTGGATGAACAGCATTTAAAAAACAGACAAATTATCATGGAAAGGGGAGAACTTGATGCTTCTGAATGAGTTGTATGAAGGACAGTTTAGATCAATAGATGCAGAGGAGTTTGTGCCTTCCAATGAACAGCTGAACTACCTGCACCAGAAATATACTCCTGATTGGGAAATGTTTGATCACAGAGAACTGCGAGCCACATACATAGCAGACAATCACAGACAGGCAGAAGAACTCACAAAATTTATTAATGACCTTTCTGAAAACATGGATCACTTCACAGAAGTCACACAAGACTTTTCCGAAGTCACGATCCGTACAACCACCACAGATGTCAAAGGATTGACCATACTGGACTTCAGGATGGCCATGTCCATCGACACATTTGCAAAAGAAAAAGGTATCTCACAAAACAAAGTCAAAGGTAACTTTGAAGGCAAGTCGCCACACAAGAAAGGCACAAAGAAATACAAAGCACACATGGCGGCCATGCACGCCAATGAAGATGCCAAGATGGCCAAACAGTCGGATGATAACTTAAAAAAATTAATGACACAGTTTCGTGGACAGGACCAGAGTGTACCATCCACACAGTTCATGATCAAACGCATTGGCAAAGAAATGAAACGAAGAGGGCTTACTGAGAGGGCTACCAAACAAGACAAAGACATCAAAGGTCGTAAAGGTACACAGCCTGCCAAGTATCACAAAGGGCTAGGCAAATCAACCAAAGCCAAAAGAGATGCACAATTTAAAAAAGGTGCTTCTTTGCCAGATGGTTCTGGATCCTCATACAAACCAGCACCTGGTGATGCCAGGGCCAAAACCAAGGTATCCAAGCACACCAAGAAATACAAACAGATGTTTGGAGAAAAGAGAAAGGATGATCCTTGTTGGGATGGCTGGAAACAACTGGGCATGAAAAAGAAAGGTGGCAAGCAGGTGCCAAACTGTGTGAAGGAAGATGACCTACAGGAAAAAACATGGGTGGACAGCTTCAGACAGATGTTTCAAAAGGCCAAGATGGCCAGAAGTCCCAGTGCCATGAACACACTGAAAAAACTGTACATGGACATGAAGAAGGATGGCGTAAACAATCCCATAGGCAAACTGGCACAGATGACCAGCATTGACGCTTCTGATCTCAGAGATATCTTCACAGATCTTAAATTAATATAAGTACTAGTATGAGAGCAAGTGAAATCATACGAAGTCAACTGTCCGAAGGCAAGATGTCTGACATTGATGCCTTGAGAAGACAGGGCATGAGTGCCAAGGCTATCGCAAAGGAACTTGGACTGGATCCAGAATCAGTCAAAAAGATCCTGATGCGTGAAAGCAGGGTTGACGAAAAACAAATCAAAGGACTTAAAAACAAATCTGAAAAAACTAACATTCCTTATGGCATTCTCAAACAGGTATACAACAGAGGAATGGCGGCTTGGAAAACTGGACACAGACCTGGAGCCGGACAACAACAATGGGCTTTCGCAAGAGTAAACAGTTTCATAACTGGAGGCGGTGCCAGAAAGGCAGACGCTGATCTTTGGAAGAAAGTAAAAGCATCTAGAAAAAAGAAAAAGAAGAAGTAAATGTTTTCTTCACAGGGGCAAGAAATGGACTTAATAAGTTTAGTTAATGCCGTGTGGCCTATTTTGCTAGGCTTCATAACCTTGGTTATCGTACTGGCCAAAATGCACACAGCAATAGAAGTTTTACAGGAAAAAGTCAAAGTTCTTTTCGAGTTACACAATCAGAAGGTAGATAAGTAACTCTGATGGAACGAGTAGACAAATTAATACAGGAAGCCATGGACTCTTCCATGATGGGGTGGTCCATGAGCAACATACTTGAGCAGATCAAGAAAGAAGGTCTGGATGTGGATCAAGCAAAATCCTACATCATGGACAAGTACCTTAAATAGGTATATGCTCATAGAAGTTGTTAATTTTTTACCAGAACGATTGGTGGATGATTTGGTCATCCTGTCACAACAACCTGACTTACCATGGGTACAACAAGAGTTACAGGAACAGTTGCCCAGGCGCAAACTTTCAGAAATCAGCACCATGCTGGACACAGCACTGGAAACAGCACACAACCATTTTGCTGGACTCAAGCAGTTTGACCATCTTGAGTTCCAAGGTGTCACACTGTGGCAAGATCAACCTACATTCTATATGCCGGATCATGTGGACAATGCACAGGTGCAAGTGGCCGTACAAATATATCTTGATGATCGTGCATCACCCGGCACACAGTTTGCAGACAGGCAAATTGCATATGGACGCAACAGAGGTTACATATTATACAACGAACAGGAAGTACATGGTGTGCCCAATGTAACACCGCATCAGGGCAGGCTCAGTATCTATTCTCTGTATAAATAATGTTATGCGAAACTACATAAAACTTATAGAAGCAGTGGAAAAAGGTTGCCCTGTGGCAACTGCAGACATTGATGTAAATCTCAAGAACAGACAGAATGCCATAGACAACTATCACTATGGTCCTGCCAATCCTGACATGCCAGATTCATACTGGAAAGATTCAGCCAAGCCTTGGGGCGTGTCTGAAGCTATTGCCAAGTCCATGACTTGTTCTGTGTGTGCGGCATTTGATGTGTCTGACAAGATGTATGACTGTATAGTAGCAGGCATACAAGGAGGTCAAAAAACAGTAGATGGTCAAGCATCCATTAATATTGCTGACATAGGTTATTGTAACTTTCTTCACTTTAAATGTGCCGGGTCCCGTTCATGTACTGCATGGGTATCAGGCGGTCCTATAGACAATAAAGACAGAACAGGCTAATGTTTACCAAAGAGCATTATGAACTTCCTGCCATTGCAACCTGCAATGTGGCATTGGACACACTACCACCAGCACAAGAATTTTATTACTTTGACAAGGATGGATTTGAAATCAATCTGGCAGAAATCAAGTATTACAATGCCATGGGTTATGGATCACATCTTAATCCTGTGTTGAATCATATCTGCTGGCAAGATCCTTGGCTTACATTACAACCAGAATATCAAGGCAAGTTCTTGATGGACCATTGTATGCTGTTGGTCAAGACTGATTTCACAGGTGATGCCCGTGAGCAAATCAAGGAAGCATCAAAGACCATACCATATGCACAGGTATTGTTACAGGCCAAAGCCAAATGGGGCTATGACATAGCACTGGACTCCATAGATGACAACGGCAACATATTTGAAGTATTACACATTGAAGTAGATGATTATGACTACACAAGGTTCTGTAAAAAGTTATCAGACATAGAAGATCAAATATTAAACACTGACTGGAGCCACATGGCCAGGAAGATTATTGATTCCAAACCAGAATGGCAAAACTTAAAAGGCTATGCACAGAATGATTGGAAAGCACAAAACATCCTGGGATGGTCAGTAGCAGAATTCACAGAAAAGGCAGTGGCCTAAAAACTTTATCACACCGGTTATTCATTAATATATACTATGACAAAGGATAATACCCATTGACAAGGATATTTTATGAAAACTGCAAAAGCTACTGTAACAAGAGAAACTAGGCAACCACAAAACATTATTACTCCAAAAAAGTTAAACGCAATCAAGTTTCAAACTTATTACGAACAGGTGGTATCTGATCACTATAACGAAGGACCATCCATGGTGCGTCAGCATCTAGCAGAGTATGGCTGGAAGTCATATTTCAAGGATATCAAGCTCAAGAAAGCAGACAAGATTGTGGACATAGGCACGGGTACTGGTTACTTCATTGACATATTGGTAAAAAACAAATTTAAAAAAATATACGGAATCACATATTCAGAAAAAGAGTTTGAGGACAACAAGGACAAACCAGGCGTGACCATGTGGTGCCAGGATATGTCTGATCTGCCATTTGAAGACAGAGAAATTCGTTTTGTCAGAGCATCAGATGTATTACAGTGTTCTGTGATGCCTTACATCACATTGCTGGAGTTCAACAGAGTGTTGAAAAAAGGTGGACAACTGTTCCTGGAAGTACCACTACCAGAACAACCATTGAAGCATGAATTTATTCGCAATAGATATTCTGTGCTGGGACAACCACAACTGGAAGCATTGATATTAAGAGCAGGCTTTGACATTGACTGGGTAAAGATCACCACAGTGCCTGTGAAAAACAATGAAACCAATGAAGAATTAAAAGATCAAAATCTCACTATTTTAGCGACCCTTAAAAGGCCCATCGACATTAAATAGTTTACTATGTTTTCACTTCCTAAAAACTCAAAGATCGTTGAGGGCAAAACCTACGGCAAACCAAACAGTCTCTCACTCAACATATATCGTTGGAACAGAGAGTCTGGTAACAATCCATCCATAGATACCTACAATGTGAATCGTGACAAAATAGGTCCCATGCTGTTGGATGCCATCATGTATATCAAGAATGATGTGGATCCTAGCCTTACATTCAGGAGATCATGCAGGGAAGGTATATGTGGGTCATGTGCCATGAACATCAATGGTACCAACACACTGGCCTGCTTGACACCCATTGAAAAGAAACAGTACAACATATATCCATTGCCTCACATGGATGTGATCAAGGATTTGATTGTGGATCTGAAGCCATTCTTTGATCAGTATAAAAGCATCAAACCTTATCTGGTCAACGATGACAAACCTGCCAAGGAAAGGATACAGACACCAGAAGACAGGAAGAAGTTGGATGGTCTGTACGAATGTATCCTGTGTGCCTGCTGTTCAACATCATGTCCTTCATATTGGTGGAATGGTGACAAGTTCCTGGGTCCTGCCATACTGTTGCAGGCATATCGCTTCATAGTGGATAGCAGAGACAAAAACAAGAAAGAACGCATAGCACAATTAAATGATGCATTCAAATTGTATCGTTGTCACACAATCATGAACTGTACCAAGACCTGTCCTAAAGGGTTGAACCCTGCCAAAGCAATCGCAGAAATAAAGAAAGAAGTCGTTAAATACTAGCATGACATTAGATGAATTAAAAAAATTAGCTGGTATATCTGTGTATGATCAACTGCCTACTCCGGAAAACTTGAGTATAGTGGGCAACAAAAAAAGCCAGTACATGAAGAAGCATAACATCAAACCTGGATCAGACAAATGGTTCAAACTATGGTTTGCTCAGCCTGGTCTCACGGGTGAGAATCCTATGCCCAAGTCCAAACGCAAGTAAATATCTACATGAGTAAGAGTTTAGATGGAGTCTTGATCAAGAAGGCTCACAAGAAACAACGATATACCAAAAAGCAACTGGAAGAATTCAAAATGTGTGCAGATTCTGATCATGGTCCTCTGTACTTTTTGGATAACTTTTTCAACATACAACATCCTACACAGGGCAAGATTCAGTACCACCCATTTGAATATCAATCCAGATTGTTGGACACATATCATACAAACAGGTATTCCATATCCATGATGCCCAGGCAAACAGGCAAGTCAACCACTGCCGCTGGTTATCTGTTATGGTTTGCCATGTTCGTGCCTGATTCCACCATATTGATAGCCGCACACAAATACGCAGGAGCACAGGAGATCATGCAAAGGATAAGATATGCATACGAACTGTGTCCCAATCATATCAGGGCAGGTGTGATATCATACAACAAGGGTTCAATTGAATTTGACAACGGCTCCAGGATAGTGGCACAGACCACCACTGAAAACACAGGAAGAGGTATGAGTATTTCATTGTTGTACTGTGATGAGTTTGCATTTGTCAGACCCACCATTGCCAAAGAATTTTGGACTTCTATATCACCCACACTGGCCACAGGTGGTAAGGCAATCATTACTTCCACTCCAAACTC
>MDTG01360082.1_pt1 | contig 12285 bp, 8 predicted proteins | sample 811421 | NCBI WGS metagenome assembly MDTG01 (sample SAMN05326645, study PRJNA326480) | marine metagenome | isolation source: seawater | place: Pacific Ocean: South East | collected 2011
GACAGAGGTTGCGATAACTCGTTAATTCCAAACGTGTCGCTCAGATTGATTTTGAGCACTATGAGTACTGCGATGAGCACGCCCAGAATCGATTCGCCTGCGATGAAACCAGCACCGATCAGAACACCACGACTTTCCACATCCTGGGCCGCTTTTTGTGCATCTTCTGATGGTTCACCATCCAGTGACCCATCAACACGTAAGTACGCTGAACCGATTGCAAGTGAGGAGAGAATACCTCCAATCATAATCGGCACACTCAACTTGAGCGGTAAATAGATTCCAATGGCTACCGACATAACGGGTAAGGATAGCCGAATCAAAACAATCGCTAGTGCCGCACCCATAAACACCATTGGCAAATTCATATCGCCAACAAAAGCACCTTTGACAATCGCACCAATCAGTTCTGCTTGAGGTGCAAAAAGTGCATCGTTACAATCATACAAACCATCTGGTGTGTCAATCGGGTCTTGCAAACCCGCTCCTATTCTTTCGTTTGTTGCAATACATGCAGTTGATGATATTTGGAATGCTTTGTGCAAAAGGGCAATTGTAGGTCCGATGACAAATGCACCAGTAATGACGCCCACTATCTCGGCGATTTGTTGTCGATAAGGGGTTGCACCGACCATATGGCCAGTCTTGAGATCCTGCATAACATCGCCTGCAATTGCAGCACTGCTTGCGACAACAGCAGCGATGAGTAATGTAGCGTACATCAATTCAGTTTGTTCCAAGCCGAGGAACAACGAGCCAACAATCCAAACCAAACCAACAGTGAAGAGCAAGGTAGCGATGGTCATTCCAGAAACTGGAGAATTGCTTGATCCGACGACCCCAGCGATGTACCCCGCAACAGCGGCAAAGAAAAAGGCAACGAGTCCAAGGAACAAAGCTCCAGCCAACGACAAAATGAGTGATCCGGTAATCAGCCAATAGAAGAAAAACGTGAGGACAACTAGAACGCCACAAGTCACTGCTACCCATTGCAGTGGTAGATCTTTTTCAGTCCGAAGATGAAGATCTGTATCCGATTCACTTTGAACAAAGGATTTCTTGAGGCCTGTGATGATTGTTTTTCTCATGCTCCAAAGCGTATAAATTCCGCCGACAACCATGGCGCCAACGCCAACATAACGAACTTGTTCGAGCCACAGAGTCTCAAATCCTTTTGCGAGGGACGCAGATTCGGGCCATCCGTGTAAATATCCGTAGAGAGGTACGAGAATTCCGTAACCAATTATGCCTCCGAGGAAAATAAATGATGCAATTCGAATGCCGACGATGAAACCTACGGAAAGGAGCGCTACCGACAGGTCAATGCCCGCGTACATTCGAGTTTTCATAAATTCAAATGCAGTTTCAGCGGAATGATGAGTGACTTTGAAACCCTTTACCATGAGTCCGTAAATCGCACCGATACCAAGTGCGTAAACAATTGCAAGTGCTCCACTCCCACCTTCTTCCCCAGCAACCAGCACCTCTCTGCAGGCGACACCTTCAGGATATGGTAAGGCTTCTTCTACGATGAACAATCGTCGAAGGGCAATCGTAAACATCGTTCCAAGAAGACCACCAAGTAATGCGATTGCGAGTGTTGGAAACCATTCAATATCAACCCATATACCGATAACAAGCATGGCAGGAACTGTAAAAATCACACCAGCAGCAAGCGACTCACCAGCACTTGCCATGGTTTGAACTGCATTGTTCTCAAGTATACTTACGTCCTTAAACATGCTTCGTAAAATGAGCATTGACATGACTGCCGCTGGAATACTGGCAGAGACAGTCATTCCTGCATAGAGGCCAAGATAGGCGTTTGCAGCAGTCATGAGAATTCCGAGTAGAACTCCGACTACGAGTACACGAACCGTTAGTTCCTTGGGTTCTTGATCCGCCGGAATGTAGGGACCTTCATGAACCGACATAGCACCGCCAGAGTATCCAAGTTTGAGAAAGATTCGGAGAAATCAACTCTTTTTCGACATGTGGGATTTTCATGGGAATTCCTCCATCAAAATCATAAAGGCCTCAAGAGACCAACGGACGCTGGGTCATTTCAGCCAACAGGGTGATTCCATGGTTCAACAAAATTGGCATTCGATGGAAAACGACGAAGTGCTTTCCGTTTTGGATGCTAATCCAAATGGATTGTCACAGAGCGAAATTTACACTCGAATGCAAAAATATGGTCCGAACCAACTTGAACAGCCTGAACCGACATCGGCTTTTTTGAGGTTCTTGTCGCAGTACAATGATCCTCTGAATTATCTCTTAATCGCAGCTGCATTGGTTGCTCTTGCGATTAAGCCAGATCATCCAGGAGATGCCATTTTCATCTTCCTTGTGCTTACAGCAAACGCATTCTTTGGATTTTGGCAGGAAGGACAGGCCGAACAGGCCATGGATGCTTTGAAACAAATGAGCATATCCAATTCCGTCACATTACGCGACGGTTTTGAATCTGAAATTCCAACGACAGAACTCGTACCAGGGGATATCGTCAAACTGGAAGAAGGAATCAACGTTCCCGCTGATATTCGCTTGCTTGAGGTGTATCAATGCCGTGTCGATGAATCAGCTTTGACAGGAGAATCTGAACCAATAACAAAACATGTTGATTTAATGGATGTCAACACATTACTGGCAGATCGTCGCAATATGATGTACATGGGAACAACCGTTGCCACAGGTCGCGCTGTCGGTGTCGTTGTTTCAACTGGAATGAAAACGCAATTAGGACGAATTGCGAGTGATATTTCTGAGGCTCAAACTCCGAAGACGCCACTGGAATTGAAACTTGAATCATTGGGACGATTCCTCGGATTTATTGCACTGATTGTAGCAGTTCTCCTTGTTTCAATTAAATTGATTTTGGCATATGGAGGGCCTGTTCCTCTCAAAGAAGTTGCAATCAAGCAGTTCATCACAGCAATTGCGATCTTTGTTGCAATCGTTCCAGAAGGCTTGCCGATTATTCTCGTCATTACACTCGCACTGGGTATGCGAAATATGGCCAGACACAAAGCCATTATTCGTCGTATGAAAGCTGTCGAAACACTTGGTTCTACCACGGTTATTTGTTCAGATAAAACAGGTACATTGACGAAAAATCAAATGACGGTCCGACAACTTCACACAGTTGATGGAAATTATGGTGTTACTGGAGATGGATTCAGTCCGAACGGTACGTTGACCGATGATCAAACGGAACTTGATGAGGATGCAATGGCTACGCTTCAACTCGACCCTGGTTTCCGTCTCCTAGCCGCATGTTTGTCGTTGTGTCACAATTCACAGATTACCAAGCAAGAAGGGCGCTGGATGGCTATTGGAGATCCAACCGACTCAGCCTGTGCTGTACTGGGATGGAAGTTAAACGGAAACGTTCGAAAATTTTCGCAACGTCATCCACGTATACACGAATTCTTTTTTGATACTGAACGCAAACGCATGTCGGTAATTCATGAATATGAAGGTGAACGGTGGGCCTTTGTTAAAGGGGCAGCGGGCGGATTTGTTCCAATCACAACGAAGCGCTATGAGAATGGAAAAATCGTTGATATTCAAGAAGATGATTTGAAATTAGCTTCCAAGAGAAACAAAGAAATGGGTTCACAATCAATGCGTGTGCTTGCATTGGCGGCTCGTAAACTCGACGATGACGAGGACATCGAGGACATATCAGTTGTTGAAAATGACTTAATTTTCCTCGGTCTTGTTGGAATTATGGACCCTCCTCGTCCTGAAGTGAAAGAAGCGATTCGTATTTGTCAAGATGCTGGAATCAAAGTCAAGATGATTACCGGAGATCATCATATTACTGCATCTGCTATCGGCCAAGAATTAGCCATCGAAGGTGCTGAAGAGGAGCCAGTGAGCGGTGCTGATCTTCGTTTAATGTCTGATGACGAATTAAGTGAATCTGTAGAAAAAGCCATTTTTTCACGGGTTACGCCTGATCAAAAGATGCGAATTGTTTCCTCTCTACAAGAACAAGGCGAAATTGTAGCGATGACCGGTGATGGTGTCAACGACGCTCCTGCCCTCTCAGGTGCAAACATAGGTATTGCAATGGGTATTGCAGGAACAGACGTAGCCAAAGATGCAGCAGACATGGTCTTGCAGGATGATAACTTCGCAAACATCGTTCATGCTGTTGAAGAAGGTCGTAAAATCTATCAAAACATTCGTAATTTCGTTCGCTATCAAGTATCAACAAACGTAGCCGCGGTTGCATTAATCGTTATCTCTACCTTCATCTTCGGTTGGGAATTGCCATTGACAGCAACACAAATTCTTGTGATTAATATTCTCATGGATGGCCCACCTGCAGTCGCTTTAGGTGTGGAAAAGCGACACGGAAATGTCATGGCACGACCGCCTCGCCCAGTAGACGAAGGATTGCCAAGTGGGAAAGATATAGCGTTAATCTTCTATCTCGGAGCAGTCATGGTCGTTGGAACACTGATCGTCTTCTTCTTGGCAGGTGGTGGCGTTTACGGGACTGGTAATGAATGTACCATTGCACCGTTTGCAACCGAGTCTGATGCTGGCTTTTCCATAGCCGATTGTCAGGCAGGAGATGTTGAAGCTGTAGATGCTTACAATGCTTATGCTGACGAAACATTTGCAAATGCGCAAACAATGACATTTACAGTTTTCATTGTATTCCAGTTGTTTAACGTCCTCAATTGTAGATCTGAAAAGGAGAGTCTCTTCTCGCTTGGTTTGTTCTCAAATAGTGCGATCAACTACGCCATTCTAGCTTCTGGCTTCTTGCTCTTCTTGTTTGTGCATTTTGCTACCTATTCCCTTCCAATCATCGGCATTGAATTCGGCAATTTGCTTAGCACAACACCACTTGATAGGGCGGATTGGTTGGTCCTTATTTCCGTTGCATCAACCGTTTTCCTGGTTGAGGAATTCCGCAAATTTATGATAAAATCTGGATTCTTCAACGTCCGTCGTTGAGGCGTGGTCACATCCACATCTTCTTGAAGAATGAACTTGAGGGTCAAGCATGACAGAATGGATGTCGTCCCCGTCAATGGCGGATCGTCATCCTGATTGGAAGGACATCTTGTCTACTTCACTTCGTAGCGAAACTTGGTCTGATTCACTGAATCCAATAGTCCAGAAGATTCTGAACAATGTCCTATTGGATGAAGAAGACGGTATTGCATTGTTTAATGAACCAAATTTGTTTGAACTTGGCAAACTCGCATTGCTTCACAAACAAGCAATGTTTGATGAGAAGGCATACTTTAATTCGAATGTGCACATCAACCAAACCAATATTTGTGTACTCGCATGTCGCTTTTGTGCATTTCGAAGAGGGCGGAAAGCTGATGATGCATACGCCTTAACCATCGAGAATTATCTGGAAGAATTGGCGAAGTTTTCTCCATATGTCAACGAAGTTCACTCTGTCGGAGGATTGCATCCTGAGTGGACAGTTGATCATTATTGCCAATTGTTTCAGCGTATTCGTTCTGAACATCCTCACATTTCGATTAAGGCACTCACAGCTGTTGAAGTAAAGCATCTTGCACAATTATCAAATTTATCGATTAAAGAGACGTTAATGCAACTCAAAAATGCAGGTCTGACCTCACTCCCTGGAGGAGGTGCTGAGATTCTTGATGACGATATTCGTGCAGTTATTTGCAATGGAAAGGAATCCAGTCAAGAATACCTCGATATCCATCAATCAGCTCATGAAATTGGGTTGCCAAGCAATTGTACGATGCTCTTTGGAACAATTGAATCGACACGGCAACGTGTTCAACACATGCTTCAATTACGAGATCTAGCATCCCAAACGCATGGCTTCCAATGTTTTGTCCCGTATCCATTTCTGCCTGATTCTACACGTCTTCCAATGGCGCAATTATCGACTGGACAAGAAATCTTGAGAGTCATAGCAGTGTCAAGAATCATGATGGATAGTATACCGCACATCAAGGCATACAGAATGAACATTGGTGATGAATTAGCCGAATTAGCGTTGCAATTCGGTGCTGATGACATAGATGGGACCGTTCAGCAAGAATCGATTATGCATCTTGCTGGCTCTACTGCACCCCTCTCTCATGATTTGAAACAACTTTCGAAACTTGTGAAAAGTGCTGGATGTGTACCGGTAAAACGGAATACGATTTACACCTCATTTGAGGCGTACGTCCCCCCAGAGCCTGTCAGGCGGTTGCCAATGGCATGAGGTGTTGTCTATGATGAAGCAAACACCAAGATGGATGAACACAATTGGTCGTGTTGCTTTCATGAATTGTGACCCATTGTTTGTCGGTTTGGATGATTCATTCCACGTCCTTCCCGCACCTCCGTCATGGTTGACAGGTCATCTCTTGCGCCGTGATTGTGTTTTGGCGCCGATTCCAGCAGCGGACTTCGCTAAACATCATGATGAATTGGCACTCGTACCTGAAATCGGCATCTGTTCGAAAGGTGAAGTTGGTAGTGTACTTGTTTTCGGCAACCGCCCAATGGAAGAAATGAGAGACATTGCTTTGCCGACAGATTCGTCATCATCAGTTGCACTTCTCAAGTTCTTGCTCAAAGAACGAGAACTTGATCCTCGTCCAGTTGAAATGGGTCCTGATTTGGATACTATGTTGGACCGATGCGATGGAGCCTTACTCATCGGAGATCGTGCCCTCGATCGTGCCAAATCCAATCCAGAACTCGTACAACTTGATCTGGGACAAGCTTGGCTTGAATTAACGGGTCAACCTATGGTGTTTGGCGTATTTGCAGCGCGAAAAGATACGCCTGTTGAAGCGGTACAGTCTGCACATCAAGCTTTACTCGAACGACTTGATGCCTTCGAACGTGATCCATTGACCCGTGAAAAAGTGCTCCTTCATGCGCACTTGCATTCTGATATGTCCATGGAACGATTGAACAAATATTTCGGAGAAGTATTCAATCGTCTTGATTCAGAGCACGTTGAAGGTCTTCAGGAATATCTCACTCAATGTTGTTCAATGGATGAAGAAATATCATTCCTTTGGTGATTCTGAGACGAACCGTTTCAATGTATCATCCATCTCTTGGTCACGATTTTGTTCTCTCTTTACCACTCTGCGTTTCCTTGCTGCTGGCTCTGAATCGGAGGCATCACTCAATTTACGTCGTTTTGTACGAGTAGGCTGCTCGGAGGCACGACGCGCTCTACGTTTGCGTACTACTTCACCTGATGCTTCACTGAGCAATTTTTCAGCTTCATTCGGTTGTTTCTTTTCAACACGTACACGTTTTGATTTTGGTCGTTCTCTTTGTTGAGTAATACGCCGTGGTGGTGGAACGACTTCATCATCCATTTCGGGTTCCATTGAATTCTCTTCAACGTCATCCTCGTCCTGATTCGACCAATCTTCATCGATCTCATCATCGTCAAGAGAAATATCATATTCTGAGTTCGTGTATTGATTGTAAATCCATTGTATTGCGAGACCAATACCTAAAATTCCAACAAGAATTAATCCGATGAAAATTGGAGAATTGAGTAATTGTTGGGGAGATATTTCATCAGCTTCATCCTCAATTAGTTCAAGTGTAAATGATACTTGATCTTCTTGGATATGCCAAGGAACATAGCTTTGCGCAACGACTGATTCCCCGGATATGGTGATTGACATAGGATGTTGTTCACTTAACTCTGTAATACTACCTGTTGATGGGAAACGGTGATTGCTGACTGTAATCGTCATTTGGTCGAGGTTCTGGTTTGGACCCAGTGCGTAAACGGATGAAATTGAGTATCGAATGTGTGATAGGCGATCGCTTGCTGGAGTGAATACCATCCCTTCTTCTACTTTGCAGATTATTTGCTCCGCATCAATTGATGCGTTTACTATCGATATGAAGGCGGACAATGAATCAAGAAGATCTGCTTCGTTCATATTTGAGCAGATTGAATTGGCAAAAAGTTGTGCCTCTGATTCAGTGAGGCGAACATCAGTATCCAATGACAAACGAGATAAATCTCTGATATTCGCAGACTGCTCCTTGTTTAATGTGAACGATTGCTTCATAGTGAGGTGTGTTTCATTCACGCGCACATCAATAGCACGAATGTAGGCTTCATCTGGCAATAATTTGCACGATATGCCTACTTCTTGACAATTCAAGTCCCATTTGTCTTCAATACCGTCACCATCATCATCTGAATCCAAGGAATCGGGAATACCATCACCATCGGTATCTGTTCCCGACTCACCCATTCCTACTCGATCAACCTGGTCTGAGTATACGACAATATGCATCGCATTGGAGTTTGTATAGAGTCCTTCAAGGGAACCGGTATCATCAAACAAGAGCACGTAATCATCAAATTGATGAAATAAGGATACTTCCTCAACACTCGCCTCATTTATGGTATCATAAACAATAATCTTAGGTGTAGGGAATTTTGTTTGTATAATCACTGTGTTTGGCACGATTGGATCATCAAATGAAACGACATGATCGATGTCGATTGGCTTTAATTCAGAACCTTCAAATGTCCATTTACGTATCCCATTTTCAGCGGTCGCAACTGCAAATGAATCCTCAAACGCGCTAATTTGGCAATCATGAATTGTTGTAACCAACTGGAATTCCAAAACAACATCTTCTGTCGTAATGTTCCAAAGTAGTATGAGACCATCTTGGTCGATTGTTAGAATGTGGCCACTTGCATGGGATACATCAAAACAGACAAGCGATGTAGTGTGATTTCCAGAATATGTTCTATCTATTTCGAGTTCATCTCTGCTGAGTTGAATCAAACCTTGCTCCGGTCCATTCGTAAAAACGCTGGCCCCGTTTTCAGACCACTCCAGTAAATGCGCATTACTGGATGTGGCAGAACTCGAAACCAGGGTACTAAGATCTCCACTCGAAAGGATGAATGTTGAATCTTCGCCAGTTGTACTTCCTTTTATGGTGAGAGCCAATCGTGTGGAATCAGGTGAGATAGAGGTTGCAAGAATCTCTGTAGAAAATGTCTGTTCCGACAGGACGTTGCCCATTGCATCAAATTTGTATAATGTCTTTCCAAAACCAGCGTAAATATTACCATCGCCGTCAAGCTCGATAGTCTTTTTTCCTGATTGGGCGTCTTCGATGCGCATTGATTCCAAATAGAACGTTGTGTTATCTGATGCTGTCTGGATTGGTATCAACAACGTTACTACTACGATTGCAAGCAATGGAATGCCCCCGCATCGCCGACGTTGTTCCATGGTCGAAACTATCTTACCAATTACATAAACAATACGTCAGATGTGTATCTTGCTTGTATCTAATTTTATGCGGTTGGTTCTTGAAGGGCATTGAGGTGGTCGAGCCATGCCGACACTCCCCCGTGACCCAGATGGCAATCTTATCATACGAATTGGTCACTCTCCCGATCCGGATGATGCGTTTATGTTTCATGCCATGACAACAAATGCATTTCCTACACCAGGTTACAATTTTGTACACGAATTACAAGATATTGAAACCTTGAATCATCGAGCAATGAATCAAGAGCTGGAAGTATCTGCTGTATCGATCCATGCGTATCCCGACATCTCCGAACATTATGCATTGATGAATTGTGGCGCATCGATGGGTGAAGGATATGGGCCAATGATTGTTGCGAAAAAAGGGGTATCAATAGATCAAGCCAAAACCTCAGTAATTGCAGTACCTGGTCTCAAAACATCCGCCTACCTCGGCTTGAGAATGGCTTGGGGTGATGTTCAAGTTGAGGTTGTGCCCTTCGATGAAATTATTCCACGAATTCTTGATGACACCTACGCATGTGGCTTGATTATTCATGAGGGGCAACTCACCTATGTTGAGCACGACCTGAATGTCTTGATTGATTTAGGCGTTTGGTGGAATGAACGAACAGATGGCTGGCCTATGCCATTGGGTGGAAATGTTGTACGAAGAGATCTCGGACAACAAGTTATGGAAGATATCACAATGTACACCAAAATGAGCATTGAACATTCCATTCAACATCCGGAAGAGGCGCTCGAATTTGCAAAGGCTTGGGGCCGTGGTATTGATGATGAAACCAACCAAAAATTCGTGACAATGTATGTGAATGACCGTACCATCGATTACAAACCTGAAGGCCGTTCATCCATTCGACGCTTTCTCAAAGAAGGCCAAGAGATTGGATTAATTCGTGATGACTTTGACGTAACCTCACTTACATTTATCGGTGCAAAGGAGTGATGAATATCCAACAACGTCCGGATACGAGTGAGTATGGCTCAGTGGACCCAGCACCTCCTTCTGATTCACACCAATTGAAAGACCTAAGAGATACACTTCTCGATGAAAATCAAAAAATGTTTCAGCGTATGCGCTCTGTGTTCAGGTTGAGGAATATACGCTCATCAGAATCGTGCATGATTTTGTGCGAAGCGTTTAGTTCTAGAAGTGCGCTTCTTCGACATGAATTAGCCTATGTTCTTGGACAAATGCAAATGGATGATGCTGTGCCCACCCTGATTAATGTCTTATCCGATAATTCCGAACATGTCATGGTACGTCATGAGGCAGCAGAAGCCCTCGGTGCTATTGGCAACACAAGTGCCATTCCTGTCTTGAAAGAATTCTTGCATGACGAACATATCGAGGTTAGTGAATCGTGTGAAGTTGCGCTGGATTTGCTTGATTGGGTTCACAACAGTTCCATAGCTGAATGACGAAATCATGCACGACATTTTAGAACCTCGACCTTTAGCATAAACCAAGTGAGACCATGCCACACGAACATGTTCAACTCGCACAAGCGCCCAACGGAGAAATAGGACCCCGTTGCCATAATTGTGGTATTCGTCTAACGTTTGGCAATGCCATGGTGTATAATCAACACTACCTTTGCTGGGATCACTACGTTGAAGCAACAGGTGCAGATACTGTCACCGTTGTCGGAGAGACCGAAGAGAAATTTTACATGAAGAATGCATAGGGTTTCGTTCAAGAACTGTGAACGATACGCACTTTCATGGCTTCAACTGGATGGGCACGTTTTGCACATCGGTTTGGTCAGTATTATCGGACATCGACGTTTTGGCGTCCACCTCGAATGCCGAAACGGGAATGGATGTTTATCCCATTTGGAGGTGCCCCCCCTCTACGTCACAAATCATTCAGAAGTGAAACTGAACTACGACAATTTCTCAGCGAGCGTGCAATGCATTCTTGTTTCTATTCAACGGCTTATTGGCAAAAACCGTATGAATTGAAGATGGACGACAAAGGCTGGCAAGGAGCTGATCTTATCTTCGATCTCGATGGAGACCACCTTCCAGGCGTGACAGATCGTGATTTTCCTGCTATGCTTGATGTCATTCGTGACCAAGCACACGCCCTATGGAATGATTTCCTCCAACCAGAATTTGGATTTAACGAACAATTTCTTCAAGTCACATTCTCGGGTCATCGAGGCTTCCATCTTCATTATCGAGATCCCTCACTCTTCCATCTCGATTCAGAAGCACGAAGAGAACTTGTTTCGCACATACGTGGAGAAGGCGTTGATGTCCAAGGTGGATTAACACGAATCAATGATCACCAATCAAATGGTTGGGCGAAACGAATCAGGAATCAGATTCCGAACCTTATCGATAAACTTGTTCAGATCGCAGAACGGCCGGAAGATTCACCTCGATTGATGAAAGATCTCCACCTCGCATTAAAGGGCCATTTACAACGTGAAGGTAAACCTGGGAAAGGTCCTGCCAGTATCAAAAAATTAGCCGATATGTTTCTTCATGAAGACAGAAAGCAATCCGTCGTTAATGGTCAAATTTCTCGTTTAGGCGCGCATCAGGCATTATTTCTTGATTTGGTCAAATCCGATGCATCGATTGTACTGGGCGCTGCTGGAGAAACAGATGAGGTCGTCACAATCGATGTTCGTCGACAAATTCGTTGGCCAACCTCACTTCATGGCAAAACAGGGATGCGAGTTACGGAATTTGAACTGGCTAGGTTGGACCGAGATGGTCCCAATCCATTTGATGCACTAAGCGAGGCATTTGTTTTCGGTAATGACAAAAGTATTGATGTTGAGATAACAGTTGAGGATGCTACGTTACGCTTTGGAGAGGAACACTTTGATGTTAAACAAGGCGACAGACTTCATGTATCTGAATCCAGTGCCACTTTTTTGAGTCTCAAGGGTTGGGCTAAATTGGCGTAATTATATTTCGAATAATTAACCCTTTTTCATATCCTATTTGTGGTAAGGTTCAAGGGTAGTATTGC
>MDTG01010428.1_pt1 | contig 12284 bp, 5 predicted proteins | sample 811421 | NCBI WGS metagenome assembly MDTG01 (sample SAMN05326645, study PRJNA326480) | marine metagenome | isolation source: seawater | place: Pacific Ocean: South East | collected 2011
GCACGGAGTCTTTGAGAAACTTCCATACCCTTGGTTTGCTCCTAAGATGCAAGTCTTTGAGTCAGGTAAGGTTCAGGATATGTGTGGAGAAGACGTATCATTCTGTTTAGATGCCAAAGAGAAAGACTATGAAATTTGGTGCGATCCTCGTATCAGAGTCGGTCACGAAAAGATGAGAGTTATCTAATGAGTGACAAAGCCATTAAAGAGTGGATAGATCACCACTTACCTAATAAAGAGACTAGTGATTTATGGGACTTGCAAGCAGCAGTCCTTACAGAGTTATCAAAGCGTGACTCGGTTCAATATAGAGTAAGAGCAGAACCTACCGTGGCTGCTCGAATGGCAAAACTAGATAGAGCACTTCGTTCAGGGCTCGATTCAGTAATAGATGATGAAGACACACACGATTCGGAGGGATGTTAAATGGCAAAAATGTTTAGCGGCGGTATCGCAGGTACAACATTAGAAAGTACGCCGAAAAAAACTCGACAAGGAAAAGGCAAACACACAAGATATACGGCGACCTCTCGTAATAAAGCAAAGAAGAGAAGTCGGGGACAAGGTTAAAAAAACTACAATAAATATAAAGGACTCTATTTGAGTCCTTTTTTTATATCCTCAATTACTATCATGGAAAAGCAACAAATGCTAAGAGAGATTGCGAATGATAAGATTACTCCTAAAAAGACTGATCGTAAAATAAATAATGACTTATATGAAGATGAGGGTCTAGATTATGATGAAACTGTTTATGCACCTTGTGATATATAAATATTAATTAATCATAATAAATAAAGTAAGGTTTAATATAATTTCATGCCTTTACAAAGGGTAAGTCAAGGTTTTAAAGATATTAGCATGACTTTTCAGGCTAATCCACTTAATGGTGACCTTATAGGACTTAAAAATGAAAATGCCATTGCACGGGCACTAAGAAACATTGTTTTTACCCTACCAGGTGAAAAATTTTTTGATGAAAACTTTGGATCTAATGTTTCTGCTTCTCTTTTTGAAAATGTTGATGATATTAATGCTTCTGCGATCAGAGATGAGATTATACAATCAATTAACAACAATGAACCAAGAGTAGATCTTCAAAATGTGAAAATAATTCCAAATTTTGATGAAAATCAATTTGATGTAATTATTAAATACCTTATTATAGGAGCAGAGATTCCTGCTCAAGAATTACAATTCGTTCTAGTACCAACTAGGTAAGATGCCATTAGTCAATTTCGCTAATCTTGACTTCGATCAAGTTAAAACAACACTAAAAGAGTATATTCAGTCAAATTCCGATTTTACTGACTATGACTTTGAGGGTTCTAACCTCTCAACCATAATGGATGTGTTGGCATACAATACATACATCACTTCATACAATGCCAACATGGTAACGAATGAAGTTTTTATTGATAGTGCGACATTAAGAGAGAATGTAGTCAGTTTAGCAAGAAATATTGGATATTTACCTCGTTCTAGAAAGGCATCGCAAGCAAATATAAGTTTTTTCGTTGATGTATCAGGTTTAAATCCTATACCATCAACACTTATACTAAAAAAAGGTCCAGTTGCGGCATCTCAAGGTGCTTTTGGTGGACAATCTTATGTTTTTTCAATTTGTGAAGATATTACAGTTCCTGTTGTCAATAATGTTGCAACATTTAACAGAATTCCCATTTATGAAGGCACAGTTTTAACACAAAACTTCACATTTAACTCAAGAAATCCAAATCAGAGATTTATTTTACCAAATATTGGAATTGATACTGATTTATTAAAAGTTACAGTCGAACCAAACGCAAATGCTTCGACTACAACGTCAAAATTTAGTTATACACTTCAAGATAGTCTTTTAGACGTAAAATCTGACTCAAAAGTCTTCTATTTACAAGAAATTGAGAACGAACAATACCAAATTTTCTTTGGAGACGATATTTTTGGTAAAAAATTAGAAGATGGTAACTTTATAACAGTAGATTATCTCGTTTCTAACGGAAGTGCAGGAAATGGAGCAAATGCTTTTGATTTTTCGGGTAGACTTGTCCATTTAGTAGCAGGTGCAGGTCAAGGAAGGACGGAAACACCCATTACAGCAGGTATTTCACTCATAACAACCAATGTAAAAGGTACTGGTGGTGAAAGTATTGAGGCAGTTGAGTCTGTTAAGAAGTTTGCACCCCGAATTTATGCTTCTCAAAACAGGTGTTTGACAGCAAGTGACTATGAAACACTAATTCCAGCAAAAATTTATCCCGAAACAGAGTCAATTTCCGTTTTTGGGGGTGAAGATTTGATTCCACCTCAGTATGGAAAGGTTTTTATTAGTATAAAACCACGTTCAGGTGACTTTTTACCTAATTTGACAAAAGATAATATCAAAAATAAGTTGAAAAAGTATGCAGTAGCAGGAATTGTACCCGAAATTCTTGATTTGAAGTACCTTTACATTGAAGTTGAATCAAAAATTTACTATAATGGTAATCTTGCACCTTCTGGAGGGATAGTTTCTACTATAGTTCAAAATAATACAAGCAAATATTCGGATTCGAGTGAGTTGAACAAGTATGGAGCAAGGTTTAAGTATAGTAAATTCCTTAATATTATCGATAATAGTCATGATGCTATCACTTCTAACATTACTACAGTCCAAATTCGTAGAGATTTAAGAGTAATATTGAATTCTTTTGCAGAATACCAGATTGGATTTGGTAATGAGTTCTATATTAAACGTATGAGTGGGTTTAATATCAAGTCAAGTGCCTTTAGAGTGACAGGAATTACCAATGATGTCTATATTTCCGATATTCCAAGTGGCAATAGAGTTACTGGATCCCTATTTTTATTCACTGTCCCATCTACAACCTCTTATTCTCCAACAATTGTAAGAAGAAATATAGGAACTATCAATTATCAGCAGGGAATAATCACTATAAATCCTATAGTAGTTCAATCTGCAAAAATTAGGGATGGACAATCGGTAATAGAATTGTCTGCTTGTCCTAAATCTAACGATGTTGTTGGATTACAGGATCTTTATTTGCAACTAGATATAAGTAATAGTACTTTTGAACCTATTATTGATACTATTTCATCAGGATTAAATCCATCTGCATCAAATTATACAGTATCGTCTAGTTATATGAATGGTAATTTAGTCAGAGATGCTGCTACTACTAGCACATCACCCACATTAGGAACAACTTCATCTTCATCTTCATCAGCATCATCATCAACCTCAACAGGATCATCATACTAATACTATAAAATGACCGAAAAAAGAGTTCAATTTAGTAATATAGTTCAAAATCAACTTCCTGCATATGTTAGGAATGATTTTCCATTAATATCAGAGTTTCTAAAGCAATATTATATTGCTCAAGAATTTCAATCTGGTCCTATTGACCTGATTCAAAATATTGATAAGTATGTAAAAATTGATGAAACTACGAATTTAACAGAATCTGTAGTTTTAGGAGCAGATGTTGGTGTAGAAAATACAACTATTAATGTTGATTTAATAGAATCAGAAGCAGGAACTGATGGATTTCCTGATTCCTATGGATTAATAAAGATTAATGATGAAATAATAACATATACATCCAAAACAGCTAGTTCATTTCTTGGATGTATTAGAGGATTTGTCGGTACATGTGATTATAAGAGCGAATTAGACCCAGATACATTAGTTTTTAAGACTTCAGTTGCTGGAGAACATAAGGAAGGTGATATAATTATTAATTTAAGTAATTTATTTCTTAAACAATTCTTATTAAAGAGCAAATATCAACTTTTACCTGGTTTTGAAGGAAGAGCATTAAATATAGATCTTAATGAAAATGTTTTTATTAAACAAGCAAAAGATTTTTATCTAAGTAAGGGTACTGATAGATCATTTGAAATTTTATTTAAAGCACTTTACAATGAAGATGTTAGTGTTTTAAAACCCAGAGAGCAGTTATTTACACCTTCTAATGCTGAGTATAGGATTACAAAGGATCTGATAGTAGAACCCCTTACAGGCGATCCTACACACCTTAGAGACGCAACATTATATCAAGACGAATATGCTGATAATATTGGAAGTGCGTATGCTCCTATAACATCTGTCGAGCAATTAAATGTTGGTGCTGGTAAGACATTTTATAAGTTAAGTATCGATAGTGGTTATAATAGAGATAGTAGAGTAGAAGGGTCTATATATGGATCATTTGCATCAATTCCAAAAACTAAAATTATAGGAAAAGTATCTGCAGGAACTACTGTAATTGATGTAGATTCTACACTTAGTTTTCCAAGTAGTGGTGAATTGTATGTAACATATGAAGATGAAAATGTTGGATTTGTTTCTTATACCTCAACATCTGTTAACCAATTTTATGGAGTTACTAATGTTTCTGGAATAATTTTAGATGGAACAATTTGTGGGATTAATACTTATGCATATGGAACTTCATCTGTAGATTCTTCAAAAGTTGAAGTTAGAATTACTAATATTTTAGAAAGTGTTAATTATCCTGATAATACATTTGGTCATAATAAGAATGAAACTGCAACAATTAATACTTTAGGTACTAAAAATACATCATTTAAGTATAAGAATTGGGTTTATAATAATTCTCCAATTTATAGGATTAAGAACTTTGAATTAATTGATGTATCTAATTACACTTATAATGTTAATTTAGATACCGAACATTATTTTAATTTAGGCGATACTGCTTCTATTATTACTTCTGGTCTAGAACTTGCAGAATCATACACAACTAAAATTGTTAATGTAACTGGTGCAAAATCAATTACGATTCAAGGGCAAGGATTACTTCCTCCATTGAGTACCTATAATATTAAAAAATTAATATCAAGAACTGTTTCTAATCCTTTTCCTGAAGCATCAATTTATTCAACAAATGTTCAAAATGTTTATTCTAAACCTGTAGACATTCTTAACGGAAAACCATATGAAGGTCCAACCCATTTTCATCCAGATACAAATAAGAAAATGGTTGGTGCAGAGCATGTAAGCACACCTCATGAAACTCTTACCACTATTAAAGGTTTAGATAAGATATTAGTTGCATCTCCATCTATACCTTCTTATGATTCTCAACCTATTAATGCGACTAAAAGATCTATCAGTTTTCAAGGATCATTTGGTGGAGATTTATTTGACATATCACATTTGTCTAATGGCACAACTATTGATGATCATGGATTTTACACTGGAGATGAGATATACTATACACCAGAAATAATAGAAAATACAGTAATTAGTCCAATTACTGGAATTGCTGGAGTTACTACATCTATTAATTACTTACTTCCAAAAGAAGGTCTTTATTTTGTTAAAAGAATAGATTCTAGAACAGTACAATTTGCAAATAGTCGTTCTAACATTTACAATAATCAATTTGTTTTTGTTCCAGCACGAACTGTAACTAATCAAACAATAGAACCATATGAATTTAAGGATAAAACATTACATTCGCAAAAATTATTAAGAGAGATTGCTCCTCCTTCTAATGATGGTACTAAGACTAAAACTATTCATGGATTTACGGGAATATTGAATAATGGTGTTGAAATTTTAAATTATAAGTCTAAAGATATTGTTAGATATGGAGAAATTACTGATGTTGAGGTTTTAGCACCAGGAACTGATTATGATATAATTAATCCCACAGATATAAAGATTACAGATCAAGTAGGAACAGGTGCAACAGGATATCTTCATGTTAGAGGATCTTTAAAGGAAATAAGATTAAAAGATCAGGGTTATAATTATGCAAGAGCACCTAAAGTTACTATTACTGGAGGTAATGGAAAGGGTGCAAAGGCAAGAGCAAATATGAAGTTGATTGCTAATCGTGCTACTTTTGTTGCTCAGGTTGTTAATAATAAAATAAATGTAGGTTTAGGTGCAACAAATTCTACAATTGGATTCTCTACATATCATAGATTTAATAATGGAGAAAAAGTTGTTTATATTTCAAATGGACAAAAAGGTGTTGCTGGATTATCTACAAACAATGAATATTTTGCTGGATTAAAAAATAGTACTAAAATAGCATTATACAATACCCAAAGTGATGCTCTTGCTGGTATTAATACAATTACACTAACTGATTATGGGGTAGGTACTCAATTTATTGAATCATTTAATAAAAAGTTAATTGTAGATTCTATTGTTATAGATGATGGTGGATTTGGATTTGCAAATAATAGAACTGCTACTCTTCCTGTTGGTATTAATACAGCATTAAATGAAATTAATATTAATAATCATCATTATGAATCAGGGGAGACTATAAAGTATACTCCTGATGGAAGTGTTATTGGTGGATTAAATAGCGGAAATGAGTATATTGTAACGAAAGTCAATGATAATATTTTTAAACTTTCAGCTTTTGGACCATCAAACGATAAAAACTTTAATTATAGAACTAAACAATATATTAATTTAACTACAGTTGGTGTTGGTACACATAATTTCAATTATCCTGAAATTAGTGTATCTCTAAGTGATGATGCAGAGCAAATTCAGGGAAGAAAGTATTCATGCGAAATTGATCCTATTTTTAGGGGTACTATTGCTTCATTTAATTTAACTGATAATGGTGTTGGGTATGGATCATCGGAAATTATTAATTTTGATAGACAACCCTTAATTGAACTTAGATCCACAACTAATGCACAGGTAACACCTATTGTTAATGATGGAAAGATTATTGAGGTATTGGTTAATTATCCTGGAAATGGATATTATGCTTCCCCTAACGTAACTATATCTGGTAGCGGAATAGGAGCAGAATTAGTTCCTATTATCGTAGAGGGAGTTATATCAGAAGTTAAGGTTATTAATCCAGGTGAGGGATATAATCAAAATGATATTAATGTAGCTATAACACCACCAGGAACAGGTGCTAGATTTAGATCTAATATTAAATCATGGAGAGTAAATTTAGTTAAAAAGAATTATGATAAGTTTACAGCAGATGATGGATTTATTACTACTCCAGTTAATGTTGATTATGGAGTTCAATATTCGCATTTATATGCACCTAGAAAATTAAGAGAGCAATCATTTGCTGTCGGTATTAATACAGATACTGGGGAAACTTTATATGGTCAACCTGACTTAAAAATTCAAAATGGCGAAGAAGTTCCATCAACTTTCCATTCTCCTATTATTGGTTGGGCATATGATGGTCATCCCATTTATGGACCATATGGATATACGACTAAATCTGGTGGATCTATTAGTCAATTAAAATCTGGATATTCTATTAAAATAGGGGATAATAGACCTTCTATTGGTATTTTTCCCGAAGGATTTTTTATTGAAGATTATGTTTTTACAAAAACAACTGATGATACAATACTAGATGAAAATAATGGAAGATTCGGTGTTACTCCTGATTATCCAGAAGGAACATATGCTTATTTTGCAACAATTAATGATTCTGCAGCAGATTCTGATGGTCCTTTTGAAGGATTTAAGAGTCCTCAGTTTCCTTATTTTATAGGTGATAGTTATAATTCTAAAGTAAATGAATTTAATTTCAAAATAGGTTCTAATCAGGATAATATTGATTTAAATACTGGCGAATGGTCAAGAAACACTACCCCTTATAATTTAATTGACGGAACTCTTCGATATGAATATCTAGATCTTCCTAATGATTTAAAACAAACTGTTGACATTACTTCGACAACTCCTGGTGCTGTTGATAGTGTTGGAATCAGTACGGGAGGAGATTTTTATCGAATAGGTGAGTCGGTAATATTTGAGAATAGTAGTACTCAAGGATCTGGTGCTGGTGCAAAAATATCAGTTGTTAAAGGTAAGCAAGTTAACAATATAAGTGTTGCTTCAAGTATTATTTCAGGAGTAGAATTATATCCTTCATCTAAAGATGGTCAATGGGATATAATTTCTACCTATCCTCATAATTGGCAATTAAATGATCATATTATAGTTTCTGGATTATCTACAACTTCTACTGAATTAGGAGGTTCCTTTAATATAGGAATTACTACTAACAATTATGCTTTATCAGGATTAACAACAATTTCTACTGGTATTGGTAATATTGCTGCAACTGGAATTGTTACTCATTTCAATGTTGAAGGAACAATCACTGCTAAACCTAATGATTTCTTTAAAATAGGATCTGAAATAATAAAGGTTTTAAACCCAGAACCATCTAAGGCTAGGATTAGAGTTTTAAGAGGTCAGAATGGAACTGCAGGATCTGCACATACAGTAACTACTACTCTTTTTGAACAACAAAGAGAATTAAGTATTAATGTTGGATTTAATACTAATGATAATGTAAAACGTAATACTGAAATTTATTTCAATCCTTTAGAATCAGTTTCTGTTGGAGTGGGAATAGGAACAACACTTTCATTTGCTAATCCAGGAGCTGGAGTATCTGAACTCTTTGTTCCTTCCAAATCAATATACATACCAAATCATAATTTAGAAACAGGAGATAAGTTAACATACAATGCAAATACTGGAACAGCTCTTTCTGTTAGATATACTGCAGGATCATCGATAGTATCATTAACTAATGGACAAACACTTTATGCTGCTAAAATTAATTCTAATTTAATTGGAATATCTACAGTAGTTGTTGGATTAGGTTCTACAGGATCTTCTTTTGTTGGTATAGCAAGTGCTTATAAAGAATCTTCTACTTTATTCTTTAGTGGTATTGGAACTGGAGTTTATCATAGTTTTAAAACAAATTATGCTCCTATAACTGGAAAAATTAAGAGAAATTTAGTAACAGTATCAACTGCAAGTACTCATGGTTTGATAAGCGGAAACAATATTGAAGTCGATATAAATCCAGAAAATATTATTACCTATAAAGTAGTTTATAATGATTATAATAGGCGTATTGTAATTAATCAAAGATCTTTTGGTAATGCTGAAGTTGATGTTGATACTAATTCAATAACAATTCTTCAACATGGGTACTATACTGGACAGAAGGTTATTCATACTGCTGCAACTCCTTCTGGAGGGTTATTAGATAATGGAATGTATTATGTTGTAGTAGTTGATGATGATACTATTAAACTTTCAGATACTTTTTATAACTCTTCATTATTTAAACCATTTATTGTAGATATTACAAGTGCTTCTGCGGGAATAATAGGTCCAATTAATCCATCTATTACTGGATACAAGAATTCTACAATTCAGTTTAATCTTTCTGATTCTTCTCTTGCATATTCTAAATTAACTACTTTATATTCTGCATTTGAGTTGAATTTCTATACTGATGAAAATATGACCACAATATGGGATAGTGGTAGTTCAGATGGAGAATTTTTTGTTAATAGAAACGGAAAGGTAGGTATAACTACAGATGCAAATACTACTTTAAAAATTAATAGCGATACTCCATCTACATTATATTATAAATTTAGTCCTATATATGAATCTGATATTCCCGCAGTAAAAGAGCAAATTATAGTTGATAGAGAAAATGTTAAATCTAATCAGATTTATTCAGATGAAAGTAAGTTTAATGGAGAACATGCAATTACAGTTGGTGTTGGATCAACAAATACATTTACATACACTTTAAGTGTTGATGCTGAAAAATCTTCTTATATTTCATCTACATCTGAAATTGATTATACTACTGATTCGGAATTTGCTTTAGGTCCAATATCTAAAGTTAAGATGATTTATGGTGGAAATAATTATTATAATCTTCCTGGTATTTCTACTATTAGTACTTTATTTGGAAAAAATGCCATTGTTTATTCTGAAAGTACATCTATAGGAAAAATTAATCATACTGAATTGAATAGTGTTGGATTTAATTTTCCTACTGATAAAACTTTAAGTCCATCTTTGAATTTACCTCAAGTTATAAATGTTGATGCTCTTCAAGCTATTGAATCTATAGGAATTACATCTGTTGGAAGAGGATATTCTTCTGCACCTTCGTTACTTGTATTTGATGGTAAAACTGGTGAGCAAGTAAAAGGATTGGATTTATCTTATGATTTATCCACATCTTCAGTAACCATTTTATCAAATACTGCTGGTGTTAATAATACTCCACCTAAAGTTTTGCCAGTTAGAAATAGCAATGGAGTAGGAATTAGTACTATTAGTTACAATGCATCAACAAGAGATGTAACAGTTAGTCTTGAAGTTGGATTTGGTACAGGAGTTGTATTCCCATTTGCTTATGGCGATAAAGTAATGATTGAGGGTGTGAGTGTAGGTGTTGGATCTACTGGTAAAGGATATAATTCTGAAAATTATGATTATCAATTGTTCTCTTTAACATCAGTTTCTCAAAATCCAGGTGGAATTGCAACAGTAAGATATAATATAAGTGAACATTTCCCTGATAGTATTACTACTCCAGGTACTATTGATATCTTTAATTCTTCAGGTAGAATTATTCCCGAAAAACATTTCCCATCTTTTAATGTTGAATTAAAATCAAAAGAATATTTTGTAGGAGAAAATGTTACTTCAAACTCCGCTAGTGGTAGTGTTGAATCATGGAATTCTGTAAATGGAATACTAAATGTAACTTCTAATGATAATTTCGCAGTTGGAGAAGTTATAATAGGATCTTCATCAGGAAGTCAAGGATTAGCTTCTTCAGTATCTTCTTATAATTCTAGTATTGAGTTAGATTATTTCTCTGTAATTAAGAATGGATGGCAAAATGATTCTGGAGTTTTAAATAATAATCTTCAAAGACTTCAGGATAATGATTATTATCAGAATTTTTCATATTCTCTTAAATCTAGAGTTCCTTCTGATACTTGGCAAGATGTTGTTGATTCTTTAAACCATACTTTAGGATTTAGAAATTTCTCAGATTTCCAAGCAGAATCATCTAATCTTGGATCATATGGTATAGTTGGTAGTCAAGTTCTTTTTGATGCGAGTGGGGGTGCTGATAAGAGTGGTATTAGCACTAATACCAGTGCTAACCCTCCTGGTGGTAAATGGGTAATGTCCAGTACTCAGGGTAGTGCTAATGTATCACAATCACCTATAACAGTAAGACCTATAAATGATTCAGGAATTATTGATAGAATACAAGATTTAGTAGGTTACGCTAATTTAAATTCTGTTTATGATTTTGAAATTGGTACCGAAAATACTATAAATTCGGCAACAATTTCTAATGAGATTGTTTTATCAGGATCTAGAGTTCTTACTGATTATTTTGAATCAATTGGTAATAGAGTTCTTTCAATCGATGATATAAGTAGTGAATTTAATAGTTCTCCACGAACAACAACATTTGGAGTTGTTTCCACTTTTGATTTAGAAGATGTTAGATCACAAAAGTTTATTACTTATGTTAAAGATAAGAGATTTTATAATACAAGACAATTAATGATTGTTGATCTTGTTCATGATAATTATATTGGATATTTAAACCAATATGGTCGTCTTGAAAATGTTTACGATTTAGGATCATTTGATTTTAATATTACTGGAACTCAAGGACAGTTATTATTCTATCCTAACAAATTCCAAGTCAATGATTTTGAAGTTACTGCATTATCATATAATATAAATGATAATCTTTTAGGAATAGGTAATAGTTATTTTGGTGCTGCAGCAGAGATTAAAACCAGTAGTGTTAAAGTAGAGAGTACACCTACAACAATTGTTAGTCTTGCAAGTACTTATCGTGCAGCAAAAGTTTTAGTATCTCTTACTGCAGATAGCACTAAAATTGATGCAGGTGGAGAATTTGAATTTGATGAACTTAATATTTTAAATAATGGAACAGATTTAGAAATAATTGAATATCCTCAATTAATTACAAGTCCATCCGCAAATAATCCTATACCAGGATTTGGAACATATTCTGCTTATATTGATGGATCATTAATGAAGGTTGATTTCCATCCACATACCAGTACAGTTGGAGTAGGAACAACATCTATTGTTAATACGATACAAGTTGCAATAAGTAGTGAAACTTCTACTGGAATTGGTACATTTGACCTTAAACATGCCAAGATCGAAGGTAGGTCAACATCTATTAGTTCTTCTGGATCTCCTACAGAAAATGTAATTGGAAGTTATGTTAATGATTATGATGCAGCATATTTTGTAGTTCAAATATCAGACACTACTAATGATGCTTATTCATTCTCTGAAGTAATTACTATTGATGATTATGATAGTTCAGATGGAAGTGGTGATACTTATAATACTGAATATGGAATTTTAGAATCTGTTGCTGGATTAGGTACTATTGGAACTA
>MDTG01083306.1_pt1 | contig 12284 bp, 11 predicted proteins | sample 811421 | NCBI WGS metagenome assembly MDTG01 (sample SAMN05326645, study PRJNA326480) | marine metagenome | isolation source: seawater | place: Pacific Ocean: South East | collected 2011
ATTATAGTAGAATTTGCTCCTACAAATGCCCCTTCTCCAATTTTACAACCTCCACATATAGTTGTTGATGGTGATATTTGTGCAAAAGAACTCATATAACAATCATGTTCTAATAATGATCGAGAATTAAGAATACAAAAATTTTCAATAGTTGCTGAATTATTTATTACACAAGATGAAAGAATTAAATTACCTTTTCCCAATTTAACATTTTTAGATATTTTTGCAAATTTACTAATTAAATTTGGAAATTGATATTTCTTTATATTAAACTTATTGAATATTCTTTTTCTTTCAATATTTTCGCCTATTGCAATAATTATATTTCCTTTTTTTATTTTATTTAAAAAATACTCAGATGATACTGCTTTAATTCCATAATTATTTTTAACTTTATTATCATCAATATATCCTGCAATTTTAAATTTGTTATTTGACTCTATTATTTCAGCAGCCGTTCTTGAAAGGGCGCCAGTTCCATAGATATATATTTTTTCTTTTGATTTTAACATAAAATTACAGTTTCATTTATTATGAAAATTCAATATATGTAAATTAATAATAACAATATAGTCGAATGAATTCTACATTAATATATGACAAAAAATTAAAGTTAAGCAATATTATTACCAGATTAGACAACTCAAAATCTAAAACATTATTTGTTTTATCTAAAAATAGAACATTAATTGGAGCAATTAGTGATGGAGACATAAGAAGATGTATAGTTAAAAATAAAGGCCTAGATTTTATTATAGACGATGTCATTAATTATGAACCAATAAGTGTTAGTAAAAATACTGCTTATGAAAAAATAAATTTTATGTTTAAAAATTATAGTCTTAAGGCAATACCTGTTTTAGGACCAAATAAAAAAATCCAAAAAATTATACACTTATCTGAATTTCATAAAAATACTTTTCCTCAATCTTTAAAAAAATCAGCAAAAATTTCTGCAGTAGTGATGGCTGGAGGAAAAGGCACAAGAATGAGACCTTTTACAGAAATTTTACCTAAACCTTTAATCCCATTAGATGGTAAACCTATTCTTAGTAAAATACTTGATAATTTTATTTCTATAAATGCCTCTAATATACTCGTATCTATTAATTCAAGCTCAAAAATATTAAAAGCATTTTACTCAGATGATAAATCAAACAAAATAATTTTTATAGAAGAAAAAAAACCTTTAGGAACAATAGGCTCACTAAATCTGATGAAAAAAAAATTAACTAAAGATTTTTTTATTACAAATTGTGACACTATTGTTAGATGTGACTATTTTGATATAATTGATTTTCATAAGAAAAATAAATCAATTTTGACAGTAGTAGGTTGTGAAATTAATCAAACAATACCCTATGGTATTTGTCAAATAGATAAAAGAAATAATGACTTAACTCAGATTATAGAAAAACCTAAAAATAAATTTATTACAAATACGGGCTTCTATGTTGCAAATAAATCTGTAATAGATTTTATTCCAAAAAATCAAAAATTTGATATGGATCAGCTAATAAAAACAATTTTAGAAAACAGACAAAAAGTAAGTGTATTCAAAATAAATCAAAACCAATGGATGGATTTAGGTAATTGGAAAGAATATAACCAATCAAGAGAAAAAATAGAATTTGAGTAAATATCTTAATAAATTTTTAGCGATCATACCTGCAAGAGCAGGCTCTAAAGGTGTGAAAAATAAAAATAGAACTATTTTTGGAAATAAACCTTTAATTTTTTGGACAATAAATGAAGCTTTAAAATCAAAATTTATAAATAAAATAATTATTTCATCTGATGATAAAAAAATTCTTTCATTTAAAAATAATTTTAATAGTAAAAAAGTAATTTTTCTTGAAAGAAAAAAAATATTGGCAACTGACACTTCTTTAATTTTTGATACTTTATCTGAAATTTTGGACACTTATAGAAAAAACTATAAAAGCTTTATTTTATTACAACCTGACTCTCCTTTAAGAAAAAAAATTGATATTGATAAATCAATAAATACTTATTTAAATAAAAAAGCTTTAAGTTGCGTTAGTGTTACAAAAACAAAAAAACCTCCAGATCTATATTATAAGATAAATAAAAATAAGTTTTTAATTAATAAGTTTATAAATAATTCCCCTCCAAGAAACAAACAAGATTACGAATATTTTTATGAAATTAATGGGGCTATATATATTTCAAATATTATGCAATACTATAAATCACAATCTTTTATTTCTAAAAAAACTTGCACATATGAAATGCCTATTGAAAGATCAGTTGATATTGATAGTTATTATGATCTACGTCTGGCAAAATTTCTATTAAAATCAAGATAAACGTATTTTTTCAGTAATAATTTTACAACATAATTTATAGGTATTTTTTTTCAAATAAATATTATTGGTTTTATATCCATTTTCTTTTAAATTTATGAGATAATTAATTTTTTTTTCAATAGTTTTTTTGTTATAATTTTCAATATTAAAAACATTTTTTGATGCCAATCTTCCTTTTTGTCTAATTCCAAGATTAAGAACAGGGAGATTAAAACTTGCTGCTTCTAATATTCCTGAGGAAGAATTACCAATCATTAAATCAGCATTCTTTAAAAGACTAGCATAATATTCATGACCTAAATTTTTAAAAAATTTAAAATTTTTAATATTAATATATCTTTTAAATAACTTTGAAATTTGATTTCTACTAAAATCTTCATTGGGATTAGAAATAATTGTTTGATAGTCACTTAATTTTAAGTAATTAAAAACTGTTTTTATAAAATCTAAATCATTTTTAATCATTGCTGTTGTTGGATGATAAGTAAATAATACAATTTTTTTATTTATTTCTATTTTTAATTCTTTTAGTAATTCTTCCTTATTTTTTGTTTTTGCTTCTAGGACGTTTGTTGCGCCAAAAGAACCAATAGTAAATATATTGTTTTTTTTAATTCCAAAATTTATTAGTTTTTTTTTGTATTCAGGTAAATCAACAAAATGATAATCAGACATAATACTAATATTGTGTCTATACATATCATCTAAAGCACCAAGTGTCGTGCAGCCCCCACCTATATGAAATATAGTTAACCCTAAATTCCTAGCAGATATTGCAGCTCCAAGCATTTCATATCTATCACCTAATAATACAACAAATTCAATTTTAGAATCTTTAAAGTGTTTAGAAAATTGCTCAATAGCCTTAGATAATGATAAATTTATTGAGCTTTTGCTGTCATCTTTCAAAGAGCAATTTATTTTATAGTCTATAATCAAATTCTTATTGTTTATTTCATTTTTTGTAGTTCCTGAAAATTTTGAAAAATGGCCACCTCCTGCAAAAAGAAAGGTCTTAATTTTTTTATTCTTTTTTAAATTTGATATTAATGGATATAATAAACCAAAATCAGATCTTCCTACTGTTACTATTCCTATTTTCTTCATAAATGATATTTTATTAAAAATAAATTAATTTAATGTTTATATACAATAATAACAAATATAATATAAGTACAAACTATAAATGAAATTATCATCTGAAATTTTAAATACACCATCTTTAGAATTTTCAGCTCTTGCAAGATCTCTTAATTCTAAAGGTAAAAAGATCATTTCTTTAGGTCTTGGAGAGCCTGATATTGATACTCCACAAAATATTAAAAATTCGACTATTAAGGCTTTAAAAAATGGTTTTACGAAATATTCAAATTCAAATGGACTTTTTGATTTAAGAAAAAGTCTTACAAAAAAATTAAAAATTGAAAATAATATTATAACAAAACCTGAAAATATAATTATTACATCTGGATCTAAACAGGCATGTGCTTTTGCATTAATGGCATTATTAGAGCCAAAAGATGAGGTTATTTGTATAAATCCCTCTTACGTTAGCTATATACCTCAAATAAAAATTGCTGAGCCTAGAAGTAAAATAAGAATTGTTAATTTAGATAAGGATTTTAATCTGAATTTTGAAGATTTAAATAAAAATATTAATAAAAAAACTAAAGTAATTATTATTAATTCACCCAATAATCCAACTGGTAAAATTTTTAGTAAGACGGATTTTTTAAAACTTTATAAACTAATAGCAAAAAAAAACATATTTATTATATCTGATGAGATATATGAAAAATTAATTTTAAAAAATAATCATTTTAGCCCAGCATCTATAAAAAAAATGTCAAAAAAAATTATTACAATTAATGGATTTAGTAAAACATTTGCTATGACAGGATGGAGAATTGGATATTTAGTTGCAAATGATGATATAATAAAAAAAATTACAAGTTTATCAATGCATATTAACACCAACGTTAACACTTTTATTCAAAAAGGATTAATTGATGCTTATAATTTAAATAAAAATTTTATTGAAAATTTTAAAAATAAATTAATTAATAAATCCAAATACCTTGATAGTGTTGTTAATAAAAAGCATTGTTATAATTTGATTTTACCTGAAGGCGGTTTCTTTGCTTTTTTAAATATTGAGAAAACAAAACTTTCTTCTGATAAATTTTCATATTATTTGTTAAGTAAATATAATGTCGCTGTAACACCTGGTATAATATTTGGAAAAAATTGGGATAATTATATCCGTATATCTATGTCGACGAATACAAAAGAGTTTAAAGACGGCATAAAACTATTATGTAAATATTTAGATGAATTCTAGAAAGAAAAAATTAATTTTTTTAACAAAATTTTATGAAAATGATTTTGAAATAATTAGAAATAAATTAAAAAAATATTATTCTTTTATTATTCCTAAAACATTTACAGATGATGAATTAATAAAAAAAATAAAAAATGCTGAAGTTGCTGTGGGCAATAATATAACAAAAAAAGTTATTGATAATTGTGATAAATTAAAGTTTTACCAACATACTGGAACTGGAGTTGATCATATTGATTTAAGTATATTTAAAAACAAAAATATATTATTTGCTAATACCCACTCTTATTCAAAATATGTTGCTGAATATGCAATAAGCCTAATGTTTACTCTGATAAAGAGAATACATAATCAAGACTCTCTTATGAGAAAAAAAATCTGGTTTCATCCTAAAAATTTTGCAGGTACCCAAAATTATTCTTCTGATACAATATTTGGAAAAAAAATTGGTATTTTAGGATATGGCCATATTGGAAAATCTATAGTAGATTTACTACAAGGTTTTAAATTAAAATTTTACGTATTAAAAAAACAACCTTTAATAAATAAAAAGAATATAATTTTTTCAACTTTAGATGAGATACTTAATTCATGCGATATAATTTTTATTTGCTTACCATTGACTAAGTTAACTTCTAAAATAATTAATAAAAATAATTATCATTTGTTTAAAAAAAAAACTTACTTAATTAATATAGCAAGAGCTGAATTAATTGACGAAGCTGTGCTCCATCATATTATTAAACAGAATAAGATAGCAGGTGCTGCTCTTGATGTATGGTATAATGAAGGATCAAAAATTTTTAATAAAAAACTGTCATCTAAATTCAATTTTACAAACTTAGATAATATATTATACTCACCACATAGAGCTGGATTTATTTTAAACAAATCTCACCACTTAGAGGATGTTACAAATAATTTAATAAATTATTATCAAAATAAAAAAATTTCGAATATAGTCACTATTAAAAAAGCTTATTAAAGTAGTGAGAATTTTATTTACAAATGTAGGAAGAAGAACATATTTAGTTGAATTTGCACTTGCAATTAAAATTAAAAATATAAAATTGAGATTATATTTAACAGATACAAATTTAGAAACTGCAGCATTTCAGGTTTCAAAAAAAACTACAAATTTTGTGACCCCATATGTTAATGAACAACCAAAAAAATATTTAAAAAATATTTTAAATATTTGTTTAAAAAATAGAATTGATTTACTAATTCCTCTTATTGATTATGATATACCTATTTTAGCAAAAAATATTAAGAAATTTAGTTCTATTAATACTAAATTAATAGTATCTAATTTTCAAACAGTTGATAATTGTTTTAATAAGAAAAAAAATTATTTATTTTGTCTTAATAATAATATTCCTGTACCAAAAACTTTCTTTAAAAAAAACAATATTAAAAAATTTCCAATTATTCAAAAAAAAATCTTTGGAAGTGGAAGTCAAGATAATTACGAAATTAAACAAAAAAAAGAATTATCTATATATGATAGCTCTAAGTTTATACTTCAGGAAAAAGTAATAGGACAAGAATATGGTATGGACATTTTAAATGATTTTAATGGCAATTATCTTCATAGTTTTATAAGAAAAAAAATTTCTATTAAGAATGGAGAAACTGATAAAGCTGTTGGAATTAACTCAATAAAACTAACTAATTTAGCTAAAACTTTGAGCAAAAAATTTAAACATATTGGTGTTATGGATATTGATTTTATCATTACCAAAAATAAAAAAATATTTTTTTTAGATTTTAATGCAAGATTTGGAGGGGGGTACCCAATTACACATTTAAGTGGTTATAATTATCTTAAATCAATAATTTTGTTACAATTAAATAGAAAAGTAATATTTAATAAAAAATTTAAGATAAATCATTTTTCAAAAGGTATTAATGTATATAAAAATATAACTAAAAATAAAAATTAATGAAAACATACATAATCGCTGAAGTAGGACCAAATCATAATGGATCTCTGGAATTTGCATTAGAATATATTGATGCATTGTCATTAATTGGAGTGGATGCTATTAAATTTCAATTAGCTGAACCAAAATTGCTTTTTTCAAAAGATTCTAAATTAGCAAGATATCAAAAAGAAAATACTAAATATAAAACACCCTTAGAAATGATATCAAAGCATCAACTAAGTCAATCTGATCATATTAAGCTTTATAAAAGATGTAAAAGAAATAAAATTGATTATTTATGTACAGGATTTGATTTAAAAAGTGTTAAATTTCTAAATGAAAATTTTAAACTAAAGTATTTTAAAATTGCCTCTGGAGAAATATTTTCGATTGATATTTTGGAATACATATCTAAATTTAATAAACCAATTATTTTATCAACTGGGATGGCAAATTTTGATGAAATTTCTCAAACAATAAAAATATTAAATTCCAATTTTAATAAAGAAATTACCCTACTTCATTGTATTAGTAATTACCCAGCAAAAATTAATAAAGTTAATCTAAACGTTATGAAAAAACTTAAAGAATTATTTAGATATCCAGTTGGTTTTTCTGATCATACTGAAACAATATTTTCTTCTATTGTTGCAGTTTCAATGGGTGCTACCATAATTGAAAAACATGTCACTTTTGATAAAAAACTAATAGGCCCTGATCATAAAGCCTCATCAACGATTGAAGAGTTTAAAGAATTAGTAAATGAAATACGTAAAGTAGAGATTGTTAAAGGTAATGCAAAAAATTATATATCAAAATCTGAAATAGAAATAGCTAATGTATCAAGAAAAAGTATTGTTGCTAAAAAAAATTTAAAAAAAAACAAAATATTATCTTTAAATGATTTTTGTTATAAAAGACCTGGAACTGGAATACTTCCAATTTTTAAAAATAAAATAATTGGGAAGAAGTTGAAAAAAAATATAAATAAAGATAAATTAATTTTATTTAAAGATCTAATTTAATATTTATGAGTGATTATTTAGCAATAATTCCAGCTAGGTCAGGTTCTGTAGGTCTTAAAAATAAGAATAAGTTAAAATTTCATAATAAGCCATTAATTTTTTGGACAATTGAAAGCGCTCTTAAGTCAAAATTTATAAAAAAAATAATTGTAACATCAGATGATAATTCCATTTTAAGTTATAAAAAAATATTTGGATCTAAAAAAATTCTTTTCTATAAACGTCCAAGAAAATATTCTACAAATAATGCAAAAATCTATGATGTAATTAAAGATTGTATAAACAAGGAGCATGGAAATTTTAAAAAATTTATATTACTTCAACCAACTTCTCCATTAAGAAATTATAAACATATAGACGATGCAATCCAACTTTTTGATAAAACTAAGTCTTCAACCTGTATAAGTGTTGTAAAAATTAAAAAGACAGTAGATTCTTTTTATAAAATTTCCAAAAATAATTACTTGAAGTTAAATAATAAAACAAAAATAAACACCAATAGGCAAGTATTTAAACAATATTATGAAATAAATGGAGCAATATATATATCATCTATTGATAATTATATTAAACATAAAACTTTCAAAACTAATAAAACAATTTGTTACATAATGGAAAGTAAATATTCAGTTGATATTGACGATTTTAGAGATTTTAAAATTGCTGAATATTTTAAGAAATTAAAATATAAATTATAATAATTTATAGCTAATATTTTCATTTATTGTTTTAATGTATTTGAATTATTAAAATTAAATGATAATTAGATCACCCTTAAGATATATGAAATTAAACATCCCTTTATTTAAAATTTCAACAACAAAAAAAGATATTGATTTTACTAAAAATATCTTAAAGTCTGGAAATAGCTGGGCAGTTGGTGAGTCAATTAAAATTTTTGAAAATGAATTAAAAAAGTTACATAATTCAAAATATGCTATAGTATTTAATTCTGGTACATCAGCTCTTATTTCAATGTTTATGGCTAGTGACCTTAAAAATGCTGAAATAATTGTTCCATCCTTTAGTTTTATATCAACCGCAAGCTCAGTTATACTTTCTGGTAACAAAATTAAATTCTGTGATATTGAAGAAGATACTTATGGATTATCTTATGAATCTTTAAAAAAATTAGTTACAAAACAAACTGCTGGAGTTGTTATAATGCATTATTCAGGTTCACCAGCAAGAGATACGATTAAAATAAAAAATTTTTGTAAAAAAAAAAATATACTATTTTTTGAAGATAATGCTCATAGTTATGGTGCTAAAATCAATAAACAAATAACAGGAATGTTTGGTCAGTCTTCTGCAATAAGTTTTTGCCAAAATAAATTAATAACTACTGGAGAGGGTGGAGCTGTAATTACAAATGACCATAAAATTTATAAAAAACTTCTTTTAATTAGATCTCATGGAAGAGTTGAAAATATTAATGATGACTATTTTTTAAATGATAAATCATTTGATTATATTATGCTTGGATATAATTTTAGAATGCCGACCATGAATGCCGCTCTAGGGTTATCTCAGCTTAAAAATTCTTATAAATTAAATATACAAAAAAGAATAAAAAATGCTAATTTAATGAATTCTTATTTATCAAAAAATAAAAATATTAAAGTACCAAAAAAATTTAAAAACCATGATCATTTTTATCAACAGTATACAATAAGACTTTTAAATAATGCTGCAAATCAAAGAGATGATTTAAAGAATTATTTAAATAAGAAAGGTATATCTTGTAGAGTCTACTATGAACCAATTCATACAAAAGCTTATTATAAGCGAATATCTAAATTAAGAATCAAACTTCCAGTTACTGAAAAAATATCTAATACCATATTGACATTACCTATGTATCCTGATCTTAAGAAGTCTGAAATTATAAGAATCTCTCAGACTATATTGGAATTTTTAAAATGAACAAAGAATTTTACAGATGCTTTAGATGTTTAACTCCAAATACTAGACCAAGAGTAAAATTTAAAAATGGCATATGTAATGCTTGTATTAATTGGGAAAATAAAAAAAATATTGACTGGAACAGAAGAAAAAAATTATTAGCGAAATATTGTAATAAGTTTAGAAAAAGTGACGGTTCATTTGATGTAATAGTACCAGGAGGTGGGGGGAAAGATAGTAGTTATGTAGCGTGGATGCTTAAAAATAAATTTAACATGAATCCTCTATGTGTGTGTGTTCAACCCCCATTAGATACAAAAATAGGAAAGCAAAATCTCGATAATTTTATATCAGCTGGTTTTAATGTTATTGAAATTAAACCAAATAGAAAGGTTAGCAAAATTATAGCAAAAAATGCTTTTATTAAGTATGGAAATCCTCAACTTGATTGGCTTTTTGCTATTCATGCCGCACCTATAAGAATTTCAATTGAGTTTAATATACCTTTTATAATGTGGGGTGAAGAAGCAGAGTCTGAATACGGAGGTTCAGATGATCTAAAAAATAAGACGGGATTTGATTTAAATCACATTAAGAAATATTATAGAAGTAATATAAATATTTATGATCTAGTTAATAGAAAAGATATAAAGAAATCAGATATTTATTGGATGACACTTCCTAACAATCAACTCTTTAAAAAATCAAAAATATTTGCAACACATTGGTCTTTTTTTGAAAAATGGGATGAGCACCATCATTTAAAAATAGCTAAAAAATATTGTGGCCTTGAAACATTAAAAGGAAATTCTTCTGGAGCTTATAATAATTTTTCTCATATTGATCAAAAAATGTACTTATTACACATGTACCTAGCATATTTAAAATTTGGCTTTGCCAGAGCTACTACAGATGCGAGTATAGACATACGTGCTGGAAAAATGTCTAGAGAAAAAGGATTAAAATTAGCCAAGAATTTAGATAGTATTTTTCCATCAGAAAATATAAATGAATATTTAAAGTACTTTAAGATGACTAGAAAAACTTTTAATAGCTCTATTGAAAAATTTAGAAATAAAAAAATTTTTAAAAAATCTAAAAATAAGTGGATTCTTGATGAATCATAACAGTTTATATAAAAAATATGGTAATTCTCAGTTTAATGAAGCATATAAAATTCTAAAAAAGAGACTTACTATTAATAAAATTGATAATAATATTATTAAAGATAAGTTAGTTTTAAACTTATGTGACCCTTCAGGAAGATATACATATGCTTTGAGTAGACTTGGAGCAAAAAAAGTTTACACATTTAATGAAACTGCAAAACCACAAAATTGGATGGATAATTTTTTTTTCAAAAAAATAGATCATAAACTTACATTTAATTCAAAAAAAAAATTTGACTTTATATTTTGTAATGGAGTTTTAAGCCATAAAAAGAATTGGAAAACAATTATAAAAAATCTTAGCAAATTTCTTAACAAAGAAGGTTGTTTATGGCTTTCACTTTATGCTAATGGAAAACATTGGATGTATGCTGATAGATTTAAGAAAAATTTAAAGAAAAAAAATTATTCAGATTTTAAAAAAGCACTAGAATTGAGAAGTTGGGAACCAAATAAAATAAATTTTTTAATTGAGTTATTTTTTAATAATAGAATTTATTTTGATAAAAAAGAAATTAAAAATTTTTTGAAAAAGAATAACTTTAATGTTGTGAAATTTTTAGAACGAGGTATTCCAACAGATCTTAATGAAATAATTTTTCAAAACAAACACTTAACTAAAATTTATGGAAATGGTGAAATTAGATTAATTGCAAGAAAAGGAACAAAATGAATATATTAGTAACAGGAGCTGCAGGCTATATCGGTACACATACTGTAAGAGAGTTGTTAAAATCTGGTCACAAAGTAGTCATGGTTGATAATAATCATGTTGGTCAAGGAATTGGTTTTTTAGAATTCATAGGAAATAAGAATGTTCAAATTAAAATTGGAGATATTAGAGATTACGATTTTTTTGAACAGGTTTCGGAAAATATTGATAAAATAGTTCACTTAGCTGCAATAGTAGGTGAACCAGCATGTGATAAAGATGAAAAACTTGCATATGAAACAAATGTAACAGGAACTCAAAATATTATTAAAGCATGTATTAAGAATAATATTAAACATTTACATTTTATGTCTACCGCTAGTTCTTACGGTGTTCAAGATGATGAAACTGTAGCTAATGAAGAGACTGCAGTTAATCCAATATCATTTTATGCAAAAACTAAACTAGATATGGAAGAAGAGATTTTGAATGCTACAAATAAAAACTTTTATGCAACAATATTTAGACCATCTACAGTTCATGGAATGTCGACAAGAATGCGATTTGATTTAATAGTTAATACTATGTCAAAACATTGTTACATGGATAAAAAATTAAGTCTATTTGGCTTAACATTGTGGAGACCAATTTTTTGGGTTGGTGATGCTGGCAGGGCTATAAATTTAGTGATTAATACTGAGAAAGAGCAAGTTGCTAATCAGATATTTAATTGTGGCAATAATAGTGAAAATTATCAAATTAAAGAAATAGGAGAAATTGTAGCATCTGAATATGATGGTATTGATGTAACTTATGATAGTTCATTTAGAGATGCTAGGAGCTACAAAGTAGATTTTAGTAAATTTGAAAAAATTGGATTTAAAGTTTCTAAAAATTTAAAAGAATGTGTTAAAGAGATAAAATTTGCTTTGGA
>MDTG01043327.1_pt1 | contig 12283 bp, 10 predicted proteins | sample 811421 | NCBI WGS metagenome assembly MDTG01 (sample SAMN05326645, study PRJNA326480) | marine metagenome | isolation source: seawater | place: Pacific Ocean: South East | collected 2011
CTTGCTAAGATTTTTATTTTCATTAGGACTCCTAATAATTTTCTTAATTATTGTTTAAGAGGGATCTAATAAAACCTAAGTTCTTTCCCCCCACTAGATGCTATTAATTTCTTATTTTATAAATTTGCTTAACTTCATATGCAAATCTGAACATTCCGTTGTCCATAGCACCTCCCACATTTCTGCAGGATTTGTCAATTTTGACCAATCTTTACGTCCAAGTCAATAAAAAAAGCACTTAAAAAGGGCAATAATACATTTAAAATCAATTATATATAAGAGTTTGCTAATTAAGCTTATTATTGATTACTTATGCTCTGTGAACCTTAATGAATTGGCAATAAAAACATGGCTTTAAAATAACAATTGAAATAATTTATTATAGCCTTATCATTTGCACTTCTTTGTTATATAGATTATATATGTGTAATTACCATTTTTAAGGTTTATAAAAACTCTCAATGAAAGATCTTTTGAAATTTATTGCTTTTTTGCCAATGATATTTATCACGGGTTGTGGCGGCTTGGACCTTCCCGATTTAACATTTAGCGATGATGAAAGCTCGAACGCAAATATAGAAACATCTTATGAAATAGTTCTCGACCCAGATTACTCAGGCTATCAAGATGATGATAACTTAAATAGAAGCGAAATTGAAAGAGGTGCGGAAAATTTTGCTCAATGCGCAAATTCAACAGAGTGTAGTTTGCTATGGGACACTGCCAAAACTTGGCTTACCTCTAAATCAAAATATAAGGAGGATTTAAAAACAAATTCTAAGAATTTACTCGAGACAAAACTTGATTTGCGCGACAATAAAGATGATCAAATAACCTTTAAAGTTTCAAGAATACCGAAAGGCAAAATGAACGAAATTCAAATTGAAGCAAAATGTGAAAGAAGTTGTAAAAATTTTATTCACAAACATCTATTTGCTTTCAATAGTTACCTAAAAAATCATCTGTTGGCATATCAAAACGGTGTAATAGGCCACGCTCAAGTAGAAAATGAAATGCTTGTTGGCACAGATAATTCTGATAACTTGAATATTGATTTTGACGATATGAATGAAAATCCACAAATATCGGTGCTAAAAGAAAATGAATTATCAAATAAGATTGAGGTTACGAAATCAAATAAAAAAAATTATATAGGTAATGTTGCTGAAACTCTTATTGATGAGTATTCATGCAATAAAATGAGTGAAATAAATTTGGTCAAAAAAACTAGAAAAAGAGAGTTGTACGAAGTCAATTGTATTAAAGAAGTTAAAAGAATGATATTTGATTGTGGGCCAGACGGTTGTGAAGTATTACAATGAGATACTTAAAATATAAATTTTTTCTGCTTTTTCTTTCGGTCTCCACTTTTACTGGATGCTCATCAATTGAGTCGACTGGAATTAAAGATTGGTTGAAAGAGGGCACTAAAGAATATCAAGTAGAGGATGAGGAAGTAACCTCATCTAGCAAAAAAGGCATAAAAAAATTATTAGAAAGAAGAGGCTGCATAAGTGGATCAAGTGCTAGAGTTATAGAGACAGAAAATTCTGACGTTCGGGTTTACGAAGTAACCTGTGTTGAAAAGTCTAACCGATTTATTGTTAAGTGCGACGAGAAATCGTGTAAAGAATAAAATTGTTAGCACATAATTTGTAAAGTTTAAATTTATTTAAGATCTTTTATCTTAGTTCTTTATCTAAAATTTTTTAAATATGAGAAAAATTATTTGGTTTAGATATGACCTAAGATTATTTGATAATCAAGCATTTAATGCATCTGTTAAAAACGGCGATGTTCTCCCTATTTATATTTATGATGAAAATTATTGGAGACTGCCAACATCTAGCAGCTTTCACCTTAAATTTATTGAGGATTCGCTCAAAGACCTGTCTCAGGAGTTATCAAAACATAATACAAAATTACATATATTTTATGGAGATACGCAAGAGACTCTTAAAATGTTGATTGAAAAGTGCGGTATTCAGGAGATTTATTCAAACAGGGTGATTAAAAATGAGTTCATTACAAATCTTGATAAAAAATGTGATGACTTATTCAAAGTTAAAGGTGTGTTTTGGAAGATATATGAACAATTTGGCATACAAATTGAAAAAAGAAAAAGAAGCGAATGGGCTGGTCACTGGAATAAATTTATCAATTTAAATCCAGAAGAAACCAAAGTTAATTGTTCTTTTATAAACATTGAATATCAAGATATTGAAAAAGTAAAAACAAATCAGTTAAAAACAAATTTTATTCAACGAGGCGGGAGAGTAAATGGTCAATCATTACTAAATAGCTTCTTGTTTAGACGCTCAGAAAATTATCAACAAGAAATGTCATCTCCAATAACTGGCCAGATCTCATGCTCTCGCTTAAGTCCGCATATTGCTCATGGAACAATTTCCTTGAGAGAAATTAATTTTCAGTTACAAAACTTATTGAAAAAAAATTTAACAGCAAATAATCGAAAATCTCTAAAATCATTTAAAAGCAGACTAGCATGGCACTGTCATTTTATTCAAAAAATTTATGACGAACCATGTATTGAAACGCATAATATGAATAGAGCATATGACGGTCTAAATCGTAACGATGATGTAAAAAAACTTAATGCTTGGAAAAATGGACAAACAGGTTTTCCTTTTATAGATGCTTGCATGAGGTATCTAAAAAATCGGGGCTGGATTAATTTTCGAATGAGGGCGATGCTGGTATCTTTTGCATCTTATCAGCTTTGGTTAGACTGGAGATTAACTAGTAAACATTTGGCTCAGTTATTCACTGACTACGAACCTGGCATTCACTATTCTCAGTTCCAGATGCAATCCGGCACAACTGGAATTAACACGATACGAATTTATAATCCAATAAAACAATCATATGACCAAGATCCTAATGGTACTTTTATAAAGAAGTGGGTTCCTGAACTAAAACTCATGCCGAAACATTTAATCCATGAGCCATGGAAGATTTCTCCTATCGAAAAAGCAGGTCTTGACTTTTGGCATAGTGACAAATATCCAGACCCAATTGTTAATAATAGTGAAACGGCAAGAACCGCAAGGGAAAAAATTTGGTCAATTAAAAAGACAAGCGAAGCAAAAGAGCTTTCAAAAATGGTGCTTGCAAAGCATGCAAGCATGAAATCACGCTAAATTATCTGCTTCTTTTGCTATTTAACCAATCAATAATTGGCTCGAAATATTCGCGATCTATCTCGGTCATAGCTGGCCCCATTTCATAAATTCCAAGGCCCTTTTCGGCCCCACGAATAAAATTTTGACTGTCCCTGATCATTGTAAGAAATGGAATCTTCTGGCTTTCTAAAAAATCATCTAACTCCCAATAAATATTGGTATAGTCTCTTCCTCTGTTTGCAACTAAAGCAATTTTTGATTTTTTCTTAACTACCCTTGAATGTTTTTTAATATTTTTTATGAAATCTTCAGCCGCTCTCATGTCAATAGGTGATGGCAAAACTGGAATGATTACGCTTTCTGCCATATTTAAAACTTTAGTTAGCGCAGCCCCTTGAAGACCTGCGGGGGCATCTATAATTTTAAAATCAACACCCCTCTTTACCTTTTCGCCATAGCCTTTTATACCAATGATCGGCGGCTTTGCTGAAGAGCGTGCTTTTAGCCAGCTTATTGAACTTTGTTGAGCATCTAAATCTACTAAGGCGACTGACTTGCCAATAGAGGCAAAGAAACTTGCAAGATTTGTTGCGATCGTTGTCTTTCCTGAACCACCTTTTGAATTTAAAACAAGAATTGATCTCATATTTATATTCACCGTTTATTTGTGATTATTAAAATCATATTATCATTAAAAAAAGCCAAGTTTATATTTTTTTTGCGATAAATTATCAAGGGCTATTTTATTTTAAATCAAAAAAAGAGACTGCCGGAGCATGGTCCGACGGTCTTTCGTTTTTTCTTGGGTCAATATCGATATAGCTTCTTGTGCATTTATCCGCCAGCGCATTATTTGCTAAAATAAGATCAATTCTAAGTCCTCGATTTCTTCTAAAAGCGCCAGTTCTGTAATCCCACCAGCTAAATAAATCCTTATCTTGCTCAAATAATCTGAAGGTGTCTCTAAAGCCCAAATCAAGGATTTTTTTTAAGGCACTTCTCTCCTTGCTGCTGCATAAAATTTTATCTTTCCATGCTTTTGGGTCATATACATCTTCATCTTTTGGGGCAATATTAAAATCGCCCAACACAACATAATATTTTGTTTTTGCTAAATCTTTCTTTAAATGCTTTGTAACATCTTTTAACCAAGCAAGTTTATAATCATACTTTTCAGCCCCAACTTCTTGCCCGTTTACAACATAAAGATTTAACACTGACAAATCTTTTCCGTATCTTGTAAGCAAAAACCTTTTTTGGTCTTGCTCTTTTTGGTTAATCTTTTTTATTGATTCTGTCGGAGGTTGTTTGCTGATTGTTGTAACACCGTTATATGTTTTTTGACCAATAAAGTCACAAAAAAAGCCTGCTTCTTCAATTTCTTTTAAAGGAAAATTAGCATCTTCTACTTTTGTCTCCTGAATAGCTAGGACATCCACATTACTTTTCTTTAGCCATTCGAGCACTTGTGGAAGCCTGACTCTCAGAGAATTTACATTCCATGAAGCTATTTTCATTTCAAACCTAGGCTTTGCAATAGTGGTTCTATTTTTGGCTCGCGGCCTCTAAATTCTACAAAAAGTTCTAAGGCCGGCTTTGAGCCACCAGTTTCAAGAATTTTTCTCATGAATTTATTGCCGACTTTCTTATCTAACAATTTTTTCTCTTTAAATGCCATAAAGGCATCGGCAGAAAGAACCTCGGCCCATTTATAACTGTAATATCCTGCCGCGTAACCTCCTGCGAAGATATGAGCAAAGCTATTCTGGAATTTATTGCTTTTATGAGCTGGGATTAAAGATGTCTCTTTCCTGACGTTTTTCAGAACTTTGTCTGCGAGTCTGCGTTTATTTTTTGTTTGATCCATATGTAAGATGAAATCAAAAAGAGAAAATTCTATTTGCCTTATTAAAGACATGCCGGAGTTATAGTTTTTTGTGGCTAACAGTTTTTTAAACAAACTGTTAGGTAATTTTTGATTTGTCTCATAATGAAAAGCAAATGTGTCTAAAACTTTTTTTTCCCAACACCAGTTTTCCATGAATTGGCTTGGTAATTCAACAGCGTCCCATTCCACGCCTGATATTCCTGATATTCCTGCATAATCAATTTTTGTAAGCATATGCTGAAGGCCGTGGCCGAACTCATGAAATAAAGTTTCAACATCATAATGCGTGAAGAAAGCGGGGCTTGTTTTTGTTGGTGGATTTGAATTACAAGTTATGAAAGCAACTGGAGGCTGAACCGAGCCATTTGATTTGATTCGTCTTTGTATACATTCATCCATCCATGCGCCACCTCTTTTTTGTTGTCTTGCATAAAGATCGAAATAAAATTTACCTCTTAGCTGTTTACTTTTATCATAAATCTCATAGAGCCTAACATCTTTATGCCATACATTTTTGGTGTTTTTTCTCTTAACTTCTATGCCATACAAGTTTTTAACAAGCTTAAAAAGTCCATTGATAACATTTTCTACTGGAAAATATTTTTTCAGCTCTTCTTGAGAAACGCCAAAATTTTCTTCTTTATATTTTTCCGCTACATATGCTAAATCCCAGGGCTCAAATTTGTTAATTTTTAATTTATTTCTTGCATAATTTTTTAAAACCAAAAATTCGTTTTTAGATTTTCTGATTGCCTTTTTTTTCAAATCATTTAAAAACTTAATTACATCTGCTGGTGTTTTTGCCATTTTTGTTGCTAGAGAATATTCTGCATAACTTTGAAACCCAAGAATTTCTGAAATAAGTTGTCTAAGTTCTAATATTTCTTCAATTATTTCAGTATTATCCCATTTTCCTTTAACAGGAAACTCCTTTGATGCTCTACTTGCATAAGACGTGTAAACCTTCTTTCTTAGTTTTCGATCTTCTGCGAAAGTCATAACTGCCATGTAACAAGGCTGGTCCAGCGTCAGAGTGTATCCACTTTGTTTCTTTGACTTTGCCACTTCTGCGGCAGTTTCAATGGCGTTTTTTGGTATTCCCTTAAGTTGTTTTTTTGTTTTAAAATTCAACTCCCATGAGTTTGATGAATCCAAGATGTTCTGTTCAAATTTAGACTCTAGTGTTGCAAGTTTCTCCTGGCTTTCTCTAAAAATTTTTCTGTCGTTGCCATTTAAATGAACACCAGACAAGCGAAAACCTTTTAAAGCGTCAGACAAAAGCTTTTTTTGTTGTTGGCTCAAATTGTTTTTGTGTCTATTATAAAAATCCTCGTATCTAGTAAATAATTTTTGGTTTTGGCCTACTTTTCCATAATGCGAGGTCAGAAGATTTAATGATTTTTCGTACTGTTTTCTTATTTTTGGGCTATTCATTACTGAATTTAAGTGTCTAATAGGAGCCCATGCTTTAGATATTTTATCGTCAGATTCTTCAAGCTTGTGAATGAAGTTTTCCCAAGTAAGCCTATCTTTTTTTTCAATTTCTTTAATTAATTTTTTGTTTTCATTTACAAAGTATTTGATAGCAGAAAACATGTGCTCTTCTTTAATTTTTGAAAAATTCGGGAGTGATCTTTGCTCCATTAACGCGTTTTTTGTGATGGTTTTCATAACAGCTTATTTACACACTATTTACACACATCCGGTTGGCTTTGGCAAGCCACCATATTTTGCTATTTTCTTCATCGGGCCAGATTGAAAAATTTCATAAAGTTTTGATGCCTTTCTATCCATACCAAATTGTTTTGCAAAATCTCGAACTGCAGGGACGGTGCCGTTCTCGCTATACATTTCTCTGGCTTTATATATATAGTTTTTTATCTCATCAGTTATTTCAAAACCATCATCCTGAGCCATTTGATACATTACTTCTTCAGACCAATCTTCAATGCTTAACAAAAAGCCATCCCCATCTCTATTTAATTCCATTAAATTTTCCTCGTAATTTATTTTATCTAAACATCAATATTACCAGCGTACCTTGCATTCTCCTCTATAAATAACTTTCTAGGCGCTACGTTGTCGCCCATTAGATCTTCAAAAAGCTGGTCTGCGGCAGCCTCATCCTCATAAAAAATTTGTATCAAAGACCTATTTTCAGGATCCATTGTTGTTTCCCAAAGTTGGTCTGGGTTCATCTCTCCAAGACCTTTATACCGCTGAATCGTAAAACCCTTCTTAGCTTCAGTTATAATCCATTGGTAAGTCTCCATAAAGTCTACAATTTTTATATTTTGCTCGTTTTTTACTAGATAAGCGTCTTTGCCCAGATATTTTTTTGTATCATCATTAAATTCAGAGAAAATCTTGAAATCCTTTGACGAAAAAAAACTATATTTAATATTTTTTGTTTTCTTAAGCCCCGCTTCGTCAAAAGAAAAATCAAAAGAGTCCGCATTATTTAGCTCTAAAAAGTATTCATCTGAAGAATGCTTTTTAAGCCACTTCTCAATTTCTCCAGGTTCGCAGCCATAAGCTGGTATATTTCTATCCTCTAAGATTTGCAAGAAGCGTTTTCCATATTTAATTAATATATTGTTTTTTGCCAGTTCTGCTTTTTGACAGGAGCTAATTAGCCTAATTAAATCATTGTTTTTTATAGGTTTTTTATCTTTCTTTGAAGAGAAAATTTCTATTTCGTCCAAACAACTTTTTGTAATATAGCTCATGAGCTCATCGTCGTTTTTTATGTATTTTTCGACCTTCCCTTTTTTAATTTTATAAAGAGGCGGCTGAGCAATATAGATGTTTCCCTTCTTGATAAGTTTGCGCATTTGGTTATGAAAGAATGTTAGTAAAAGAGTCATTATATGTGCTCCATCAACATCAGCATCAGTCATTATTATCACTTTGTGGTACCTTAAAGATGCATAATCCTCATCAGACATTTCTGTAGAGCTTACGCCGCATCCAAGTGCAGTAGCTAATGTGGCTATTTCTTCGGATGAAAGAATTTTGTCAGCTCTTTGTTTCTGGGCGTTTAATATTTTTCCCTTTAGCGGAAGTATCGCTTGCGTTCTTCTATCTCTTCCCTGTTTTGCAGAGCCTCCTGCGGAGTCACCCTCTACTAAAAAAATTTCTGATAATGCTGGGTCTTTCTCTTGGCAGTCAGCAAGCTTTCCGGGTAAGCCAGCCACATCCATAGCCTTTTTTCTCCTGGTCATTTCTCTGGCTTTCTTTGCGGCTTCCCTTGCTTTTGCAGCTTCACTTACTTTTGCCATAATCTGCTTAGCGTCTTTTGGGTTCTCTTCCAAGAATCGCTTCAAGCTCTCCGCCGCTACTGACTCAACCATCCCTTTTACTTCAGAGGAAACAAGCTTTGCTTTTGTTTGCGAAGAAAACTTTGGGTCTGGCATTTTAACTGATATTACAGCAGTTATTCCTTCTCTGGTGTCCTCTCCACTCAAAGATATCTTGCTTTTCTTCGCAGCAACATCTTGTTCGGCATAATAATTCAAAGCTCTTGTTAAAGCCCCTCTAAATCCAGCAATATGTGTACCTCCGTCTGACTGCGGAATATTGTTTGTGTAACAAAAGATATTCTCGCTATAAGATCCTGTCCACTGGACAGCTATTTCAAGCCCAATATCCCCCTTTTTTGTTGAGAAATAGATTATATTTTTATTAATCTTTTCTTTCTTTTCGTTAAGATTTTCCACAAACGCTTTAATTCCGCCATCGTAATGGAATTCCTCGGTCACATCGGTTCTATGATCAGATAAGACGATTTTTATGCCTGAATTTAAAAATGAAAGCTCCCTGAGCCTTTTTGCCAATATGTTGAAGTGAAACTCAGTATCTGAAAAAATATCCTTGCTAGGGGTAAATGTCACTTTTGTTCCGGTTTTTTTTGTTTTCTCGCCCTTTTTTAATTTTGTTTTCGGCTCTCCCATATTGTATGTCTGTCTGTGAACATTTCCCTCTCTAGAAATTTCTAATTCAAGATTTTCAGACAACGCATTTACAACTGAGACTCCGACTCCATGAAGTCCTCCTGACACCTTATAGGAATTATCGTCAAATTTTCCGCCCGCATGCAAGACTGTCATAATTACCTCGGCTGCAGGCTTTTTTTCCTCTGGATGCATATCAACTGGAATGCCTCGCCCATTGTCTTCGACAGTAACAGAATTATCAGCATTAATTTCGACGCTTATCTTGCTGCAGTGGCCCGCCAGAGCCTCATCAATTGAGTTGTCAACAACCTCAAAAACCATGTGATGCAAGCCGGTCCCATCGTCAGTATCCCCTATATACATTCCAGGCCTTTTTCTAACGGCCTCAAGCCCTTTTAAAACTTTAATATTGGAAGAATCATATTTTGTCATTGAGCTATTTCTCCATGTTCCACGTGAAACACACTGGCCTCCATTTCATTCAAAATTTCTGCTAAAACCGAGTCATTCAATGCAGTCAAAAATATTTGAGACTTCGTTTCAAAAAGCCTCTCTAGAATTTTTTCTTGCATTTCAAGTGTTAATTCTGCTGATAAATCATCTACAAGAATTATACTAGGAAACTTTTTAACCTCAAAGAATCCTTTAGATTGTGATAATAGCATAATATTTGCTATGAGTTTTTGTTGTCCCCTTGAGCAAATTTTATAAGCCTCTTGGTTGTTCAATAAAATTCTCAGATCGGCATTTTGGGGCCCTCGGCTTGTATACCCTCTATCAAAATCAATGTCTTCCTTGTCTTGCAGCGCTGCAAGCAAGCTCTTGCCTTTTTCCCACCCTCTGTCATATTCGAAAAGAAGATCGTGGTCTGGCATTATAAATTCTTTTGAGTTAATAAAATGTGGTGTTAGGGCGCTTAGATAATTTTCTCTCATTGTTGTAATTTTTTCACCTAGAAAAGCTAGCTCTTCCATCCATTTGGCTTGATTTTTATCCTTTGCTTTTAAGGCTTCGTTCCTTTGTCTCAAGGTCTTATTATATCGTAAGAATTCCTCCCTGAATTGATGTTCCACGTGAAACAGCCCCCAATCAATAAAGGCTCTTCTCTCAATTGGGGCTCCTTCGATTATAAAGTGGCTGTTGGGATGAATTGCTTGGACCGCAAGCCCCTCGGCAAGGGCCGACTGTCGCTTTTCTTCTTTTCCATCTATGACTATTTTTGTCTTGCTTTTGCCTTTATAAATCTCAAGTTTTTTTCTCTTTTCTCCAGCTATTGCCCCTATGTATAGCTCTTCTTGCTTTTTTTTTACAAGGCTCTCTGTCTTATTTGTCCTGAAGCTTTTACCTCTTGATAATATGTCTACAGCTTCTAGAACTGTAGTTTTTCCAGCAGCATTTTCACCAATTATTACATTTGTTTTCTTGTTTAATAAAAGATCTGCCTGAGATATGTTTCGAAGATTTTTTATAGATAATCTTTCTATAAACATTCTATAGCCTCAAGGGCATTACAACATAGCTTGCATCAGGGTCGTTTTCAGGGGTTAATAAAGCGCTGCTATTAGAGTCTTTGAGCTGAATTTGAAGATTTTTCGTTCTAATGGCGTTTATTACATCTAAAAGATAATTGACATTAAAGCCTACTTCCATAGAGTCTCCGGTGTATTCTGCTTTAATATCGTCTGAAGCTTCTTCCTTTTCAGGGTTGTTTGCGCTTACTTTAATTTCTCCGTTTTGAAAGTGTAGCCGAACGCCTCTAAATCTATCATTTGAAAGAATTGAAACTCTAGTAAGCGCCTCTTTAAAGGTTTTACAATCGACTGTGATTAGTTTACTCGCGTCTTTTGGAATGACTTTTTCATAATCAGGGAACTTTCCATCGATGAGCTTTGTTATGGCCATTGCATCACCGCTATCAACCTGCATATGGTTCTTAGAAGCAGTAATTTTTAATTTTCTTTCTTCATCAATTTGTTTATCAATTTCTATAACTCCTTTTCTGGGGATAATGACGCTAACTTCCCCTTCCGTTTCAGATTTGACAGAGGAGCCTGCTTTTGCAAGCCTGTGCCCATCGGTCGCCACTCCGTATAATTCTTTATTTGATATCTTCATAAATAAGCCATTTAGATAATACCTAACATCTTGTTGAGCCATTGCAAAAGCTGTTTTTCCAAAAACTTCCTTTAGGTCAGAAGAATCTAAAGTAAATTCCACGGAGTTTTCGTCTTGATTTTCCATCATTGGGAAGGTTTTTGCATCTAATGCTGAGAGCGTGAATTTACTTTTTTTTGATTCGATTTGAAGCTTACCTTCATCCTTCTTTTCAATTTCTATTAACGCCTCGTCGGGCAAACCCTTACCAATATCAAAAAGTTTTCTGCCAGGAATGGTTATATCTTCAGAAAAATCAATGGCTTCTTCAAACTCTATTTTCGATGAAAGCTGAACCTCTAAGTCAGAAGCGATAACACGATAACCTTCGCTATCTTTTTTTAAAAGCACATGACTAAGAATTGGCATAGACTGTCTTTTCTCTACAACACCAATAACCTTCTGCAAAGCTTTAATTAGGTTCTCTTTAGTTATTATTAATTTCATATATTTATATTAATTATTATTAGTAACGGCTAAATCTGTTTATATGTTATTTATACATCACAAAAACAATACTTTATAAGCATATTAAGCTGTGAACAACTGCTTTAATTATGTGGCTATATATTTATTCTCAAAGTTATACAAAAAAATTAATGAAATATTTACAGGTTCTCCACAAAAAACTATGTGCTTAAAGCTCTTCTAAGATTTATTAAGTCCTCCTTTATTTTGTTATCAGTCAAGCAAACCTCAGATATCTTTTTGCAGGCATGAAGTACCGTTGTATGGTCTCTTCCGCCAAACGCATCCCCGATTTCAGGCAAGCTATGATTTGTTAATTCTTTAGCTAGAGTCATAGCTAATTGGCGAGGTCGGGCCAATGATCTGTTTCTCTTTGCTGAAAGCAAGTCGGCAATGCGAATTTTGTAATAATTGGCAACAGTTTTTTGAATATTTTCGATTGACACCATACTGTTTTGAAGAGATATAAGGTCTTGCAGGGCTTCTTTTGCAAAAGCCAGAGTTATCTCCTTTCCGGTAAATTGCGCGTTAGCAACGACTCTTCTTAATGCGCCCTCTAACTCGCGAACGTTTGATTGTATGCACTTAGCAATAAAAAAAGCAACTTCTGTATCAAGGCTTGTTCCAATAGTAGCCGCCTTTTTTTGAAGAATAGCAACTCTTGTTTCAAGCTC